>JABAOC010003752.1_pt3 | contig 27263 bp, 28 predicted proteins | sample 7062161 | NCBI WGS metagenome assembly JABAOC01 (sample SAMN14538625, study PRJNA623070) | marine sediment metagenome | biome: marine biome [ENVO:00000428]; feature: marine pelagic biome [ENVO:01000023]; material: deep marine sediment [ENVO:00002113] | place: India: Gulf of Khambhat ... | reverse complement strand
TTCCGCGATTAAATTTCCAAACGAGTATTTTGTCTTCGACCATCAAATCCACTTGTCCAATCAAAGAAACGGCCGTTTCTCACTGAGATAACGAATAACCCGCCCATTTTAGTCTAATTTTCCCGAAATTTTGCAAAAAAAGCGCATAAAAAAGGCCGGTCTTAATACCCGGTCTTTTTGGCGAATGACGTATACAAATCATTTTTTGACCTTGAATTCGTACTTATAGATTTCGTCTTTCTCAAAATCTTTTTCCCGGCAACGTAGGATAAAGCCGTCAGCGGTTTTCTCATATAAAAAGGGTTTGCCGCTGAATAAATCTCCCGGCAGACCGGCAGGCAAGGCATCAGGCAGTTTGCCTGTCTTAGCCTTTATTATATAAATCTCAATAGCTGACTTAAGGGCATTAGAGTGAGTATTCCCCCTTGTTGACAGGTTATAAATTCTCTGCCATGTTGTAAAAAGACTCGCGGTTAAGGTTGAGTCGGGATTTTTACTGAATTCTTTCGTCAGCTCTTCGTCTAACCTCTGTAGTTTTGAATATGCTTCCAGATAGGGCAGGTCGAAGGTGGCTTCAACGGCGTCCATATATCTATTCCAGTACTCTCTGTTTCGGTCAAAAAATTGCTCATCGGCGGCAAGGATCCTTTTAAGCACCTTTTCTTTGAAAGGCCCATCGTCAATGCCTGAATGTACTACATCGCTAATTCTTTCCGGTGACATAGATATTATTCCGGCTTTCCGTTTCCAGCTAAGGGTGGGTTTTATTGAAAAGGGCTGCTTGTTAATATTGGCCAATTGACTTTTGAGCCAGGTCAACATTTCCATATCCGGCGGCATATCCGAGAGGATTTGGATAATACAGTCATTTGCCACGGCATTGAAAGCAATACCAACTATATAAAGTATAACCGGACGTTCGTTTAGGTGCTGCGCCATTTTGTAAACGCTTATGCAGCGGCCTAATGCGGTCTTGTAATCGCCCCGTTGGGCGGGTATCCTTGCGTCTGCGAGAACCAGTCCAAGTAACTGTCTTAACTTGTGAAGAGGCGGCAGCAATACTTCGGTGCCCTGGGAGTAATCTAAACCCCAATCGCAATGTTTTAACTCAGAGGCATCGTGCACAGTATTTATTACTCTACGGTTCTTATTAACGAATTCTTTTATTTTCTCATTTAATTCAATTTTGCCTTTAGCAAAACGTAACAGCATGTCGTTCATCTCGTCGTCAGCTTGGTATAGCATGAAAGCTTTATAGTAGAGTATCGCTGCGTTGTCGGGGGGGTAGGCAAGGATTGATGGTGCTGATACGAATAGCATCAAAACAGCTAATATTGCCGTCGTTATTTTTCTGCTTTTAATCATTTTCATAATCTTGTCCTTTCTGAGTTTGTACTATTAAATTCTGCGAGTATTTGCTCGATTGATAAGCTTCCCGGCACCGGTCCGATTGGCTTAAAAGTCTCCCTGCATTGATTTTCTACAGCTTCTATTCCTCCTCGCCGAAATGCACGTTCAAGCGCTATTGTTGTCATCATTTCGGCCGGGGTTTTTGTAGATTCCACAATGTTGGACTGCTTCTGCTTGCCCGGGTCCTGGTGAGTACTAAAAAAGCTTACTGCCAGGATTATCACAGCCGCTGCGGCAAGTTTTGTAAGCGGATTTCTTAAAGTTATTCTCCATATATTGGGCTGGTGGGTTGAAGCCTTTTTGGATGGCCGGGAGATGAGTGTTTGATATTCGTCTGGGTATTTTTGCTTCCATTTCTCGGCGTCAAACTGCGGCTTTTCCGTGTTGATAGCGCGGGATATTAGCTCATCCAAATGTTTCTCATTTTTTTCCTTGTCCATAATCAAACCTCACCAAAACCACTACGCCGTAAATAATCGGCCATCTTTTTCTTTGCCCTTCGCAGTCTTCCGCTTATAGCCTGCTCGGAGATACCCAATACCGAAGATATCTGCTCGTAAGACATACCATCATAGTATCGCAGAAAAATCAGCTCTCTTGAGGAGGCCGAAAGTTTGCTTACAGCTTCCCTTACAGTCTCGGTAGTATCATCTTCGCGCGATTTGGCTGCTATCATCGAAAGGTCATCAGTGGTGTGAAGGTTCTCTGTCCTTCGGGCCATATCTTTTGCGAGGTTTCTGCAAATAGCAGCGAGCCAGCTGGCAAATCGGCTCTCTTTCTTTAACTGCGGCAGCTTGAGGGCGGCCTTCGCAAATGCCTGCTGAGCAGCGTCCTCAGCCAAGTGCCTGTCACCAAGTACCGAATGTGCAATTGCAACCATAGCCGGATAGTAGCACCGGCACAATTCGGTAAAGCTCTCTGCATCGCCGTTGATAGCTGCCTTTACTAATACTGTATCCGGCTTTTGAGCCACTGATTTTTCTTTCTCCAGAGCCCCGGACAATCTTTTCGCTGAACCAGCTTCCATTATTATAGATTGCCTTTTGCGCTCAAAATGGGCGCTAAAAAATTAGATTTTGCAGATTTTTTGATTATACCCTCTTTGGTGTTGTAAGCGCAGAAAAAAGGCCGGTCACCATGAGCCGGCCTTGGTTTGAAATAAACCCTTTGCCCCATCGGGGGCAACAATTTCACGTTGTTTATGGATAATCTGTTATCGCGTGCAATAACAGGTCTCTATTCAGTCACATTACTTGTTTTTGGGCAACAACTCGCTGCAGCTTCTCCGGCGCAGCAGGGCTTGGTACAATCCGGCGGACAGGTCTTTGGGCAACAACCAGGTGTAGGTTCTCCGGCACAGCATGGCTTGGTGCAGTTGGCCGGGCAGGTCTTTCCACAGAGACTTTCTGTTGCATCTCCGGCACAACATGGCTCGGTGCGTCCAAGGGGGCAGGCCTCTGCATCGAATCCGGCGGCGGCCTTTTGAGCACACGTTGCTTCAGCGTTTTCAGCAAAGACGGCCTTGGCCATGGGGCACGATGTGCCGCCTGAGGCCGGACAGGTTTTAGCCTGTGAACCAGACAGGGCAGGTAAAATGTTCGCATAATTGGCAAGCAGGACCGTCCCTGCCAACAGGGCAACTATAACGGCTCCGATAATCAGCAAATTCTTGGGATTTTTAGGGCTCATTGACAATTTCCTCCAAAAGTTGACACTTCAGTTTTCGAATCCTCGTTACATTAAAGAAACAAACTCTTTAATATCATATCGTCTTGTATTATACCATTTCCTGAGAGGTATTGTTCGTAAAAACCTATAATTTTCGAATGTTTACAATTATCTTCTTCATATGAATCCAGGCCTTTGAATCTCATATATTTCATACCTCCTGTCGTGTAAAGCCGGAAGCGGCATGATGCCTATTACTATTTTGCAGAGACGGTTCGCGAACCGTCCCTATTGAGACAGATATTGCTTTGCGAAACGTTTTGCGGCTAAGAAGAGCAATTCACGGCTGTTTTTAAGTGCGTAATCGAGGGATATATTGTCGTCTCTGCATGATATAGCAGTGGCAATTCCTGTTTTTTCATACTCCTCTGGTGGTATATTAACCTGACCTGCGAGCACAGCCACGCGAGTATGTGATTGAGAGGCCATTTTTAAGATGCCGGATACTACTTTTCCATAGAGTGACTGCTGGTCGAAGGATCCTTCGCCGGTAATGACCCAATCGGCGGATTCAAGCTCAGCGCGGATGTTACTCCGGGCCATCACCGTTTCTATGCCGGATACGACAGTGGCATCCATAAAGACTATGGCGCCGGCGGCTAATCCGCCGGCTGCGCCTGCGCCGGGGACATCGATATCGCACTGCAGCTGCTTACGAACTATGTCGGCCAAGTGTGCGAGTCCTTTTTCCAACTGCTCTACCATTTGGGGTGTTGCGCCTTTTTGGGGGGCGTAAACTTTGGCTGCGCCATGCTCGCCACACAGTGGATTGTCAACGTCACAGAGGACCTCTACCGGCACAAGGCTGAGGTTTTCAGTTCTGACTATTTTTGTGATTTTCTCAAGGTCCGCGCCGCCGAGGTGGACAGGATTGTCCTGGTGGTCGAGGAACTTCCAGCCTAAAGCCGTTGCTGCTCCGAGGCCGCCATCTACAGTTGCGCTGCCGCCTACGGCCAAGAGGATTTTGCGTGCACCATATTTTAGTGCAGCTTTTATAAGCTGGCCGGTCCCATAGGTGGTTGTGTTAAGCGGATTCATCTGTTCGGTCGAAAGCAGTTCAAGCCCACTGGCCGAGGCCATCTCAACAAGAGCCGTTCTGTCATCGTCGAACCAGGCAAAGCCCGCTTCAACCTGCATATCCGGCAAAGGACCCATTACCGTTTGCGGAACCCAGCGACCGTTGGCTGCTTTAATCATTGCCCTTGCAGTGCCCTCACCGCCGTCGGCCATTGGTTTTATTACAAGCTGAACATCAGGTGCGGATTCGGAGATAGCCTGTGCAATTATTTCACAGGCTTCATAAGCCTTAAGAGTCCCCTTAAACGAATCCATTGCGATGACGACTTTCATAAAACTTTTTCTTTCAAAAAGTATTTGTTCTTTAGAGAACAATCAGGCTGATGATCCACAATGTGGTGGCTGCGGCGGCGCCTTCGGTGAGTGTGCCGAGTGTTTGCAGCTTATAGCCCTGCTTGACGCTCATTTTGGATAGGCCAGTAACCACCCAGAAATAGCTGTCATTTGCATGACTGACCACCATAGAGCCGGCGCCGATTGCTACCACTACGAGCGCTCTTGCTGTCGGTGTTTCGAGGCCGAGTGTTTCGAGAAGCGGCGCCACAATGCCGGCTGTAGTGATGATAGCAACGGTTGAGGAGCCCTGTGCTGTTTTGAGCGCTGCGGCGATGATAAAGGGGAGCCAAATACTGAGGTTCGCACCTTTGCCGAGGTATTCACCCACGGCTTCGGAGATTCCGGAGTTCTGCAGCACCTTTCCAAAGGCGCCGCCGCAGCCGGTAATGATAATTATAGTTGCGGCGGCGACGACCGCCTGGCCGACCCAGCCGGAAGCTGAGAGCATATCTTTAGTAAGTTTTTTCGGCAACAGGAAAGCAAAGAAAACACCCACCAGCAGCGCCACAACTGGCTGTCCGGCAAAGCTGATAAGCGCAGCGACGTTCCCCTGGCCGAATGGATGGGTTGGGAACTCGCCGATTGACCTGGCCACAATTAAAACTATCGGCAGAAAGATGGGAACGACCGACCTGAGGGCCGAGGGAGCCTGGTCGGTGAGCTCTTGTGAATCCGGTTCCGGTGTTTCCGAGTCGGGGCTGATGTAGATTTTAGCTGCAAATTTTATAGCAAACAGCCAGCCGGCTGCGAGGGCGATAATGCTTACCATCGCTCCCCAGAGGATTACCAGGCCGAGGTCGGCCTCCAGCAGGCCCGCCGCAGCGACGGGCCCGGGTGTCGGCGGGACCATGGTGTGGGTGGCGTAGAGACCGAGACTCAGCGCCACTGCACTTGCCGCCAGGGATATCTTGACTTTGCGGGACAGCGCCTTGGCCAGCGGGCAAAGGATGACAAAGGCCGAGTCGCAAAACACAGGTATGCTCACAATATACCCGATTATTCCCATAGCCAGAGGCACATTCTTACTGCCAACTAATTTGAGCGTGCTCTCGGCCAGTTTATACGCGCCGCCGGATTTTTCCAGAAATGTGCCGATGACCGCACCGGCTAAGATTACGATTCCGATATCGCCGATAATGCCCCCGAAGCCTGCGTTTACCGACTCGACTACCTGCTCGAGCGGCATTCTTCCACAAAAGATGCCATATCCAAAAGCGGCGATTAGTAGAGCAAGAAACGGGTGCAGTTTAAGCCTGGTTGTTGCAATGATGATGAAAACGACGGAGAGAAGAAGAAGGATTAACAGCCACATTTAGTTTGTCCTTTCGTTGATACCCGGCACCTGTATTTTATCTACCCTGCTTATTGCCGGGTGTCAATCTTTTTTCATAGGACCCTGGGATTTGAATTTTTAATGTCGGCTTATGTGCCTAATTTTTTGTAATAGTGCTGAGAAAGTGATAGAATACCAGTCGTGCCGGAGCCACGTCTCGGCAGGTCGGCAAGAAATTGTCGGTTGATAGTTGAACAATCAGAAATTGTCAGCTATGGGAGATTCTTTATGAGTAATAATTCTGACAACAAGACAGTCACAACCGGTAGAGAACGGGTGCTCAAGTCGCTTAATTACGAACCTGTGGACTGTGTTCCTGTTGATTTAGGCGGTACGCTCGGGACAGGAGCTCACGTTAGTGTTATAGCCCATCTTCGCCAGGCGCTCGGTCTGGATAAACCGGGAACTCCGGTGAAGGTTGTCGAACCTTATCAAATGCTTGGTGAGGTTGCGGCTGACTTGCGGGAGATGTTAAGGATTGACACAGTTAACCTGTCAGGGCCGAAGAACCATTTTGGCTTTGCGAATACGGACTGGAAACCGTGGAGGACCTTTGACGGTACGGATGTGTTGGTGCCGGACAAGTTCAATATAGAGCCGGAAGCTAACGGTGATATTCTGCAGTATCCACAAGGTGATAAAACAGTGCCGCCGTCGGGGCGGATGCCCAAAGGAGGATTTTATTTTGATGACATTATTCGCCAGGGGCCGATTGACGAGGCCAGGCTCGACCCGGCTGATAATCTGGAGGACTTTGCACTGGTCGGCGAAGAAGATTTGAAGATTTATGAGCAGCGGGCGCGCGAGCTTTATGACAATACCGACCTGGCGATTACGGCGGGATTTCCGGGAACGGCCTTTGGTGATATAGCGCTGGTGCCGGCGGCTTTTCTGAAACATCCAAAGGGAATTCGTGATATCGAAGAGTGGTATATCAGCACGGTTACACGAAGAGAATATGTTAAAGAGGTTTTTGCCGACCAGACGGAAATCGCTATCAAGAATCTCGAGGGGATTTACCAGGCTGTGGGAAACAGGATACATGCCGTATGGCTGGATGGTACAGACCTGGCTGCGCAGAATACNNAGTGGTACATCAGTACGGTTACACGAAGAGAGTATGTTAAAGAGGTTTTTGCCTGTCAGACGGAAATCGCGATTCAGAATCTTGAGCGGATTTACCAGGCTGTGGGTGACAGAGTGCATGCTGTTTGGCTGGATGGGACGGACCTGGCGGCACAAAATACATTGTTCTGCGGCCCGGATACCTACAGGGAGCTTTATATGCCGTTTAGCTGGCAGCTTAATGACTGGATTCATACCCATACCAAGTGGAAAACAATGAAACACTGCTGCGGAGGCTGTGAGCCATTGATTGAGGGATTTATAGAAGCAGGCTTTGATATTATAAATCCCATTCAGACCTCAGCCGAGGGTATGGACCCACAAAATTTAGTTNNGGCAGGATAATTTTCTGGGGTGGGGGTGTGGATACGCAACAAGTCTTGCCGTTTGGGAAGTCCGAGCAGGTACGACGACAGGTTACTGAGAGAGTTAAGATATTCAACGCAAAGAGAGGTTTTATATTCAGCACCGTTCACAATATTCAATGCAATACGCCGGTTGAAAACGTATTGGCGATGTTTAAGGCGTTGGGCAGAAATATAAAAAAGTAAACGCAATAGAATATCAGAGAAAGGAATCTAAAAATGCTTAGGCGATGGTGGATAATTCTTTTTGTGATATTATTATTTATCTGGGGTGGTTGTCTCGGCGAAAGGAAAACCTCTATAAAAAGTACGGGTGACAGGCACATCATCAATTTAGATGGCAACTGGGAGATAGCACAAGGCTCAATGGATTTAATGCCGGACAGTTTCGAGCACAAGGTGCCGGTTCCGGGACTTGTCGATATGGCAAAGCCTGCTTTTGACGAAGTCGGCAAAAAAAGCGAAAAGCGTCAGGCATTCTGGTATAGGCGCACATTCATTATCGAAGGCAGGATTCCAGATGTGGCGATATTAAAGATTAACAAGGCAAAGTACGGTACGAAAGTATTTCTCAACGGCAGACTGGCGGGTGAGCATCTGCCTTGCTTTACGCCGGCTCTGCTGGATGTGAAGAAATTTCTTAAAGGTTCAGGCGAACAAAACGAACTAATTGTACGTGTTGGTGCCGACCGTGAATGTTTGCCGGAAGGTATGCCGGGCGGCTGGGACTTCGAAAAATACCTCTATATCCCCGGTATATACGATTCGGTGGAGCTGATTCTAACCGGTGCGCCTTATATTTCTAATGTCCAGGTCGTTCCGCAGCTTGAAGATAATACCGTTCGCATAAATTCGCTCATCCAAAATCCGACACTTATAGGCAAGGTCGAAATTGATATTAGAGTGCGCGAATTGAAAAGTCAAAGAACTCATTGTTTTACTGAATCTACACTGACGAGAGTCAAAGATGCTCTTGAATTTCCTTTCGATTTAGAGCTTCCTATGGGTGATTATAAACTCTGGTCGCCGGAGGAGCCGTTCCTGTATGAGGTGGAGTTGAGTATCGACACGGACACAGTAAAGACTCGCTTTGGGATGCGGTCGTTTCGATTTGATAAGGAAAGTGGCCGGGCTGTCCTAAACGGCAAGCCCTATTTTATGCGAGGGACTAATGTTTGTGCATATCGATTTTTTGAGGACGCCGAGCGGGGTGACAAGCCCTGGCGGGCAGAATGGGTGCGCCGGCTTCATCGCAAATTCAAGAGTATGCACTGGAATTCGATTCGTTACTGCATCGGTTTTCCGCCGGAGCTTTGGTATGACATCGCCGATGAAGAGGGCTTTTTGATTCAGGATGAGTTTCCCATCTGGCTGCTCAGTAAAGCACCGGAAAATCCGAAGAGTGAAAAGATAATTCCGGAATATACCGAGTGGATGCGCGAGCGATGGAATCATCCCTGCGTTCTTATCTGGGATGCACAGAATGAGAGCGTTACCGAAGAGACAGGCAAAGCCCTCAGTGCGGTTCGGCATTTGGATTTGTCCAATCGTCCGTGGGAGAACGGCTGGGCTGAGCCCCAGTCCGATGATGATTGTGTTGAGGCCCATCCTTATTTATTTTCCAAGTTATGGAACGAGTATTGGGCGGATGACAATAAATTTGCCCTATCGGATATGGCGAAGATTTCCGGCCGACCCCCGGTCAGAAAGGAACAGGAAAACTATAATCTGCCCATTATTATTAATGAGTACGCCTGGTTATGGCTCAATCGTGACGGAAGCACTACCTGTTTGACCGGAAGTGTTTATGAAAAACTGCTTGGCCTTGATTCGACTGTAGCCGAGCGGCGGCTGCTTTATGCCCGCTATTTAGCTGCTCTTACTGAGTTCTGGCGTTGCCATCGTGAATGTGCCGGTGTGCTTCATTTCTGCGGATTAGGGTATTCGCGAGCAGGTGACAAGCCCCGGCCGGAAGGCGGAGCGACGAGCGACCATTTCATCAACCTGGAAAAACTCACGTTTGAGCCTTATTTCGAGCAGTATGTCCGTGATGCTTTTTCTCCTTTGGGATTGATGATTGATTTCTGGGACGAGGAGCTTGTCGGCGGGACAAAGCGCCAGTTTAGGGTCTTTGTGATAAATGACCTGCATCATAAGTGGAAAGGGGCCGTTCGTTTTCTCGTTATGCGTGGTGGGCGGATTGTTACCGAACAGTCGAAAAGTTGTGCTGTCAGCGGTCTTGGTCGAGAGATTTTGTCGTTTGAGCAAAGGGTTCCAGAAAGGACAGGAGAATATCAGCTGGTTGCAGAATTGGTTATGGCAGATGATAATGTGGTTCGCAGTCTGCGAGACTTCAAGGTGGTGCCAGCGGGCAAAAAATAGTTATGAATTTGTCATTGTAACTTTGGAGGACTAAAAAATGGACACGAACAAGAGCATACGTCGCGATTTTCCCGAAAGACACGGGGAGGGACCCCGCTTCGTGGGAACCCAAACAGACGTCCGGCGAACTCGCCGGAGTTTTCTTAAAGCAATAGGATTATGCGCATCGGGCTTTGCTGTTTCAGGGTGTGCTACTGCTGTAAGACGAACAGCATATAGAGCGCCTGGCGACAAACCCAATATCCTTTGGATTACGTGCGAGGACATCAATCCTTACTTAGGTTGCTATGGTGACAATTACGCGAAGACGCCGAATCTGGACAAGTTAGCCAGGGAAAGCGTGGTATATACGAAGGCATTTGCAACCGCTCCTGTATGTGCGCCTTCGCGTTCATGTTTGATAACAGGAGTATATGCGACTTCTCTGGGGACCCAGCATCTGCGTTCTGAGGTAAAATTGCCCGAACGGATCAAGTGTTTTCCGGAATATCTGCGGTCAGCCGGATACTACTGTTCCAACAATTACAAAAAGGATTATAACTTCATCGATGTAAATGTCTGGGATGAGTCGAGTCAAACGGCCCATTGGCGCAAACGTAAGCCGGGTCAGCCGTTTTTCAGCGTGTTTAATTTCACCTCCACACACCAGGGGCAAATTAACGGTTCCGATGAGGAGTTTTTTGATAAGTACAGCTCGAAGCTCAAGCCCGAAGAACGTCATGACGGCAAGAAAATTCCTCTTCCACCATACTATCCTGATACTCCGTTTGTGCGAAAAATCTGGGCCCGTTACTACAACCTGATTACTTATATGGACAAGCAGGTCGGTGATTTACTCGGCCAGCTTGAAGCCGACGGTTTGGCGGATAATACAATAGTATTCTTTTTTTCAGACCACGGCATGGGTATTCCTCGATTCAAAAGAACACTTTATGATTCCGGCCTTAATGTCCCGTTAATCATTCGTTTTCCTGAACGTTATCAGCACCTTTCTCCGCTCAGGGCAGGCAGGAGGACCGACAGGTTGGTTAGTTTTGTTGATTTTGCACCGACTGTGTTGAGCTTGGCTGGATTGTCGATACCGGGTTATATGCAGGGACGTGCGTTTCTTGGCACCTGGGCGGGGCCGCCGCGGGAGTACGTCTTTGGGGCGGCCAGCCGGGTTGACGAGGTTTATGAGATGTCGCGCTGCGTGCGGGATAAACGCTTCAAGTATATTCGCAATTATATGCCGCATTTGCCATATATACAGCCAAGCGAATATCCGGACAGGGCTGAGATTATGAAGGAGCTGCGCAGAGCGGTTGCAGAGGAAAAGCTGTCGAATATACAAAAATTACACTGGGCGCCAACCAAGCCGATTGAGGAGCTTTATGACACATCGGCTGACCCGCATGAAGTGAACAATCTGGCAGATTCGGCTTCGCTTAGGAGGATTCTTGGGAGACTGCGTAAAGTGCACCTTCAATGGATGTTCGAGACGAGAGATGTAGGATTGTTGTCGGAAGCTGAAATGCATATTCGCGCCGAAGGTTCGACGCCTTATGAGATGGCACGACAAATTAGTGAATATCCTCAACGGCGTATTCTCGCTGCGGCCGATTTGGTTGGTAGAGAACCAGATAATATTCCGAAGCTAATCGGGTTGTTAAGTGATTCTGACAGTGCGGTCCGCTATTGGGCGGTCATAGCTCTAAGTGTCATCGGTTCCGGTGCGCCGCCTGTTGTCGAAGCACTCACCGAGCGGCTGGAAGATTCGAGCCCAAATGTTCGATTTGCGGCAGCCGGGGTACTGTGCAAACTGGGTCTATGCGAAAATGCCTTGGGCGTGCTGGCTGAAGGCCTGCAAGATTGGCGGGAAGAAACGGTCCTGTATGCTGCTCGTGAGATACAGTTAATCGGGAATAAAGCACGCCCGATTGTCCAGAAGATAAAAGAAACCCAGGGGCGATGCAAAAATCCGGATGGGACATATAAAAATAATAATCACGCAACGTTTATCGACTGGGCCCTGAAATACGCTCTGGAGAATTGTGGAGAATAATCGAATTAGATAGATATGTGCCGGAAGAGATTCTTCGGCCCTTCGGCTACGCTCAGGGCAAGCTTTCTTTCGCCTCAGAATGAAGGGTTTGCTCGTCATGCTGAGCAAAGCGAAGCATCTGGCCTGAGAGTGAGAATGAGATTCTTCGCTTCACTATGTTCCGCTCAGAATGACAATTATTAAACAGATTCCTCGGCTGCGCTCGGAATGACGAATTGGTTTATGTTATTAAATGAGGGATATTATGTATGGAACGCTTGCAGAAGGAAAAGGCAGCATTGTGTATGTGATGCTTGTATGTATGGTAGCTGCTTTGGGAGGGCTTTTGTTCGGCTATGATACAGGGGTAATTAATGGAGCGATAGGACCCTTAAAAGCTCACTTTACTCTTGATGCAAACTGGGAGGGCTGGGCGACAGGTTGTGCGCTTCTTGGATGTGCCATCGGGGCGGCTGTTGCCGGCGTGCTCAGCGATTGGCTTGGTCGGAAAAAGGTGCTTATTCTTTCTGCAATTTTGTTCCTAATCTCGGCAATTGGAACCGCCCTGCCGAAAAGTATTACCACTTTCATTATTTACCGGATAATCGGCGGCTTGGGTGTGGGGGCGGCGTCGATGTCCTCGCCGATGTATATCGCGGAGATTACGCCTGCGAGGATTCGCGGGCGGATGGTCTCGGTAAATCAGTTTGCTATAGTAACCGGTTTTCTGGTTGTCTATTTTGTGAATTATTTTATCGCCCTTCAGGGTGACCAGATGTGGAACCAGGAGTCCGGCTGGCGTTGGATGTTCGGCTCGGAGGCACTGCCGGCTTTACTTTTGTTAATGCTGCTGTTTTTTGTGCCGGAGAGTCCTCGCTGGCTGACCAAACAAAACCGTAGTGACGAGGCTTTGGAGATTCTTACCCGTGTTGATGGAGCTGAATATGCTGAAACTGAGCTGCTGGAAATCAAGGATGCGATAGCTCACGAAAGCGGCTCGCTCAGACAGCTTTTACAGCCGGGTATGAAGATTGTATTAGTCATTGGTATTGTATTGGCTGTTTTGCAGCAGGTTACGGGTATCAATGTTTTTCTTTATTTTGGAACTGAAATTTTCAAAAAGATGGGGTCCGAAACCAATGCCGCTCTTCTTCAAACAGTTGTGGTAGGCGCGGTAAACCTGACCTTTACGATTGTTGCCATCTGGACGGTGGACAGGTTAGGGCGAAAGCCGTTAATGATGATTGGTTCGGTGGGGATGGGGCTTTCACTGTTAGGCATGGGCCTGGCGGCATACTGTCAAAAAACAGATTTGTGGGTCCTGTTATTCATCCTTGGTTATATTGCCTGCTTTGCCCTTTCTGTGGGGCCTGTAACCTGGGTGATTCTGTCGGAGATATTCCCGACGCGGATTCGCGGGCGGGCAATGGCCATTGCCACGGTGTGTCTGTGGGTGGCAAACTACGTTGTGTCTCAGACGTTTCCCATGATGGATGAAAATAACTGGCTGCTTGAGAAGTTTCATCATGCTTTCCCGTTTTGGTTATATGGTATTTTTTGTGTTGTTCTGGTTACTTTTGTCCGGCGGTTCGTGCCCGAGACCAAAGGCAAAACACTGGAAGAGATAGAGAAACACTGGATGAATTTCTGAATTGGGCAATAGGAGAGCGCTTTGTGATATTTGCAGCATTGTTGGGTGTAAGATGGATTTTCCGGAACGATTAACTATTCAAAGCCATACGATAACCATCGTGCCGCGATACGCCGAAACCGATAAGGGAGGAGTGGTTCACCACAGCGTCTATCCGGTTTGGTTTGAAATGGGGCGCACGGAACTTTTACGGGCTAATGGACTGGCATACAAAGACCTTGAAGAAGCGGGGGTGTTGTTTGTTGTAGCGGAGCTGTGTATAAAATATCGCCGGCCTGCAATGTATGATGAGAAGCTGCAATTGGAAACGCATTGCTCAGCGGTTACGGCCAGTAAGGTTGAGCATCACTATAAGCTTACACGCAGTAGTAATGGGATAATCTTAGCTGAGGCTTCGAGCGTGCTGGCCTGCGTCAACGCCGAGGGCAAAGTCCGCCGAGTACCTGAATTTATGTATCCCAAAGCCGGTTAGAAATTCTACAGTGAGTAATACTGTACAAAAAGCGGGGATTTTTGTCTGAGCGAATTAGAAAAAGGAATCCATTTGATGGTTTTCAATTGACAATTAACGTTTAACAATTGACAATCCCTTTATGATTTCAGAAAAAAAAGAGAACTGTGGTCTTTTTGGCATTTTTGGTGACGCCGAAGCCGTTCATAAGACCTATTTCGGCTTACACAGTCTTCAGCATCGCGGCCAGGAGTCGGCGGGAATTGCCTCCAGTGACGGAGAAGTAATCCAGTGCTATACAGGTATGGGTATGGTCAGGAGGGTTTTCCGTTCCGGCAGAGAGGTTTTAAAAAGATTGTCTAATCCGATAGCAATCGGCCATGTTCGGTATTCGACGACAGGTGCCAGCAGGGCTATAAATTGTCAGCCGCTTTTGGCCGAGTACTCCCACGGGCAGGTGGCAGTGGCACACAACGGCAATCTTATAAACGCAACGCTTCTGCGTGACGAATATGAGGCACACGGCAGTATATTTAATTCTACAAGTGATACTGAGATAATTACTCATTTGCTTGCCAAGCCTACCCACGTGAGCAATCCTGACCCATTGGCACATGTACTGAACCATCTTCAGGGGGCATATAGTCTGCTGTTTTTGTTTGCCGACCGCATTGAAGCGGCCCGTGACCCTTACGGCATCAGGCCTTTGTGTATAGGCCAAACCGAAAAAGGTGCTTACGTAGTTGCCAGTGAGGCGTGCGCCTTTGATGCCATCAACGCAGAGTTCATTCGTGAAGTTGAGCCCGGCGAAATCGTTCGATTGGATAAAGGAGGTCTGCACAGCAGATTTTTCGTTACGCCGGGCACTGTTACACCGGCTCACTGTATCTTTGAGCACATCTACTTCGCCAAACAAAACAGCACCTTTTTCGGTGAAAATGTGCACGAGTTCAGAAAAAAACTCGGAAGGCAACTCGCAAAAGAGCACCCTGTCGATGCGGACGTGGTAATACCGGTGCCGGACTCGGGGACATCGGCGGCGGTGGGATACGCCGAGCAGAGCAAAATACCTTTCGATATGGGACTGGTCAGGAGCCATTACATAGGCAGAACATTTATTTCGCCGGAGCAGAAATTAAGAGAATTAGAGGTGAAACTCAAATTAGCTGTTGTAAAAGAAGTAGTGGCTGGCAAGCGCATCGTGATAGTTGACGACTCAATCGTTCGCGGCACAACCACGAGGGGCAAGATTCGAACATTACGCCAGGCCGGCGCTGAACAAATTCACATGCGAGTGAGCTGTCCGCCAATCAGGTTTCCCTGTTTTTACGGCATTGATTTTCCAACCAAAGAAGAGCTGCTGGCAAATAATCGCGATTTGGAACAAATTAAAGAGTTCCTTGAGGTTGACAGCGTAGGTTATATGTCGCTGGAAGGAATGCTTCAGTGCGCAGCATTACCACAAGACCACTACTGTACCGCGTGCTGGAGCGGGAAGTACAAAATACCCGTAGATATAGCGGTCAACAAGTTCTCTATGGAATGCTACCAGATGCGTATGTTCGGAGAAGAAGAACAGTAGATATTCGAGTTTCGGATTTTAACAAAACTACAAGCCGCGAAAGATGGGAAAATATATTAGCTACAAAGAGTCCGGTGTTAGTATCGACGCCGGAGATGAGATGGTTCAGCAAATCCGCTCGGCGGTTGCGAGCACATTCGGGCCGCGAGTTATTCAACTGCATAATGCATTTGCAGGGATGTTTCGACTCGACTATGACGAAAGACTGTTCAAAAGAAATTACAAAAATCCTGTCCTTGTGGCCTGCACAGACGGCGTGGGCAGTAAAGTGCAATTAGCCGGTAAGATAAAGAAGTTCGATACCGTAGGCATCGACCTGGTTGCGATGAACGTTAATGATATGCTCGTGCAGGGCGCCGAGCCATTGTTCTTTCTTGACTATCTAGCAGTTCACAAGCTGGAGCCGAAAATAGTAACTGAGCTTGTCAAAGGCGTTGCGGCAGGCTGTCGAGAAGCCAACTGCGCACTGATAGGCGGAGAGACCGCTGAAATGCCGGATACCTATTCGGTGGGCGATTTCGATATGGCCGGGTTTGCCGTCGGTGTTGTCGAGCGGAAAAAAATAATTACAGGCCAAATAATAAGAAAAGGTGATGTGATTCTGGGTCTTGCTTCAAACGGACTGCACAGTAACGGCTATACGCTGGTTCGCAATATCTGTTTCAAAAAAGCGAAGCTCAAAATGAACGATTGTCTGAGTGAACTCGACGGTGCTGTGCTGGGTGATGTGCTGCTGGAGCCGACGCGAATTTATGTTAGGTCGATAATAAAATTACTGTCGCAATACAAAGTCAAACGAGTCGTGCATGGAATGGCACATATTACCGGCGGCGGTCTGGTGGGAAATATTCCGAGAGTGCTGCCGAAAGACTGCAATGCGGCTATAAAAAAATCGAGCTGGCCGAAACATAAGATATTTACGTTTTTGCAGAAGGCAGGACCGGTCGAAGAAGAGGAAATGTTCAGAGTATTCAATATGGGGATAGGGTTTGTGCTGATAGTGGCTGAAGACTTCGCTAATTCAATAGCTAAAAAATTAACAAAGTTCGGTGAGCGGGTCTATAAGATAGGCAGGATCACTACCGGCACCGGCAAAGTGGTCCTTAAATAAGTCGTCGTTCTTGACCCGGTTTACGGGTCACGTGTCACAAAGCAGGAAATGCGAAATACGAAATATGCCAAGTTTACCGCAGCAGCGATAATGTATGCTGCCTTTGCCGGGTATCTGTATCAGCCGTATTTCAAATACTTCGATAGATGGCAATACCTTTTGGTTGTGAATGCTCCTCTGGCTTCTCTGGGTTGTTACGTGCTCAGCAGGCGGTGGGTGGCTGGATTTGGTGAATCGTTTTTTGCGGGAGCTATTTACGGCTTTGGACCATTTACACTTGGGTTAGTGAAATTTCACCCTACGGCAGGCCTTTTGGCAGCGGCTATACCATGGCTATTTTGTCCTGCTGCATTTGGTCCCAAAAACAAATGGCGATGGTTAAGGATTCCACTTGCGGTTTTTCCGTTTCTAGCAATAGTGCTTTTCTTTCTTGTATCCGCTCACTACCGGTTATTCCCGGTTTCAACACAAGCCAGATTGCATCTTGCTAATTTTTTCGGTTTGTTAGCTCCGCTTATCCCTGCTCAGCAAAACACAACTCTAATCGGCTTTTATCACGTTCCAGTGGCGGCGTTAATTGTGGGTTTTTCTATGCTGCTGGTTGCTCGGCGGTTTGGCGTAATAGTAATTTTTGCTACCGGGATGACTTTAGCCTTTTGCGAGTCTTTCTTTGAGGTCAGCCCGATTATCTGGTTCTCCATACCTATGTTGTGCTGTTCAGTGCTCATTGGCGAAGGTATGCAGGGACTTGCCTCGGCCGGATTTGCCGACCGCGGATGGATTCTGGCTGCCGTGGTGATTATGTGCGCTCTTGCTATTGTTACATTACTGCTGGCAACAAAATATTTTCAGACATTTTTAGGAATGGGGGCAGGGTACGCAAAACTCTTTACCGAAGCCGGGAAAATGTATGTGCTCGGAGCGATTGTGGCTGCGATTATTTTCTTTATGATACGTGCGAAATTGCGAATGCGACAGTTGCGACAGGTTGTCCTTTATGCGGCAATGGCGGTGGATATATTTCTTGGCGCAAGGTTTATTGTAGATAAGATTCTTTAAATTGAAACTCGATACTTGAGTTATGAGAATGTTTCCCGTTGGATTTGGCTGAGATAGAATCGGCCGTCGTTGTGCATAAAATTAATAATGGCATCAAACTGCTGGTCTATAAAGTGAGTGTCGTTGCTGACAATTGATATACCAATGACAGCACTGGTCTTGCTGTCCTGATGGTCAACCTCGGAAATTGAGATATTGAACCTGCTTTTCAATCGGCCAATCAGGCTTTTAATGATACTTCTTTTTCCCTTTAGTGAAGTTACGCCTTGCATAGATAAATGAGCTGTTAATACGCCGACAATCATACTCGATACTCGTTTCAAACAATCATAAGCTGCTTTTGAATCTTTTCCAGCAGCCGTTTGGTGGCTAAGGTACCTTCGTTTTCGCTGAGCCTTTCGCCTTCGTACTCAATGCCGACATAGCCGTGATAGCCGGCATCAAGGACGATCTTCATCATTCGGTAGTAGTCAATCTTTGTCTCATTGCCGGTGTCGTTGAAGTCATAGCTCTTGGCGCTGACCGCCTTGGCGTAGGGCATCATCATTTCTACGGAGTTGTAAATATCGGCTTGCGGCGGAAAATTGCCGAAGTCGGGCAGAGTACCACAATTGGGCAGGTCAACTTTTTTGATGACGCCGGTGAGCCATTGACCATTGGACGATAATCCGCCGTGGTTTTCGACAATTACGTTGAGATCGTGGTTGGCGGCATACTCGCTGAGGCGTCGTAATCCGTCGGCGGCCAATTTAAGCTGTTCGTCGTATGAGCCTTTCGAGTAGGAGTTGACCCGGATGGAATGGCAGCCTAAGTATTTAGCAGCTCTGACCCATTTATGATGGTTGCGGACGGCCTGGGTACGGCGGCGTCGGTCCGGGTCGCCGAGAGCACCTTCATCGTCGCACATAATCAGCAGCGATTTGACGCCGAGGTCTTCTGCACGTTTTTTCATCTCAGCCAGGTATCTGGTATTGTTGGCCTTGTCCTTGAAGAATATGTTAACGTACTCGATTGCCTTGATGCCAAAACTGTGGGCCTCTTTTGCAAAGTCGAGATTGTCCAGTTTCGGCTTCTGTTGGCCGAAAAGCCTTCTGTGGAAAGACCACTGAGCTAAGGAAATTTTGAACGGCTTTTTCGATTCTTTTGCTGTTGTCTCTATCGGCTGGGTTTGTGCGGAACTTTGCATACATAGACCTCAAATTGCACCGACACTAAGAGCAAGAAACGTCCTTCGTTCCAAAGTGCCCTATCTTTCTAAAATTCGATTCCAAATACGAGCGAAGAATAGCATAGTTGCTCATCGGCGTCAACTTCGAAAGTGCTTGCTATGCTCGAGAAGGCCGGTGCATCCCCATTTGGATATCCCGCATTACAACAGGCAAAACCTCACCTATCCGCAGGGGCTCAGAGGATTTTTATCCGAACTTAATATGATCGATTGGTAGCGTTATAAACGAGCGGTTTAAGTGGTTTTCTGGCTTAGAAATTCATAATGACCACGCTAAAAATGGCTTTTTTCATAAAAAAATAACATTCTTAAGGTTTTTTCTGCAAAAAACATTGACTTTTATTTGAACATTTTGTACAATTTATACGAAAATATATAAATGTACAAAATATGAATAATAAAGGTGGCCTGGCAATGACAGTTGTAAAAGTAAGTGAATTTCGTTCGGATATATCGGATTATGCTAATAAAGTTGCTTATGCAGGAGAACGGATTTGTGTCGAACGCAATAACAAACCACTATTTGCTGTTGTACCGATTGATGATATGAGATTGTTAGAACAGCTTGAGGACCAGATGGATTTGGAGCTTGCTAAAGAGTCATTGAAAAAAGGCAAGTTTATTAGCTTCGGCAGTCTCAAAAAAGAGCTTGGATTATAACCAGTAATGGCAGATGGCTAAATCAGGGAAGATTTACAAGATTAAGATTGCAGATACAGCCGCTGATTTTATAAGGAAACAGACTAAAAAGAATCAACGGCAAATAATGAACAAAATCTCCTCTTTGGCCGAAAACCCTCACAGCAAGGGCGACGCAATAAAAAGCAAACCTGAGTTCTTCAAGATCCGTTCGGGTAATTTCCGCATAGCTTACACAGTTAAAGAAAGACGAGTCCTTGTTCTTGTCGTAAGAGTCGGGCACCGTAAGGATTTTTACCGTTATTTTGAAAAGTAAACTGTTCTATCTTACTTTTAATAGTAGAATCGGCTATATCAATGCCAATTTCTACTTGATGTTGCCGCTGCATTCTCTTTTCGATATCCCGTATTACAACAAGCAAAACCTCACTTATCCGCATCGATTCGGAAGTCCGTCGTTTCTTATCCACAATCGTACTTTTATGTTGAGAGTGTTCGTAAGGAATTCTAACTTTTAGCCCTGAATCAGCCGAAGGGGAAGAATTTCTTAAACTACCCGATTAGTCATTAGGCATTGGCTTTCATCTTGGCGACGATTTGGCGGGTTTGGTGTGATTGGTTCTGGTGGGCTTGTTTGAATGCAGAAGCAGAAGACTCGTTGTGCTTTTTATAAAGTTCGTTGCCAGCTATAATCTCCTGCAGGGCTTTCGATTTTGTCTTAGCCTTTCTTAAGAATCCAACAGCTCTTGTCCCATAAACTCCACCAAGCAAGGCACAAATCCCGATACCCAGTTCCAGCATGGAGTCGGCAACTTCCCAGGCATCCGGCCGTTCGGCTCCTTGCTGCAAAGCAGTGCGGGCAAGCTGCCAGTTCGATTCGGCAAGAACATCTTCAGCGGTCTCGGCCTGCGGAAATTCTTTCGGCAGACCATAATAAGAACTAAACGCCCGGCTCTGCACTTTGCTTAGTTGCGTCAACGCCTGCAGTTTTTCTGAGGCATCTTCCACTTTTGCAGTTTCGGCTGCCATTATTGCTGTGCGGTTATGCAGCCAGGCGTTCTGCTTTTGTGTCTCAGATGGCGCAAAACGCAAACTGTCGCAGCCAGGAAATAAAAAGCATATAAGTAAACAACCAAAAAGTTTTGTGCTTCTTTGCACTTTTGCTCTCTTGCACTTTCCTGTCTTTTTCATCATTTCTCTCCTTAATTTTGGATGAAGTTTATGTTTTTTCGGTATAATACTGCTCCATAAGATGGAAAAGAATTATAAGCTCGGCATACAGAATTTATCTATGGACACAGCAAGAACATTCAGGCCCAAGACTATATTATTGTGGCAAAAAGTGGCCCAGAACACTGAGGCCCAGCGTATTTTGGAATTGTTTCCATCGGCTAAAGTCCAGGTAATAAGGCGACAGAGAAAACCCCCTTCCCCAGATATGTCACCAGCTCAAACATTGCTGGCCGGGAAAAGGACTTTGATGATAGGTCAAACCTCGTCTTTTGTTGGGCATTTCGATGGTAGGCTTGGCCCGAATGTCCGTTGCTGTCCTTACTACAAGGTGGTCCCTATCTCGAATGGCTGTCCGTACTACTGCACATATTGCTATCTGGCATTTGTCTATCGTCAATACTCTCCTTTCATCAAAATCAATATTAATTACGACACAATGTTCAGGCAAATTCGAAAGATCTTAGCCAATTCCCGTGGTAAGGCCAGCTTTAATATGGGAGAGATGCTCGACAGTCTCGCACTTGATCACGTCACCGGCCTGACAAAAATCTTAGTTCCATTTTTCTCTGAGTTTCCCAATGGTTTTTTGATGCTGCTGACTAAAAGCAGCAATATTGATAACCTGTTAGCTGTTGAATCCAATAGTCACACGGTTGTCTCTTGGAGTCTCAATGACCGGCAGATAATCCATCAATATGAGTTAGGCACAGCCGACCTTGATGAGCGTATCAAAGCAGCCAAACAATGCCAGGACCACGGCTATAGAATCCGGATTCGTATCGACCCTGGTATCATCTACCCTGACTGGCAAAATGGATATGCCGATTTAATCCGGGAAACATTAACTATAATCAGGCCTGAAAACATAACGCTTGGCTTGTTAAGACTTTTGCCCGGTCATTTTCGCCTGGCTACAGATGCGTATGGCAACCGTGCTCGAAAGCTCTTCGATCATCACTTTATTAGAGGAGCTTCGGATGGCAAGCTCCGTTATGAGCCAAAACAACGCATCGAATTTTATAATTTTCTTATTGATACCATTCGCAGCTTTGACAAGGATGTTTCTGTCAGCCTTTGCAGAGAAACATCCGATGTTTGGAACATTTTAAAGGATCGGTGCGTACCTAAAAAATGCAACTGCGTTGTATGGTAAAAATCATGCAACGGAACTTTGCCTAAGCATCATTTTCTTTGTTGGGGTATACAAACAGCAATAATACGAGTAAGCATAAATTCCACTCGTATTCCTCTTTGGATAAACCTGTTGTACCGACTCTTCTTTGTGGTTCGATATACCTATCGCCCTGCTAATTCGATGTATGAGTGCTGCTCGGAACCTGTCTTGTAGAATCAGAATTCTTCCATTATAGCTACAAAGTTTTTCTATATTAAACAATCCTCGAACGAGGGCACTAAACCCCTTTTCTTCATTTAGAGGCGATAAAACATAAGATAAGGTTGCTATGTCATATGTGCCCAAATTAAACTTTATTCGCCGAAGATGATTTAAATTATCAGGGAAGGCTTTTTGGATACTGATTACTCGACCATGAAGGATCCCTCTATTATATCTTTTACTAATGTGAAAATAGTCAGTCAACATACGTTTGGTTGTCCCGATACAAATGCCAGAAGTATCGTTCAGTATATAGTCTACCTTTACTTTTTTGCCTTTTGACCACCTTCCTATGTCTTCAAGATGTTCGAGAAGGCAAGCAAGCATATTCGTAATTGCTAAAGAAGCTACTGCTGGTCCTGAACCTATATCAAGAATCCTTAAGTGTCCGGATCTAATAATGTCAAAAAAATCTTGAGAGGTCATATACTTGACAAGACTGTTTTGTGTTTTAAGATAATGCCTAGTGAAAAATTTAATCAAAAATGCTCTCATGGCTGCTGGACTCTGGGGATATCGTGTTTCATCTTCTGAAACTTTGCCTTTTGGTAGATGGGATATCTGATATCTCAGCACTGATGTAACGTTATCAGTCAATTGCCATATTCCGTCCGGGCGTAACTCTTGTAACACCAGATTCTGCAAAGTTCTGTTCATAGGTAATATCCTTCAAGATATATTGTTCTTGTTTTGCTATAAAAGGATAAGTGATATATTCTAATTTTGCTTACTAAGCTCAAAAAGTCTTGTTAGCTATGTTAGCTTTAGATATTTGTTTCTCAATTGCTCGAAGACGGTATTCGTATGAAATGCTTTTGCTCCAGAGAGATTCGAGCTTTTGCTCAAAATTCTTTTGGCATTGCAACAGCATGCTCACATCACGCTGGAGCAAATCAAGCTGTCTTTGCAAATTGACCCAACTGCCCACAATCAGAGAGGCTAAAAACACCAACTGAACCAGCACAGAAACATTTATCTGCCGATTAAACTGCCACGATTTGGAATTTGCCTCAGCCATCACTTGCCTCGTTTCTTGATGAGTATCCGGCATCGATTTACGGCTTAACGTGGAAAACGTTCTTGTCGCCGACTCTGAACATTGCCGCGTATGTCCCCGCCGCCAGCGTTCCCTGTTGCTGGAACGATTCAGCTAAATTGACCGCTTGGGTCTGCCCACCTATTTCAACCGGCAGCGAGCCGGCATCGCTAATTACTACTGTAACAACGTTATAGACATTGTATGAAGAATTACTTTTGACCTTGACGGCCCATGCCGCCGTTCTGGCCCCTGGCGAAGTTACAATTGATACTTCCTTGGTCTGCTCGGAGCCTTTACGGGCAAGTCTTTCCAGCATCTGTTGACCATCTACGATATTTGTTGCTCCGGCCATAATTCTTAGCTCCTTTGTCGAACGATTTTCAAATTGGTACACTGCTTTTCAAAATCCATCCGGACTCGTTCTATCCAGCTTATGCTTCGGTTATCGTTTCTGCAGGCCAGCAGGTCCCTGCTTTCGGGACTTGTGCTGACTCTGTCACCGACCCTGAAATCAAATGCAAGAAATGGCGTTTGTATATCGACGGTCTCGATGGTCTCAGACGAAACCGCTGCCTTGTGCCGGACGAACTCATAGAGGGCATCTTTATCATCGACCTCATCAGGACGGCCGAGCGAATCATCGGATGAATTTGCAAAGATACTCTGGCTGGAAACCTTGCGATACTTGAACTGACGGGGCAGTGTAATAATATGCTCAACTACCGGGGCTGTTGAATTAACAGGTCCATCGGAAACTATACAAGTTAATCTCTCATCACTGATTACCGAGGCGGTTATCCTGAATTTCAACACTCCTTTCAGCGCCGCCACCCACGTATCAACATCGAGCTGGTCACTGCTGAGCCACACTCCACACTCTTTGAGCAGAATATTAAAAGCATGAAGGTATTGCCACCAGTGCAAGCCATCATCGAACGATACCTGCAGAAAATAACCTAATGACTTTCCCTGTTTGTCGGTGGTCAAAGTTGGCCAAAAGCGCCTGCGGTGACGAGCGAAATCACTGCTGCCAAAAATTTTGGAAAAGTCAAACGCATCACCCTGATTGTAAGGAGCGCCACTGTAATCACCTGCCTCGTTGAGACACCATTTGCGATATACATCTTTTACCTGATAGAAATCAGAATTGGTCGAAGGCGAGAATTTATCATAGTTGATATCCTCAAGGCTGTCATCCCAGGCCTTCACCAACTCAAAGGTCGCTTCTATAATTTTGAAGTCGCCTTGACCAATATACTTGTGTGTTATTGGCCAAAAATTTTTCTTGCTGTGCAAAGCTGCGATATTTGTCTTTGATATGCTGAACTGTTCACCGGTTTGCTGACAATTCACCTCAACGGCCCTGCCTGTGCCATCCTTATAGAACACAATTGCCTGGCTTGGCCCGGTCTGCACAAGCCGAGGGACAAACTTGAACCTCAAGCCGATCCTCTCACAGCATCGGTACAGGGCCTCTATCAGATTTAATCCTGTGACATCAAGGTCGCGAACTACTTGGTTCTCGGTCAGCATCCTCAATTGACCTATGCTCGGCGTTTGTAGTTGACTGGCCGTCAAATATTCACAAAGCAGATAATCAATTACTTCTGCATAGCTCCAGAGTTTGCCTTGCGATGGTTCAGCGCAAAAGCTTGTGTAGCTCTTGCCATTAACTTTTATCGGTTCTGGATTGGCATTGGCCTTACCATCCGGATTAAATGTTGTATCAAGACCAGCCAAAAACAAACTGGAATTGTTTGCCTCTGCCAGACGCTGGCCATAAACTGTGATACGCTTTAAATTTGCGCTGGAATCTCTCGCTACTACTTCGACCTTTTCACCGTCGGCCGTCAACTTTGTGTCGATGTTTTCTATTTGACCGCAAAANNACTACTTCCACCTTTTCGCCATTTTCTGTCAGCCGTGTTTCTATATTCTCTATTTGACCGTGAAAGATTGGAAAACTAAAAGCTGCTGCACCCGGCGGGATACCGTTAAAATATTGCCGGATGCAAACAGTCTTTCCCATAGCAAATAAGGTCTCGATCTCTTCGGCAGCTGTCAAGCCGGAATCTGGGTACGCAGCAGGATTATAAGCCAATCTGGCCCAGCTAAATTCCGGCCAACCGCCGTGAATAATCTCTACCGGTTCCAGCGCTGGACACAATGTCCCATCGACCAAAATTGAAATAGAAGCGGCTGGAAGTGCCAGTCGTGTTTGTGCTGATTGGAAAAAGTCGATTCTGTTAGACATAGTTTTGTATATCGTATTTTGTATCTTATATTTAGCTCCCAGTTTCACTGGGAGTTTCGTATGCACCAAAACCGTTTTTCTGTCAGGTTGTCAGACTCCTTCGGCACTTAAAATGTCAATCGCTTCCGGATTTGTGGGATCGAATTGGATTCTCAGCCGTGCTAAAGAACTATTTTCTATGCCGCTGGCGTCTTCGGTCCTTATAGCAAACAAGTACCTGCCTGCTTCGAGTGCGCCACATTGGTAGCTGTAAAACTTTCGTCCCTTATAACCAATTATGGCAAGAGGGTTTTCATAATTAATTTGTCCTGTCCGACCATCATAATAAACATTGAAATACATCGGCTGCGACTTTTGTTCGAGGGGGCAATAGTACCAAACAAGCTTTATTTTGTTGCCATCTACGAGCTCGGCTCCTAAATCGAAAACTTTGTTTGGTTGCGGCTTCGCCAACTCACCGGTTGATTCTATTGAAACCTTCACCGAAGCAGCTAAGGTGCATTCCTGATAGCCACAATCGTTAAACCTACGAACAACATAAAAGTATGTCGAACCGCTGTTGTGTGAAATGTAGCTCGGTGGTGAGATTTCACAAGCATCCTGCTCAGCAACAGCCAATATATTCACAAAATCTATTTCTCCCATAGTGGAACCGCGGTAGAGCACAGAGCAGCCGGCAACACGAACCCAGAACCAACCCAGGCTTAAGGTCGTACCAAGCTTAAAAGCATTAGCAGTCATGCCATTAAAAAGCGCTTCTCTTTTCCAATTACTTTCTATGTATAGTAAGCTGCAAAATAAATTTAAAATTGCCGTGACATCGGTAGTACTTACTACATTTCCACCGACTTTTCGCATTGCTTTTGCTGTTGCGCTTAAGGACGACAAAGCGACGGAACTACCCGCAAGATGGACGATTTGGCCACCTATTGACTTCGGCCTCATCGCTTCCTCAAACATACAAAACGGCTCTTGGTAGAGTAAGGCAATTCCAGGAGCAGATAAGTCCATGTCCCATCTCATTAGAAATTCGATTCGACCTTGCAAAGGCTCACTAATAACAGTCCAATTAACATAATCTGGTCGAGCACCTATTGCCCAAGCAGCGGCGTCCGTATCCATATTCCCTGTTGCAACAGGCGTAGCATCTTCAACACCATTAACGTAAATATGGCAATTTGTTCCATTATTTACTACTGCGACATCCCACCATTCCCCTGTCGTCAGTATAGTATTACCTGTAATTGTATATGCAGTGTTATTAACAAATACTATAAACTGTAACTTACCTTCAATATTTCGTCTGAATTGAAAAGTTCTTAAAGCATCAGAATAGTTGTCAGCAGCACATATTTGCTCATAATAAACACCTATTGTTTCTTCAAATCTCACACGAGCAAATAAAGTAACTTTTGGACCGCCATCCCATAGTTGCAATTTAATCATATCGTCTGTTCCATCAAAATAACAGGATGGGCCAGACTTACCTGGTTTCCAGGCCGTATTACCTGCAAAATTACCAAAAAATCTCGCCTGGTTACCACTCAAATCAGAGACTTTATTGCCTGAGCCTTCATTGAATAGCCAGAGGCCGACAAGACCTCTACTGATGGGATGGCTTCTATTTAAGCAAATTCCTCTTGTGGGTTTAAGCTGTGGCATTTACTATCGTTGTCTCCATCTGTTCTATGAGGATATATAGTTCCACGGTTGGACATAGGCACGGACATCGTGGCTGTTTGTTGAACCGGTCTGTTGAACGCCAATTCTGAAGTGTGCAAGGTCTTTGATAATAAAACTTAGCTGCTGTGGATCAACGCTTTTATCTCCTTGCATTTCCC
>JABAOC010002290.1_pt2 | contig 27356 bp, 25 predicted proteins | sample 7062161 | NCBI WGS metagenome assembly JABAOC01 (sample SAMN14538625, study PRJNA623070) | marine sediment metagenome | biome: marine biome [ENVO:00000428]; feature: marine pelagic biome [ENVO:01000023]; material: deep marine sediment [ENVO:00002113] | place: India: Gulf of Khambhat ... | reverse complement strand
AGGAAGTGCGACGCCGGCGGCACGGCGTAGAACGAGCTGTCGATCTCGACCGCCGAAAAGGCCTTCGCGTAGAACGACAGGTACCGCGAGCTCGTCGTGCCCTCCGGGTAGAAGGGACCCGTCCAGTCGGGATACGACCAGCCCTGGGTTCCGATGTGGAATGACGCGCTCACCGACAGCTACTTCCGTTTCGGCTGCGACGGGCGCAGCTCGACGCGGCTGGGCAGCGCCCGGCCCTCGTGCGCCAGCATTTGGGTCACGGCCCGAGCGACATCGTCGGGTGCGAGCTTCCACGACTCGCCGCTCGGCTCGCTGTCGTTGAAGTGGGTGTCGACACTGCCCGGCATTATGCAGCTCACACGGATCCCGCGATCCCGCAGATCGAGCATCAGTGCCTCTGTAAAGCCCAGCAGACCGAACTTGGAAGTGTTGTAGGCCGTTCCGCCGGCGAAGGCGTAGCGGCCGGCCAAGCTGCCGATGGTGATGATCCAGCCACCGCCCCGCTTCTCGAGTTCCGGCACCGCCTCGTGGCAGCAGTTGTAGACGCCCGTCAGGTTCGTGTCGATCACCCGATGCCAGTCCTCGGGGTCGATCTCGTGCACCGGACCGAAGCCGCCGCCCACACCGGCGTTGGCTATGAGGATGTCGAGTCCCCCGAATTCCGCTACCGCCCCAGCGATGAGCCGCTTCACGTCCTCCAGCCGTCGCACATCGGCCGCGATGCCCAGCGCCCTACCGCCGCCGCCCGAGCTCAGCTCTTCCGCGGTTCGCATCGCTTCCGACTCGTCCCGCGAGCAGAGCGCGACATCCGCGCCCGCATCGTGTAGCGCCCTAGCGATGGCGCGTCCGATCCCTTTGCTGCCACCCGTTATGACGGCGACCTTCCCCACGAGATCTGTCATGATCCGATCCATCTCGAAGCCGAGCCCGTCCTCTCTAACGTGTCTAACGTGGTACCCCTCCCGGCAAATATACGTCGGTGGCACCCGTATCGTCTCGTGCCCATCCCGCTTGATCGAGCCAACCGCCCGGTCCTAGATTGCCAGCCAGGACTGTGGCGCCCAGCCGCGGCGCCACTCGCCTCATCCCACGACAGGGAGGCTCGTCCAGTGCCGACCGAAGGGGAAGGCTTCGATCGCCTGCTCCGCTGGTTCCGCCAGCGCCGGCTGCTCCAGGTGTTGGCGATCTACCTCGGCGCTTCCTGGCTGATTCTCGAGATCACCGACGTATTCATCGACAAGCTGGCGCTGCCGGCCTGGTTCTTCCCGGCCGCCATCGTCCTGCTGCTCATCGGGTTCACGGTCGTCGTCGGCACGGCGATCATCGAGGGCGCAACGGTCGTCGCTCCCGCGGTGGAGCCGGAAGCGCGGGCATCCAAGGCGCCGACCGAAGTGGGCCCACGATCGATGTGGTCGCGGGCGCTGCTCGGCGCCGCCGCCGTCGCCGTAGTGCTGGTGATCGCCGGCTCGATCCTCACGTTGCTCGACCGAGACGAGTCGCCGCCGGTGGTCGAATCATCGCTCAAGTCGCTGGCCGTGCTGCCGTTCCGTACGAGCGGACCCGAACTCGAACTGTGGCGCGAGGGCCTGATGACCGTCCTCAGCACCAACCTCGATGACGTCGCGGATCTCCACGCCGTTGATACGCGTACCGTCCTCAGTCGCTGGCGGGCTCGTATCGGGGACAGGGAGGCGACGGAAGCAGAATCGATCGCAGTCGCCCGAAGCCTCGGCGCCCGCTGGGCGATCAGCGGCCAGGTCGTCCAGTTGGGCGGGCAGGTCCGCATCGATGCGTCGCTCCACTCGGCGACGAGCGGCGAAACGTTGGGCTCTGCCAGCCTCGCCGCATCCCCCGACAGCATCCTCGCCCTAGTAGACCAACTCAGCATCCAACTCTTGCGCGAACTCGGCGAGGAGGAGGGACTGCGCGCCTCGAGCCGGGCGCTGTCGACCCATCCGCTCGACGCGGCGCAAGCGTACCTGGAAGGCGAGCAGGCATTGCGGCGCGTGCAAACCGACCGGGCGATAGAAGCCTTCCAGCGTGCTCTGGACGCCGACTCGACGTTCGCGCTCGCAGCTCACGGCCTCTCGCACGCGTACGGCTGGGAACACCACATCGGTCACCCAGCAGCCGTGGCCGCGCAGGCACGCGCGGTCCGCATGGCCGACGCTCTGCCGCAGAGGGAGCGAGCCTTGGTGGAGACAAGCTACCTACTGGACCGGCAGCTAACGGAGGCGATCGAACAGGCGCGGGAGCTGACCGAGAGTTATCCCGACGACCCGGAAGCCTGGTATTTGTTGGGCGACGCCTACTATCACGTCGGTTACCGGGCCGGCATCTCGACGCGCGACGCGCTGGCACAGTTCGACCGTGCAATCGCCCTCGACTCGTCGTACCTACCGGCGGTCCTGCATCCGCTGGAGTACTCGCTCGACCTAGACGAACTGGAACGCTTCGACCACTACGCCCGCCTCCATCTCTCCTACGACTCGACCAGCCGTCACGCACTGGCGCTCCGCATCACCCGGGACCTCGTGCGCGGCTCCCCAGAGGACTCCCTGGCTGCGCTCGACGCGCTGACGGATCAGGACTGGGAAGTGCTGCGGCGTGCCGTGACCATGCTACGGGGTGGGCCGAGACTGGCCTCGTTGGCCGCGCGGGTAGCGACTGAGATGGCGGCCCCGCGCTACCCCGTCGCCGACCGCCTCAGCGGCTTCATCAACCACTTGGGTGACATCGAGTTGTGGCGCGGGCGCGTGGCCGCCGCGGAGCAGGCCTACGAAGCGGCCGAGCAGCTCAGGCCTGGCAACCAGAACTCCTACACGACCTGGCTGATGTGGCACGTCCTCGGATACGGCGGTGAGGAGCGGGCCGTGCGATCGGCGGAGCGGCTGAGAAGCCAGGACTTCCCCATACGCCGGTACCCGCCCTTCCACTCGCTCGCCGGGTGGCATTACCTGCTGAGTGGCAACGCCGACGGTTTCGCCGCCGAGCTGGACAGCTGCGCCTTCCTGGCTGACAGCCTGCGCGGGGCAGGCGATTCGCTGCAGGCCCGGCAGGCCGAGAGCGCAGGCCACGCGCTCCAGGGCACACTGGCCGCCCAACGCGGCGAGCATCAGCAGGCCGCAGCGGCTTTCCGGCAGGCGCTTGCAAATTTGGACGGCGGCGGCATCGCGACGCCGCACGCATTCTACCGCTTCGCCCTCGCCGAAAGCTTGCTTGAGAGCGGTGACGATGAAGAGGCGCTGCGCCTTCTAGACACTTTTGAGGGCAATTGGGCCTTCGACGGGCGCGCCGCTTTCGCCCGCGCCCAGCTGTACGAACAGCGTGGCGACCGGCAACAGGCGATGAGAGCCTACGCCCGGGTCGTGGAGTTGTGGAAGGACTGCGACGCCGTACTGCGGCCCATCTGGGAGGCCGCGCAACGCGGGCTGGAGCGCCTCACGTCAGAGACGAGCTAGCGGCCAAAGTCGGAACCCGCCGAGCCGTCCGGCACGCACTCGGCCGCCCACTCGACCTACCGGGAATCGACGCCACCCCCTATATTCGCTTGTCCGACAGCGCGAGATCCGCCGGCCCAACGACTCGGCCCGAGCGCTCCCGGTATTGAGAGACCGGGAGCTTGTTCGTTTTGGGGTCGGGCACCGAGCGGGCCGTCCGGCGGAACCCGCCACGCGTGCCATCACAGCTGAGGCACGCCTGCGATTAGCCCCAATTGGCCGGTCTGCACCGGCCGGAGGTTTCGTTAATGAGCCGAATCACTCGAACGTCGACCTTGCTGCTCTCAGCCGGCGTCCTGCTGGCGGGAAGCGCCTGCCAGCCGGAGGAAGGCCGCCAGCAAGATATGTCGATGGCCATGGCGGCGCCGAACGTGGTGACCATCGTGGCCACCGACTTCGCCTACCAGGTCCCGGCCGAGATACCAGCCGGCCTTACGACCCTCGCCGTGGTCAACCAGGGCAGCGAACCGCACCACGCGCAGCTCATCAAGCTGGGCGAAGGTAAGGGCCTCGCCGACCTCCTGGAGGTGGGTGAGGGCGGGCCGCAGCCCAGCTGGGTGTCCTTTCTCGGTGGACCCAACGCCGCCGACCCCGGCGCTACGACCACGGCAACCTCGATCCTCGGACCGGGTCACTACGCCATCGTCTGCTGGATCCCCAGCCCCGACGGCGAGCTGCACATAGCCAAGGGGATGGCCGCCGAGTTCGATGTCACCGGATCGCTTCTCGAGAACACGGTGGAACCGACCGCCGATATCGTCATGACCCTAGTCGACTACGGGTTCCAGCTATCGCAGCCGCTCACCGCGGGCCCCCAAACGATTCGCGTCGAGAACGCGGGCGGGCAGGGCCATGAGGTGGTGGTCGTGAAGCTGATGCCGGGCAAGACGCCGGAAGATTTCGTCGCTTGGGTCGAGAAGATGGAAGGCCCACCACCGGGTAGCCTCAGGGGTGGCGTGGTCGACCTCGACCCCGGCACTCACGCCTTCTTTGACCTGGAAGTCGAGCCGGGCAACTACGCCCTGATCTGCTTCCTCCCCGACATGGCGGACGGCCAGCCGCACTTCGTCCACGGGATGATGAAGCTGGTGCGCGTCACCTGATTGAACGGAGCCTGGAACCGTTCCGGAGGGAGGTTGGACCCCGCCTCCCTCTCATCTATTCAAGCGCACCAGCCGACCGACGCCCCCCATCCAGCTCACGCAGGATTGGCCCGAGTACCGCCCAGACGTTATCCGCCACGATCGCCTGCCCCTCCGCCGTCGGATGATTGCCGTCCGGCTGGTTGAGCTCCGGGATCCCGGCCACGCCTTCCAGCAGGAACGGGATCAACGCAGTCCGGTTCGCTTCGGCCAGCTCCCGGAACACCGCCTCAAACTCACCGACGTACGCTTCGCCGAGGTTGGGCGCTGCCCGCATCCCGGCGATGACGATCCGCGCCTCCGGGTGCGCCGCCTTCGTGCGGTCGATGATCTCCTGCAGGTTGGCCCGCATCGCCGGGATGTCCTGGCCGCGCAGCATGTCGTTGGCGCCCAGCTCCAGCACAAGCACCGCCAGCGGCTGTCGCAGCAGCCAGTCGATCCGCCTTAGGCCCCCGGCCGATGTCTCGCCGCTCACCCCGGCGTTCACGACCCGGAAGGTGAGCCCGGCCGAGTCGATCTTCGCCTGGATGAGGGCCGGATACGCCTCGTCCGCTGACAGACCCATCCCGGCGCTCAGGCTGGTGCCCAGAAACAGCACGGCAGGAGCAGACGTATCTGTAGCTGGAGCCTCGGCGGAGGGCTCGCCCCTGTCGGCCTGCCCCTCCTCACGACCACAGGCGAAGGCCAGTGCGGCGAGGGCGCAGACGAGTATCTTTCGTCCCATGATGATCATCGCTAAAGGACTCGAGCAGACCTATATGAGCGGCGGCCGGCCGCTCACGGTTCTAAAAGACATCGATCTGGAGATCGAGGCCGGCGGCGCCGTTGCCGTCGTCGGGCCCTCGGGCTCCGGCAAGACGACGCTGCTCGGCCTGCTGGCCGGGCTCGACCTGCCGTCGGCCGGCCACGTCGAGCTGGACGGCCAGAACCTGAGCGAGCTGTCCGAGGACGAGCGCGCCGTCGTTCGAGCCGAAAAGGTAGGCTTCGTCTTCCAGAGTTTCCAGTTGATCCCCACGCTCACCGCCCTGGAGAACGTGCTCGTGCCCATCGAGCTGCAGGACGCAGCGGCGGTGAACGGCGCGGATGCCGAGGCGCGGGCGGCAGAGCTGCTGGAGCGCGTGGGGCTGGGCGACCGCACCCACCACTACCCGGCCCAGCTGTCGGGGGGCGAGCAGCAGCGGGTCGGGCTGGCCCGGGCGTTCGCCAACCGGCCGAAAATCCTCATGGCCGACGAGCCGACGGGCAATCTGGACGCCGACACCGGGGGGCATGTCATCGACCTCATGGTGAAGCTGAACCGCGAGGAGGGCACGACCCTCGTCCTCGTCACCCACGACGTCGAGCTCGCCTCGAAGGCACACCGGATCGTTCGCCTGAGCGGCGGCCGTGTGGTGAGCGACGAACAGGTGGCGCCGCGATGAGCGCTCGCTTCACCCTGGCGATGGCGCGTCGCGAGAGCCGGTCCACGCGCCGGCGGCTGGTCCTCTACATCGTCGCCATAACCCTCGGCGTCGCAGCGCTCGTCGCCATCAACTCGTTCAGGGCGAACGTCACCTCGGCGGTGAGCGACCAGGCGCGCGACCTGATGGGCGCCGACCTACAGTTGGGCAGCCGCTGGGAGTTCTCCGAGGACATCGAGGCGCTGATCGATTCGTTAAAGCACGCGGGCGCCGAGGTGTCACGGGTCACTTACTTCACCTCGATGGCGCTGGCTCAGCGCTCCGGTTTCACCCGGCTGGTCGAGGTGATGTCGCCATCAGGCGGTTACCCCTTCTACGGCGAGCTAACGACCGAGCCGGCGGAACTCTGGCAGGCGTTCCGGACCTCGCGACAGGTGCTGGTCGACCCGGCGGCCCTCGTGCAGCTCGACGCCGCCGTCGGCGATACGCTGGCCATCGGCCGCGGCCGCTTCGTCATAGCCGGTACCGTCACCCGGCTGCCCGGCGACATCGGCCTGCGCTCCATGATCGGGCTGCGGGTCTACCTCCCCGAACCTTATCTGGAAGAGACCGGCCTGCTCCGCTTCGGCAGCATCTCGTACCATCAGGTCCACCTGAAGATCGATGACCGCGAGGCGGTGAACGAGTTCGTCGAGGCGCGCGACTCGCTGTTCGAGGCGAACCGCGTCTGGACTACCACCGTCGACGAGTACGAGGAGGAGTTGACCGAGGGGCTCGATCGGCTCGCCAGTTTTCTGGGGCTCGTCGGCCTAGTCGCACTGCTACTGGGCGGCGTCGGCGTGGCCAGCGGCGTGCACGTGTTCGTCAGCGAGAAGCTCGACACTGCGGCGGTGCTCCGCTGTCTCGGCGCGCGCCAGCGCCAGACCTTCGCCATCTACTTGCTGCAGGCCGGCCTGATGGGGCTCAGCGGCGCCGCTCTCGGCGTCGGGCTCGGCATTATCGTGCAGGCCGTCATCCCGGGGGTGCTCCGCGATTTCCTGCCGCTCGACGTCCCCTTCCATCTCGAGTGGACCGCCGTGCTGGCCGGACTGGGGATCGGGCTTTGGGTGTCGCTGATCTTCGCGCTGCTGCCACTCCTCCGCATCAAGGACGTCGCACCGTTGCGCGCCCTGCGCCGCGATTACGAGAAATCGAAGCGCCGCCGCGATCCCTGGCGCATAGTGACTTACGCCGCCCTCGTGGTCAGCCTGCTGGTGCTCACCATCTGGCAGGCGCCGCAGCCGGTCGTCGGCCTGGCCTTCGCCGCCGCCGCCGCGATCACCGCCGGCGCACTCGGCCTCACCGCTTGGGCGCTCATGCGCCTGACGCGCCGCTTCTTCCCGCGGCGCGCCCGCTTCCCACTCCGCCAGGGCATCGCTAACCTGTTCCGCCCGCACAACCAGACGGTCGCCGTCGTCCTCGCCATCGGCTCCGGCGTCTTCCTGATCGCCCACCTCTATGTCGTGCAAAACAACCTGCTGCAGCAGCTCACCGTAGAGACGCGCGCCGACCGGCCGAACCTGGTGATGTTCGACATCCAGCCGGATCAGGAGGCGAGCGTCACACAGATAATCGACGAGCATGGTGCGCCGGTCATCGATCGTACGCCCATCGTGCCCGCGCGACTCACCCACGTCGGCGCGCGCAGCGTCGAAGAGATACTCGCCGACACCAGTGGACCACGCATCCCTCGCTGGGCCCTGCTGCGCGAGTACCGCCATACCTATCGAGATAGACTCGTCGGTTCCGAGCGCCTGATCGACGGCGAGTGGTTCTCGGATGAAGCCACCGCTGCGGCGGTCGCCAGGATATCCTTCGAGGAGAGCATCGCCGAGGAACTGAGGGTTGGCGTCGGTGATCGGATCACCTGGGACATCCAGGGCGTGCCCCTCGAGACCGAGATCACCAGCGTGCGTCGCGTCGACTGGGCCCGCTTCGAGCCGAACTTCTTCGCCGTCTTCGAGCCGGGCGTGCTCGACGAGGCACCTCAGAGCCTGCTCATGTTGACCCGCGTCGATGACCCCGTGACACGGGCGGAGATCCAGCGCGACCTCGTGGTGGATCACCCGAACGTCGCGGCCATCGACATCACCGTCGTCATCGAGGCCATCGATTCCATCCTCAGCAAGGTCGCGCTCGCCATTCGCTTCATGGCTACCTTCAGCATCGCCTGCGGACTCGTCATCCTGATCGGCGCCATCGCCACGTCCCGTTACCAGCGGACCCGCGAGTCGGTCCTGCTCAAGACGCTGGGCGCACGCTCACGCGTCATCGGCCGCATCCTGGCCACCGAATACTTCGCCCTCGGCTCCTTCGCCGGACTCGCCGGCGTTACCCTCGCCGCCATAGCCGCCTGGATCGCCGTCACGTTTCTGTTCGAGATGAGCTTCAGCTTGCCGGGGCTACCACTCTTGGCTTTCTGGGTAGGAACAGCCCTATTGACAACCGCTATCGGGCTCGCAAACAGTCGCGATGTGGTGCGCCGCACTCCACTGGCAGGAATGCGAGACTTCGCTGAGTGAGGCGTCCCAGAGAGAGGCTGGGAGCGGGTCGTCGAGCGAAGCTGGTTTTAGCGACCCCGCGATCCCGGCGCAGCCGGGAGCGCGGGGGAGGCCGAAGCGAGACGACCCGCTCCCAGCCGTCACGGCCAGACTAGTCGACCAGCGTGCCTGACTCGCGCCGCCCCTGCCAGTGGCGGAGCAGCTCCTCCATCTCCCGCTCCAGGAACGCGTAGAAGTCGCGCTTCGCCGTCAGTCGCTGCTTGCGCTCAGGCGACGCGGCCTCGAGAACATTCAGCCCCCGCTCGGCCAGCGCTCGCGCCTGCGCCACACCGACTATCCGCTGCCGCATGATCCCCTCGAACGCGTCATCCCGCACCCCGTAATGGCTCTGCCGTGCACCCGGCACGCCCACCCGCTCCACCAGATCCAGGCTCTCCAACAGCCGCGTGTTCGTGCTCACCGAGCCCTTGCTCACCCCCAGCGCATCGACTAGTTGTGCCGCTGTCTGTTGCGGCGGCTCGCACACGTGCAGCCACCCCCAGATCCGGCCGGCGGTGCGCGGCAGCCCCCAGCGCTCGAAGAGGAGCCCCCACTCCTCGGCGTAGCCCAGCAGGCTCTCGTGCCGCAAGTTGTCGTTATTCGTGTTGGAGTTCATGCCCGCTTGACAGTTCTGGACGTTCAATATATACTGAACTTAGGATACCATGTCAATAGATGACCCCGGCGTCAGGTTACTACCATGAACCGCACCCGAACCCTTGCCCTCACGCTCACCCTTTTCTCCGCGCCCACACTCGCTCTCGGCCAGGAGTCTGCCCGGGACATCATCGACCGGGTCGACCGCATCATGCGGGGCGAGTCGAGCTACGGCGTCGCCACGATGGATGTGGTGACGGAGAACTGGGAGCGCAGCATGACCATGGAGGTCTGGTCGCTGGGGACCGAATACTCGCTGATCCGCATCACGGCGCCCAACAAAGAGGCGGGCACAGCGACGCTTAAGGCGGGCGACGACATCTGGAACTACCTGCCGCGGGTCGACCGCTCGATCAAGATTCCGGCGTCGCTGATGATGGGCGCCTGGATGGGCTCGCATTTCACCAACGACGATCTGGTGAAGGAGAGCCGGCTGGTCGAGGACTACGACATCGAGATTCAGTTCGAGGGCGCGCGCGACGGCGCGGAGGTCTGGGAGTTCGTGCTGACGCCCAAGCCCGAAGCGGCGGTCGTCTGGGGCCGTATCACATACGAGGTCCGCAAGGACGATCTAATGCCTGTGTGGGCGCGTTACTATGACGAAGATGGTACCCTGGTTCGCACGATGACGTTCGGCGACTATCGGATGATGGGCGGTCGTCTGGTCCCGGCGGCGATGGACATGATTCCCGAGGACAAGCCGGGCGAGCGGACATCGGTTCGCTACTCGGAGATCGAGTTCGACATCGACATCGACGAGAGCTTCTTCTCGTTGCGTGCTTTACGAAGCCGGAGGTAACGAAGATGGCCTCGGGCCCTTGGTGGCGTATCGGCTGGCGCAATCTCGGCAGAAACCGGCGGCGCACTCTGATCACGGCGGCCGGGCTCGCCTTCGGCTACCTGGCGGTCGTCGTGCTCATCGGCCTGATGGACGGGCTCACCGCCGAGATGATCGAGAGCGGCACCGGTGTGCTCTCGGGCCAGTTACAGGTACACGACCTAGAGTACAGACCCGAACGGAAGATCTACGACACCATAGGCGGTCGCGACGGTGCCGACGTCGAGCGGCTCGTGCGTGAGATCGCCGCCGATCCGGTGGTCGAGGCGGTGGCGCCCCGCGTATTCGCAGGTGGCCTGGTCAGCTCCGGCGAGTCGACGGTCGCCGGCATCCTGATGGGCGTCGACCCCGAGCTCGAGCCCGGGGTCAGCAGCCTGATGAACGGTATCGTCCGCGGTCGAGCGCCGACGGCAGGGACGAACCAGATCCTCATCGGAACCGAGATGGCGCGTCAGCTCGAGGTCGACGTAGGTGACGAGGTCATCCTCGTCGCACCCGCCGCCGACGGTTCGATGGGCAACGACCTGTATACGGTCTCCGGCGTCTACCAGAGCGGCATGGCCGAGCTGGACGGGTCGTACGCGGTCGTACCGCTCGGCACCCTGCAGATCCTGGTCGCGCTGGATCCCGGGCGGATACACGAGATCGCCGCGTCGGTCACCGACCCCTGGCTGGCGCCAGAGGCCGCCGACCGACTGACTGCCGCTCTTTCACCACTCGGACTCCGGGTCGAGGTCGCAGCGTGGACCGAGCTGCGACCCGAGATGCTCGACTATGCGCAGTTGGCCGATGGCTGGAGGTTCGTCGTCATCTTCATCGTCTTCGCCATCGCCATCTTCGGCGTGGCCAACACGATGCTGATGGCTACTTACGAGCGGCGGCGCGAGATCGCGGTGATGCTGGCGCTGGGCACGACGCCTTTTTCCATCGTGCGCAGCGTGCTCTCCGAGGCGCTCGCCCTGGGAATCTTGAGCCTCGCCTTCGGCGCCGCCATCACCCTCCCGGTGATGTTCTGGTTCCACAACGCACCGCCCGACCTGAGCTGGATCTACGGTGAGTACACGATCTTCGGAGCGCTGATCCGACCGCGCCTGCGCGTCGAGTACCACTTCGCCATGGCGTTGTGGACCGGCGTCGCGCTCCTGATCACGGCCTTGCTGGCGTCGCTCTATCCTGCGGCCCGCGCCGCAAGAGTGCCGCCCGCCGATACACTCTCAGGACTATGATGACCCGAGCGATTACCCTGGTCCGGTTGGCACTGCGCAACTTACGGCGACAGGCGCGGCGCAGTGCAATCACCGCGGCCGCGATGATCGTCGGCGGCGCGCTGATGATATTCTCGCTGTCGATCGGGGATGGCGGCCACGAGCAATGGATCGAATCGGGCGCCCGCATGGGCAGCGGCCACATCGCGATCCAGGCGCCGAACTTCCAGAAGAGCCGTAAGATCGACGACCGGCTCAGCACCTCGGCGCGGGGCGCCGCCGAATCGGCGTTGCGGAATTCGGACATTGCCGAGCACACCCTGGCCGCAGTGCCACAGCTCGCCGTGGTCGGGCTGGCAAGTTCGCCGACCGGCGCCCGCCCGGCCCAGATCATCGGCGTCGACCCGGTCGCCGAAGCGGAGTTCTCCATCCTGGACGATAAGCTGGTCGAGGGCCGCTACCTCGAGCCCGACGACCGGCTCGCCGCCTACGTCGGCGCGGGCCTATTGGAGGGCCTCGACCTCAGGCTCGGCTCGCGCTTCGTGCTCACCGCGCAGGACGCCGACGGCGAGATCGCCGGCCAGCTGGTCCGCGTGGTGGGCGTTTACCGTTCCGGAGTCCCGGAGGTCGACCAGGTGGTCATCCATATCCCGCTGGCCACCGCCGGATCCTGGCTGCGCTCCGGAGACGATGTAACGACCATCGCGGTGCTCCTCGACTCGAGCGAAAGGGTGGTGCCGACCAGCCGCACATTGAACCGCGAGTTGAGCGCCGAGATCGAGGCGGGCGACCTGACGGTCCTGAATTGGCGCGAGGCGATGCCGGTTCTGGACGCCGCGGTACGGATCGACGATCTGGGCAACTACGTCTGGCAGGGCATCATGTTCGGGATCATCGCCCTCGGCATCGTCAATACCGTGCTCATGTCGGTCCTCTATCGTAAGCGCGAGTTCGGGCTGCTGCAGGCGCTCGGCTTCACGCCGCGGCAGACCGGCGGACTGATAGTCACCGAGGGCATAATCCTCACATTCGTCAGCGGCCTGATCGGCATCGCGCTCGGACTGTTCCTCACCTGGTATTTTTTCCGCGACGGACTCGATTTCTCGTTCGCCTGGGACGAAGACTGGAGTTTCTCCGGCATCGCGATGGATCCGGTCTTCGTTCCTCTGTTTCGAACGACCCGAGTGATACAGTCACTCATCTTCCTTTTCCTGATCGGGATCTTCGCATCGATCTATCCGGCGTACCGAGCGACACGCATCGACGTCGCCGAAGCGATGAAGTTCGAACGATGAACGTTACAGATATGAACGACAGAAACACGGCAGCCGTCAGGACCGACGAGGTCTGGAAGATCTTCGAGCAAGAGGCCGAGGAGGTACAGGCGGTCCGCGGCGTCACACTGGTAATCGAGCCCGGCGAGTTCGTTGCCATGGCGGGACCGTCGGGCTCCGGCAAGACGACGTTGCTCAACCTGATCGGCGGCCTCACGCGGCCCAGCCGCGGTGGAATCTGGGTGGAAGGACGCGACATATCGACCATGTCCAACCGCGAGCTGGCGCGCATGAGACTCGAACGCATCGGTTTCATCTTCCAGGCCTACAACCTGCTGCCGGTGCTCACCGCGCTGGAGAACGCCGAGTTCCCGCTGCTACTACAGGGCGTCAACGGCGGCGAGCGCCATCGCCGTGTCAGAGAACTCTTCGAGCGCACCGGACTGTCCGGCCTCGAGGACCGGCGGCCCGGCAAGCTGTCGGGCGGCCAGCAGCAGCGGGTCGCCGTGATCCGCGCCGTCGTCGGCGAGCCTGCACTCGTACTCGCCGACGAACCCACCGCCAACCTCGACCGTGCGGCCAGCGATGCACTCCTCGACATGATGGAGGAGCTGAATAGCGACTTGGGCACGACGTTCGTGTTCGCCACCCACGACCCGCGGGTGATGGAACGCTCGAGACGACTGATTCGACTGGTCGATGGCGCCATCGAATCGGACGAGCGGCGCGGCTCAGAGCTAGAACGGTGAGTAGGCGGGCGACGCTCGCCCTCCTCCTCACCCTGCTCGGGGCCGCGGACTCCCACGCTCAGAAGCTTCCCGAAGTTCGCGGCTACTACCTGAACGTTCCGCTCTGGAGCGACTCGACCCAGTTCGCCATCGGTGGCTTCGGCGACCTGCAGCGGCTCCGCCTGATGACCGAGCCGGCGCTCGGACCGCTCGATCTAGACGTCGCCTACGAGCACCTCCTCTCTTACAGCCAGCGCGCCGTATCGGCCCCGGTGGGCAGCATCATCGGTGGGCTGACGCCGGGCGGTGGTGAATGGCTCGACCTGCAGTGGACGATCGAGGAGTCGGATCACTGGCTCTGGCGGCACCGCTTCGACCGGATCAGCCTGCGCTACGCCGGCGACGCTTTCGAAGCGACGGTCGGTCGTCAGACGATCTCCTGGGCCACGACCCTCTTCCTCACACCCGCCGACCCATTTATGCCGTTCGATCCCGCAGACCCCTTCCGCGAGTACCGAGGCGGTGTCGACGCGATACGCTTCCAGGCGTTCCCGAGCGCGCTGAGCGACATTGACCTCGTGCTGCGGATGTCCGAGACCGGTGTCGGTGAGACGCTGACCGCGCTGGCCCGCGGGCGCACGGTGTGGAGAGGATGGGAGTTGTCTGCCTGGGCCGGCGCCCTGCACGAGTCGGCCGCCGCGGCGGCCGGCGCAGCCGGCTCCATCGGTCCCATCGCGCTACGCGCCGAGCTATCGGTGAGAGATGAGGCCGACGATCTGGTCTTCCGCGGCACGATCGGCGCCGACACACGGGTCGCCGCCTTCGACCGCGATCTTTATCTCGTCCTCGAGTACCAGCACGACGACTTCGGTGCCGCCGGCTCCGCTGAACTCCTCGGTGTCGTGTTCTCCGACCCGCTGGCGCGCGGCGAAATGCAGGTGCTGGGTCGCGACGAGGTCGCCGCTCAAGCCGCCTTCCAGGCACACCCGCTGCTCGGCACCACCCTGCTCGTGCTCTGCAACCTGAACGACCCCAGCGCGCTGATCTTCCCCGGCGCCTCCTACTCGCTCTCCAACGAGGTCACTCTGCAGGCTGGTATCTACCTCGGTATCGGCGACGGGACACCGGAGAGCCTTTTCGAGATTCCCTCGGAGTACGGCATCGTACCCACGACCGTATACCTGTCGCTGACCGCCTTCTTCTAGGGGCTGGACGTACGAGCAAGGCGTGCCCGGAAGGTGCAGAAGAGCCAGGGCGTAGCATGCAGCTGAAGGAAAGCCGCTGTAGTTGCTGAGGAGGCACCGGGGTCACCCGTAGCGCAACTCGCGAGCGGGCAAGCCCGGTGCCACAGGTTCCTTCGGTTCACGCGAGCGGTGGAGCGAGGGTGGCCCCGGTGCCGACCACGCTCCGAGACCAGTCTTTGCAGCGGCCTTCTAAACCTCGAACGTCTCTTTGCTCACGTCGGGCGACGCCGCCTGCTCGAACGCCCGCCTGAACAACCAACCGCTGACGAAGAGCGCCAGAGCGATCCACAGGATACCCCAGAACAGTGTGGGGACACCGGTCGCCTCGGCCAGCATCCGGGCATCGGACACGACCTCCGGCCGCTCGAGCACGTCGCTCTTGATATCGAGGATCCCGTAGAGGCAACTGGTGAGGCCGAGCGCTGTCAGCAGCGCGGCGTTACCCTCGACCGGTAGCTGGCGCCCCGCCATTATCAGGACACCGCCGAACGCGACGCCGAACAGCAGTCCGAATGGGTTGCGCACGTACATGAGCGTGACACCGATCACCAGCACACCGATCACCGCTGCGGCGATCCGCGGGGTCGCTCCACGACCGCGGGCGGCCCAGAGGATCGCCGCGCCCCAGAGGAGGCTACCGAGGTATCCGGCCGAGAGCACGAGGAAGGTGTTGCCGCCAGGACACTGACAGAGGCCGCCTTCACCCGCCGTGATGACTATCCTGTCGATCGTGCCACCGGTCGCCAACGCCGTCGCTCCGTGGCTGATCTCGTGCAGCAGCACGACGAAGATCTTCAGGGGATATACGATCGGCGTGTTCCAGAAGAACCACAGCGCCGCGAAGTAGACGGCGAACCCCGCCAGGAACTTCAGCCGTCGTTTCGTGATCTCATCCATAGTCAGCCGGTCACGACTTTCGGGGTTCGCCGCCCTCACCTGCCCGCTGCTTCTCGTCGCGACTGCGTGAGCGCAGCCGCTCGACACCGAACATTACGGGGCGTCCGTCAGCCTAGTTTCGCAGGACGGTTCCCAAGACCCCCCACCCGGTCGGCCCGCACGCACAGCTTGTAGGCCCAATACACGGCGACGAGTAGGATAGTGACGGCCAGTGGGATAGCGCCAGAGCCGTACTCTATGTCTTCCGGTTCCACCGGGCCAGCCGCGATGTACCCGAACAGGCCGACGATGTTGTTCACCGCGTGCACCACTACGGCGGGCAGGATACTGCCGCTGCGCCACGTTACCCAACCGACCGGGAGGCTCCAGAAGAAGAAGAACAGTGCGCCGTCGGGACCGTGCAGTAAGCCGAAGGCCATAGCCGTCACCGCGATGGCGAACCGGTGCCGAAGTCGCGCTTCCAGAACACCCTGCAGCAGTCCCCGGAACAGCGCCTCCTCGATTAGCGGCGCGGCCAGCGCCACGCCGATCACCAGCGCGACCTGCTCCAGCGCCCCCTCCGCCGTGGTGACGAACTCGATATCCTGCGCCGGCGGTCCCAAGATGATCGTCGCCGCCAGATTGAAGAACAGCAGCGCGACCCCCAACTGCAAGGCGAGGGGGTAGACTGCGCGCGGCACGCGCACCAGCCTGAGAGCGGCCCGCACACTGCGGCCCGTGGCCGCGAAATAGAGAGCCACGCCGCCGAGGAATCCGAATTCCCCGAGCAGGAAAGCAATAGCCAGCGAGCCGTTGATCAGAGTGCCCAGCCCGGTGAAGATCAAGGCCAGCGCCAGACCGGTGAAGAACGCGGCTAACGCGGCGCCGATGCCGGGCGCGCCCTCCCTTGCCGTCGGGGGAAGCGTCGATTCCTTGGTCTGCTCCGCTCGCTGATCGCTGGCCGTTGGTCGCATCCGATCCTTGATCGTCACCCCGAGGGGCCGCCCGATTTCCGCTTCACCAGTTTAACGTTTGCCCGGCCGCCGGCATCTACACAACACGGAGCGGCGTGGCTCGCTCGAATCGCCTACGTCGCTTCGACGCAACAGGTTACCATGGCAAGTACGATCTTGCCAGCAACGAGATTTTCGTTCACCGGGTCGCTCCGTCCCGGAAGGGAATCAGCAGCGGGGAAGCAGCGGGGCGGAGCACTCGGTGAACACAACGAGCTGCGGTGCAGGCTGCGTGCCGGGGGGCCCGTCGCGCCGCGGGCAGTCAACGCGGGGGAGAAACACGGCGGTCCCGGCGGCACGCAGCCGGCACCCTGACGATAGATCTTCGGATACCGCGCAGGGCCGAATGTGATGCTGGGTCAGGTGATGACAGGCGGTGAGGACAGGTCTGAGGGGGATTTCGTCCTCGAGTCGCCTGGCCCGGCATCCATACCTCACCTTCGCTCGTTCATCGACAGGCGCGCCTTCATACGCTAAGGTATACCTACACCGAACAGCCTAGGTAACGCTCACCGTAACAGCCCGGATCAGCACGTCCGGCTAATACCGGGAGGCGCAGATGAAACTGTCCGTCAAGTCGCTGGCAATAACCTGCTGCATCTTTTGGGGGGCGGTTGTCTTCTTGATGGGCCTGGCCCACCTGATCTGGCCGAGCTACGGCACCGCGTTCCTCGAGCTTATCGCCTCGATCTATCCGGGCTACGAAGTCGGTGGCTTCGGCTCGGTGATCGTCGGGACACTCTATGCGGCGGTCGACGGGGCGATCTGTGGGGCAGTCTTCGCCTGGCTCTACAACCGGTTCGTCGGCTCGCCGGCCGCGGGCTGACGAGCGGGGCTGCCTGGATCGCGAAACCCCAGCGTCGCCAGGGTCGTAGGGACGGCTAGATAGCACTTAGCAGGGTCATTCCAACCCTTTTGCCACCCGGCATGTCTAAGCGTGAGGAACCCCAGCCAAGGTACCCGTCCGCACCCCGTGGGGACGGCGCGTGTTCATCTATAGCTGCTACAGTGGAGGCACACCCATGAAGTCTCAGCACTTGAGCGCCCTGGTGGCCGGTGTCCTGGTCATGATGGCGGCGGTCCCGGTCCCGGTCCAGGCACAGCAGGAGTGGTCCTTCGAGGGGAACGAGCTCCTGGTCACCAACCTCGTCGGCGAGGTCACGGTGCGCGGCCACGACGGCTCTCGCATCATCGTACGCGCTCAGCCGGGCGGCGACGATGCCGATGCGATCAGCTTCGAGGTCAAGGAAGGCGGCCGGGCAGAGTTCCACGCGGTCTACCCCTTGGACCAGACTACGGAGATCCACTACCCGCGCCGCCGAGGCGGAAGTAGCCAGTTCCGCCTGGAGTCGTGGACCGACGAGAGCTCTTTTCTGGAGGATCTCTACTCGGGCATCTCGGGCCGCGAGCGAATCAGGATCGGCGGCGACGTAGGTCGCGGCGCTCTCGAGGCCTGGACCGATCTCGAGATCCTCGTCCCGCGTGGCGTCGACACCCGCGTCGCGATCGTTGTCGGCGAGATCAAAGCCATGAATGTGGAGGCGGGTGTTGACCTCGATACCCATAGCGGAAAGGTCACAGCCGAGAATATCGGCGGGAACACTCGCATCGACACCGGTAGCGGCTCCGTCGACGTCACCGGCGTGCTCGGCGACCTGTGGGTCGATACAGGCTCCGGCAGCGTTGAGGCGGCGCTTATCGAAGGGGACGACATCCGCATCGACACCGGTAGCGGCTCCGTGACGATCGACGGTGGCTCGGCATCAAGCCTCGAGGTCGATACCGGCAGCGGCTCGGTGCGGACCCGCGACATCTCCTGCGACAGGGCGATGATCGACACCGGCTCCGGTTCCGTGACCCTCGACCTGGTGAGGATGGGTACCGGTAATTACGTGATCGACACTGGCAGCGGTGGCGTGACCGTTAACCTGCCGGCCGATGCCTCGGTCCACGTCATCGCCGAGACCGGCAGCGGTGGCATCAACCTTGACGTGCCCAACGCCATGCTGCGCCGCATGAGCCGCGACGAGATCGAGCTCGAGATCGGCGGCGGCGACGCGCGACTGCAGATCGACACGGGCTCCGGCGGTATCACGCTCCGCACCCGCTGAGGCTGAGGCCGCGAGCCTGCTGTAGAAGAAAAGGCCGGCTGGACAGTACCTGCCCCACACTAGGTGTAGGGCTCACGTGGAGCGGGCTGTTACGGCCGGCCTTTGAGTGCGGCCAACCGATCGGCAAGACCCTGCAGTTCGGGCCTCCTCGCTTCTCTCAGGTTCTGCATCATAGTGTGGTGGGAAGCGAAGACGCCCCAGAACCCACCCAGCGCGATGGGGAGGATTATGACCGCGCTGGGATCGCCGCCCTCGAGTGCCATTCCCAGCAGCGCCCCGAGAAGGCCGCCGACGACTCCGGAAAGGCCGACGACAACACCTCTCCATTCCGTCAAGGAGAGATGTTCCTCGATGTGAATCCGCGTCCGGCCGACGTCTGGTGTCACGGTCACGATGACCTTCCGGACCCCCTCGCCGGATGCGGCGGGGCTCCATGTGAGTGTTCCGCCGACCGTGGAGACATGGCCGACCATTCCGAGTCTCTCCTGGATCTCGTTCACCAGCGCCTCGTGTTCCGACTCGCCTATCTCCCATCCGACTGTCCGGTAGACCGCCACTCTGTCCCTGTGCTGCTCCGGGAGCCGAGCCGCGGTCTCCCCAGGCTCGGGGACCTCCGAACCGGCCGGCCGGGCCAGTTCCTTGGCAGCCTCGCGCACGAATTCCGGTGGGATGCCTACATCCGCCGCCACCTGCTCGACGGCGCCGATCGATAGCGCGCCCTCCTCGGTCGGCCGTGTGGCCTCCAGCTCGGCGGCGCGCTCGAGGATCTTGCGGACCTGACTGTCGCTGAGCTTGACGCTCCCCGCCGCCGCAGCGGTCAAAGCATCGGCGAACTCCACGGGCGCCGCGAACCGCTGGTCGGGCCGCACCGCCAGCCCCTTCACCAGCGTCTGCTCGACCCGACCGGGCAACCCATCCAGGCACTGTCGATGCTCGGGCGGTGCATCGACGAACCTCCCCAACCGCAACGCATCCTCCGTGGGCCACAGCCCCGGCGTCTCGCCGACGAGCATCTCGTAGACGACGCAGGCTAGACCGAAAACATCGGTTCGCTCGTCGAACTCGGTGATCGCCGCCGCCTGCTCGGGGCTCATGTAGCCAGGCGTCCCCACCGGCACGCCGCTGCGTGTAAGACTATCCGAACCAGCCGCGCTCACCGCCTTCGCCACGCCGAAGTCGGCGACGACCGCCAGCCCTTCCGAGAACAGAATGTTCTCCGGTTTGACGTCACGGTGGACCACTCCATGCCTATGCGCGTGTTGAAGCGCCGCGGCGACCTGCTGGGCGATGCGCAGCGCCACGTCGAGCGGAACAGGCACTCCGCGAATTAGATGGCCGCGCAGCGAGCCGCCGGCCACGTACGGCATCACGTAGTAGAGAAAGCCTTCCGCTTCCCCCGAATCGAGCAACGGCAGGATGTGTGGATGATTGAGTTGGGCGGTGATCCTGATCTCGCGTAGGAAGCGGTCGGATCCGACCGCCGCTGCCAGCTCTGGGCGCAGAACCTTGATCGCGACATCACGCTCGTGCTTGAGGTCGCGCGCCAGGTAGACCGTGGCCATGCCGCCAACGCCGAGAAGGCGCTCGATCGCGTAGCGGCCGGTCAACGCGTCCCGCACGCGATCGATATCGTCAGTCATCCCTGGTCGCGTCCCCGGGCTCCAGCGCCGGTCGCGCAGCTTCCTCCGCCAGCGCCGCCAAGCGATCGGCGAGCTCGAGCAGCTTCGGCCTGTGCCGGGCCGCCTTGCCCTTGAAGAAGATGGCCACTGCCGAGATGGCACCGACGGGGGCGAGCAAGAGCGCCAGTAGCATAGCGCGGTCACCCAGGCCGAGCGCACTCACTAGCCCGATCCCGGTGATGATCCCTACCCCTACACCCCAGCCCGGTACGAATATCCTCCACCCGGACAGCTCGAATCGCTCTTCGATGTGAACCTGCGTCTTCCCACCTTCCGGGGTGACCGTCACGACGACCTTGCGTTCATCGGTTCCCGGAGCGGCCGGACTCCAGGTAAGCGAGCTCCCGAGCACCGTGACATGACCCACAATGCCGAGCGTCGCCTGGATCTCGTTCACCATGGCCATGTGAACAGACGCATCGATCTCGCCCTCGATCGTTCGATCGAGAATCAACGTGTCCTTGCGATAGTCGACACGGGTCGGGCCCGGAGCGGCGGCGTGCGGCACGACTCGGCCGCCCGGGCGAGCCAGTTCTCTCACCGCCTCGCGCACGTGCTCCGGGGGAATGCCGACCTCGGCTGCCACCTGCTCGATCGCACCGACGGAGAGCGCGCCGCCTTCGGTCCGCTGTTCCGCCTGAAGCTCCGCCGCCCGCCGGAGAACCTCGTCCACCTGCGCTTCGCTCAACTTCACGCTTCCGGTCGCCGCCGCCGTTAACGCTTCGGAAAACTCGCCCGGCGACGCGAAGCGCTCGGCAGGCCGCGCCGCCAGCGCCTTGACCAGGGTCTGTTCGATCCTTCCAGGCAGTCCATCGAGTCGCTCACGATGTTCTGGTGGAGCGTCGAGGAACCGCCCCAGTCGCGCGTCATCGGGACTGGGTAGAACCACCGGAGTGCCCCCAGTCAGCATCTCGTAGACCACGGACCCGAGGCTGTAGACGTCGGTCCGCTCGTCCAGCTCCGCCACACCCATGGCCTGCTCGGGGCTCATGTACCCCGGCGTGCCAAGCGGGACCCCGGTGCGGGTCAGCACCTCACGTTCCGCCGCGCTCACCGCCTTGGCGATGCCGAAATCCGCTACCACCGCCAGCCCTTCGGAGAAGAGAATGTTCTCCGGCTTCACGTCGCGGTGTACGACGCCGTGGCGATGGGCCAGGTCGAGCGCCGACGCCACCTGTCGAGCGATCCGCAGCACGGCCTCGAGCGGCAGGCGAGCCTCGTCGGCAAGGCGCCGGCGGAGCGAGCCGCCGGCCACGTGCGGCATCACGTAATACAGGAACGAATCGGCTTCGCCCGAATCGAGCAGCGGCAGGATGTGCGGGTGATTGAGCTGGGCGGTGATCCTGATCTCGCGCAGGAAGCGGTCCGACCCGACGGCTGCGGCGACCTCGGGACGCAGCACTTTGACCGCGACCTGCCGTCCGTGCTTGAGGTCGCGGGCCAAGTACACGGTGGCCATTCCGCCGCTACCGAGCCCGCGCTCGATCGCATAGCGGTCTGCAAGGGCTGCTTCGATGCGTTCGGAATCGTCTGTCATGCGCCCTCAAAATGTCGCATCACCGTAGCGGCCGCTAGGTAGACGGTGGGAGTGGGCTGGACGCGACACCGGCCCCCGGCTACCATCCTCCGTCCACTGTCTCATCTTTCGGAGGTCGCGATGATAAACCGAACGATAGGGTTGTTGCTGACGGTCGGCGCGGCACTCGCCTGCTCGGCAGCCGGCGATCGAGGAACCACGACTACGGAAGACGACATGATCGCTGTCGCGCGACTGCTGGCGACCGTCGACCGCATTCAGGCCGAAGCGGACCTCGACGAATTCCTCGGGATTATATCCGAAGACGCCGTCTACATGCCGCCGGACGAAGCGCCGGTCGTCGGCCGCCGGGCGATCGCCGAATGGTATCGCAACTTCTACGAAATTATCCAGATGGACGTCACCCACGAGCCGCTGGAGGTCGACGTCTTCGGCGCTGTGATCATCCATCGCGGAAACGCACACGGAACCTTGACCCCGAAGAACGGCGGCGAGCCGATCCCATTTGACAACAAGTATCTGATGGTGTTCAAGAAGCAACCGGACGGATCACTGGAGATCTGGCGGGCGATGTTCAACAGCAACCAGCAGAGTAATCAGTAGTCGGTGATCATTGATCAGTTGGACGTCGTCTGTCCCGATTACCAGTCACCTCGCCATCCGGGATCATAAATTTCCACAGACCCAAGCCGAGCAACGCGTTGACCAAGAAGTGCGCTACGACCGCCGGCCACAGCCCGGCACCGACGATCACCGGCAGGCAGAGCACGTAGCCCATTAGAAACGCCCGAACGACACCCGCCTGCCCTTGATACCCGTGCAGCACGCCGAAGGCGAGGTTGGCCACCAGAGCCGCCAGCCAACCGTTCTCCAGCCAGCCCACCAGCCCGGCCAGCAGGAAGCCATGATAGGCGAACTCCTCGCAGAACCCGGCGCTCGCCGACACGCCGAGGAACGCCCAACGCTCGTCCCGACCTTTCGGCATGAGATGGTAGGTTAGCGGCGACTCTCGGATCCCCAGTCGTGCTGCAGCACGGCTGATCAGGAAGTTGCCCAGCAGCGCGCCGACAGTCGCAGCAGCGGTCCAAGCGAGAAGCGGAGCGAGCGGAGTAGCGTGCAGGCCGATCGCCGAGACCGGAAGACCCTCCGCCCAGAGCACAAACCCGGCGAGACCACCCAGAATCACTATCCCGATGATCGCCGAGAAATAGAGCGCGCGCCGCGGCGGCAGCTCCATCTCGCGATCCGACGGCTGCAGCAGCGCCAGGAACGGCACACCGACGAGCAGGAAAAAGACGTAGAGCCGCCCGCCCCAGCCGAACTCGACCGACGGGCTGAGATCCTGGAAGATCGAGGCAAGCTCGCTCACTCGGTGCCCCTATCGCTCAACGGACAAGCTCGCGTCCGCTGAGCGCCCTTGCCCAGCGAGGCTCCCCGGCGCAGCATGTCCTCATCCATGGCTGGGAAGATCGAGCATACCGCCACACGTCTCAAGCGCCTCCTGAGGGATGTCGCCGACCCCGTGAAGCGCGAAGGACAGCTCGCCTACTTCAAGGAGCCGATCCGTCCACTGGGCGTCCCCGGGCCCGACATTCACCGGATCGCCTCGGCAGCCGCCAAGGAATACCGAAGGGCCAAGCTCGGCCTGGACGACGTCATCCAGATCGCGGACCGCCTCTGGAGGCCCGGCATCCTGGAGGAGCGCATCCTCGCCGTGCTGATCGTCGGCAAGTTCAAGCGCGGACTCGAGCGGCGCCACTGGACTCACTTCGAAGGCTGGGTCGACACGCTGACGAACTGGGCAGAGACCGACGCCGTCTGCGGTAAGATCCTCGACCCGCTTCTCAGGTACGAGCCCGGCCTGGTCAAACGCCTCAAGCCCTGGACGCGCAGCAAGCTTCGCTGGCGTCGACGCGCCGCCGCCGTAGCCCTGGTTCTCATCGCCCGACACGGCGGCGAGCACCAAGCAGCATTCGAGATCTGCGACCGTCTGGCCGCCGACCGCGACGACATGGTGGAGAAAGGCGTCGGCTGGTTGCTCAAAGAGATCTCCCGGACCCGACCGCAGGAAGTCGCCGCCTACCTGATCGACAACATCGACGGCCTTTCCCGCACCACGGTTCGCTACGCCTGCGAAAAACTGCCGCCTGCTCTGCGGGCAAAAGTGATGAATGCCTAGCCTGGGTATCCAGGCGACATTCTCTCATTCCCCGCGCCGATACACCACCTGTCCTTCTACCATGGTCAGATCGACTGCCACATTCTCCATCTCGGCCGGGTCGATGGTGAATATGTCGTCGGAGAGCACGACCAGGTCGGCGTATTTGCCGGGCGCGAGCTCTCCCAAAACTTCATCCAGGAAGCTCGCATAGGCGCTCCCCGCGGTGTAGGCGGTCACCGCTTCCGCGACGCTGATCTTCTCCTCCGGCACCCAGCCATCAGGGTTCGCGCCGTCGATCGTCCGGCGCGTAACAGCGGCATAGATGCCCAATAGTGGATCGTTGGGCGCCACGGTCCAGTCGCTGCCGAAGGAGAGCTCCGCACCGGCGTCGAGGAGGCTGCGGAACGCGTAGGTCGTCTTGACCCGCTCGGGCCCGATCCGCTTCCCCGCCCAGCGGCCGTCGTCGATCGCGTGGTACGGTTGCATGGCCGGAACGACGCCGTTCTGCGCGATCCGATCGATCGCAGCGCGCGTCAGGTGCTGCGCGTGCTCGATGCGGAAGCGGCGGTCGCGCGGCCCGTTGGTGGCCGCAGCCTCGGCGTAAGCATCGAGCAGCCAGTCGTTGGCGCGATCGCCGATGGCGTGGATGACTACGTGAAAGCCGGCGGCGTCCGCCGATTCGATCCAGCCCTTGAACTCGGCCATGTCATCGATCACCACCAGACCCGAGCTCTCAGGCTCATCGTCATACGGCTCGTAGAACCACGCGGTTGTCGAGCCGAGTGATCCATCGACGAAGCCCTTGAGGCCGCCCCAGAACAGGCGATGATCGCCGCGCCCCTCTCGGCCAACGAACTCGGCCAGCCGTTCCCAGCTCGCCAACGGCACCACGCTATACACACGGATCGGCAGCTCGCCGCGTGCCCGCGCACGACGGTACGTCTCCAGGTCCTCCCACGACCCCATATCCGTGATCATCGTCACGCCGCGCGCCACCGTGTGCTCGATCGCCGCCTGCAGCGCCCGGTCCCGCTCCTCTTCCGACGGCGGCGGCATCACCTCGTACACCAGCGCCATCGCATCATCTTTCAGGATGCCGGTGGGCCGGCCATCGGGATAGCGCACGATCGTGCCGCCCGGTGGGTCCGGCGTCTCCGCCGTGATCCCCGCCAGCTCCAGCGCCCTGCCGTTCGCCAACCCCATGTGACCGTCCAGGCGATTGACGAACACCGGTGTGTTCGGCGAAAGCGAGTCGATCCAGTCGCGCCGCGGCAGCTCGCCACCCCACTGCTCGTGGTCCCACTGGCCTCCGCTAACCCACTTGTCGGGATGCCGCGCCGCGAACTCGCCGATTCGCCGCGCGACCTCCTCCGGCGTGGTGGCGTCCCGCAGCTGAACACCCGCCAGTTCGAAGCCGCCGGTGACGAAATGCGTATGGCTGTCAATGAAACCGGGCACCACGCGTCGCCCGGCCAGGTCGATCCGCTCGGTCGACGGAGCGGCGAACGCTTCGACCTCGGCATCGCTACCCACCGCCAGCACCTTGCCGCCGGCAATGGCGATAGCGGTCGCCCCCTCTTCCAGCGGCGCCGCCGACCCATACCAGATCATCCCGCCGCTCAGTATCAAGTCCGCTTCCATACCAGAACGCTGGGCACAGCTCGCCAGCAGCGCCGCCGTCGACAGGACGAGGGCAGTACGCATCTTGAACATCTGTACCTCCCAAAGACATTATCGCTGCGGCCAAACCTCTTCTACGACACGATCCAGCGGCTCGGCCGTGGTCCTCATTCGAAACGCCTCGCGCGTCTGCATGTTGTACCGGTCGCCCGGCGCGAGGAAGTAGAACACGCCACCCGAGTCGAGCTGACGACCGCGATCGTAGATCGCGACGTAGCTCGCGCCGATCACGCGGAACGAGTTACCCCGCACTACGATGGCGGTATTCTCGTCGAGCCCGATCCCCAATAGCTGGGGGTGCGCCTCGATCACCTCGATCAGATCGAACTGCCGGTTGCGCTTGAGCAGGTGCTGATCGATCGCCACGTCACGCAGGAAGCCAAACCCCTCCTCGTGATCTCCCATCATGATCGTGTTCGTTTCCGTGTCACCCCGGACCAAGTAAGAACCCTGAATCGTAGCTCCCGCCGAACTGCCGCCGATTACGCCGCCGCGCTCCAGCACCCCCCACAACTCGTCCTGCAGCTTCGTACCGAGATACGAGTCCGCCAGACGCCACTGACGGCCACCCGAGAACCACACGCCCCGCGCCTCCTGGAGCACTGCAACGAACTCGTCCGAGTCCGCCTCTCCTCGGTCCTTCGTGTGTAGCACCGTCAGGTTCGTTGCTCCCACCTCCCTGAGCTGCCGCAGGCAGGGGCAATACTGGTCGTACTCATCCCTGCCACCCGCCGTCGGAATGACCACGATCGCGGCGTGGGGGCCGCCCGCCAGTTCGACGAACTCCTCGAGTATCGTGAGATCTCGAAGGCCACCACCAACGATGACCAGCGACCCACTCGCGGGGCCGACCTCCTGAGCAGCGGTGACCGTCGCATTACTGCCCACCACGCAGAGAACCACGAGTAGCTTGAGTCCACCTGCAGCCTTGAACATAGACACGACCTCCAGAGAGTACCGTTAGCCGCCGCCACGCTCGGCGATGATGCGTGCGAGCACGGGCGCCTCGATGTTGCCGCCACTCACTACGACGGCGACGTTCTCGCCCTGCACGCTGAGCGACCCGGCGAGCAGCGCCGCGATCCCGACCGCACCGCCACCTTCGACGACAAGCTTGTGTTCGGTAGCGGCGAACGCCATCGCATCGCGGATCTCGTCCTCCGAGACCAGCACGTATTCGTCGACCAGGTCACGGACCAGTTCGAACGTGTAGCGATTGTTGAGACCGATGCCGCCCGCCAACGCGTTGGCGATCGTCTCTTCCTCCGGAAAGACGATCGGCTTACCGACCTCCAGGCTCTCATGCATCACGCGGGCGTTGGCCGCCGAAACGCCGACCACGCGGAACTCCGGGTTCGCTCGCTTGAGCGCCAGCGTGATTCCGGAAATCAGGCCACCGCCCGATAGCGGGACTATCGCCGTATCGAGCAGCGGCAGTTGCTCCAGCAGTTCCAGCCCGATCGTTCCCTGTCCCGCGATGACCAGCGGATCGTCGAACGGGTGGACGAAGACCAGGCGGCGTTCTTTCTCCAGCTGGGAGGATCTTTCCTCCGCCTCATCGTACGTCTTGCCGTAGAGCACGGTCTCCGCCCGGTGCCGACGGATAGCCGCCAGCTTGGTCGGGTCCACCCAGTCCGGCACACAGACAACAGACGGTATGTCGAGCATATCCGCGACGAAGGCTACAGCGCGGCCGTGGTTGCCGCTGGAACAGGTGACGATCCCCCGTTCC
>JABAOC010004425.1_pt1 | contig 27360 bp, 26 predicted proteins | sample 7062161 | NCBI WGS metagenome assembly JABAOC01 (sample SAMN14538625, study PRJNA623070) | marine sediment metagenome | biome: marine biome [ENVO:00000428]; feature: marine pelagic biome [ENVO:01000023]; material: deep marine sediment [ENVO:00002113] | place: India: Gulf of Khambhat ... | reverse complement strand
GGGGTGTAACCTTTTGATTTGTTGATATATAACGTAGGTTCTAAAACAACTTGATAGTAACATTCCAATCACCTAAGATTTTTTCATGGCAAGACAATCAAGGCTTGATGCTCCTGGAGCCCTCCATCATGTGATGGGACGGGGCATTGGTGGAATAACACTATTTGTCAACAACAAAGATCGTCAGGACTTCATAGCACGGGTAGCTGATCTATCCTCAGATAATGCCCTGAAGGTGTATGCTTGGGCGCTGATGGGAAATCATTTTCATTTGTTAATAAGGACAGGTACCCAGCCACTGTCTAAGAGCATGAGGAAGCTTCTGACCGGGTATGTGGTCAACTACAATCGAAGGCATACGCGCTATGGCCATCTCTTCCAGAACAGGTACAAATCCATTCTCTGTGAAGACGATCCCTATCTGTTAGAGTTGACCCGTTATATCCACCTCAACCCCTTGAGAGCTGGTGTGGTAAAGAGCCTCAAGGAGCTAAGAGGATATCCATGGTGAAGATGGAAAAGGGGACGGTCCTATTTTTCCTCTTCCTCCGTCTTCGGTCTGCTCTTTGGCTTTTCAAAGATATCTTGACCGGTATTCCCTCTTGCTCAAATCTGATATATACACCGTGGTGGTGCTATCCTGGCTGTCCTCAGCATATTCAAATAGTACCGCACCTTATCTGTTTCACTAATCAAATAGAACCGTCCTACTTTAGACACTTTTTTCTTGACAGGAGTAATATAGGATGTCCCCTATTCCTTTCGTACACCCCTGTAGCGTCAACTGAAATGGCATAAGACCGCTCAAGGTCTATTGATCCAAACTGCCGGGTCCAGAGCTCGGTGCCACTGTGATCGTATTTACGTACAAAGACATCGGTGTAGCCAGGGCTTGTCTGGCCCGGCAAGGCGCCAAAGGTAAACCCGGCTANNTAAGCGAACTCAGAGGATGGTGATCCAAACTGGCGCGTCCAGAGCTCAGCGCCGCTGTGGTCGTATTTGCGCACAAACACATCGATAGCGCCAGCGCTAATCTGACCGGGCAAGGTGCCATCTGTGTACCCGACTACGTAAGCCCCTGTAGCGTCAACCGAAATTCCGTAAGCGAACTCAGAGGATGGTGATCCAAACTGGCGCGTCCAGAGCTCAACCCCGCTGTGGTCGTATTTACGTACAAAGACATCCGCAGCGCCAGCACTGGTCTGACCCGGCAAGGTGCCACCTGTGTATCCGGCAACATACACCTCTGTTCCATCAACTGAAACTGCGTAAGCGAAGTCAGACGATGCAGTGCCAAACTGGCGAGTCCAGAGTTCGGCGCCGGTGTGGTCGTATTTGCGTACAAAGATATCCGCAGCGCCAGCACTGGTCTGACCCGGTAAAGTGCCACTTGTGCACCCGGCTACGTACACCCCTGTGGCGTCAACCGAAATTCCATAAGCACAGTCAGTGGATGTAGTGCCAAACTGGCGGGTCCAGAGTTCGGCGCCGGTGTGGTCGTATTTGCGTACAAAGATATCCGCAGCGCCAGCACTGGTCTGACCCNNAACTGGCGGGTCCAGAGCTCGTCCCCGCTTGGATCGTATTTGCGCACAAAGACATCGGGGTGGCCAGCGCTGGTCTGACCCGGGAAAGTGCCACTTGTGCATCCGGCAACGTAGACGTTTCCATCAGCATCAACAGCTTTAACAATATCAGAAGCTGGTTTCAACACCGCCGAACTGGCCGATAAACTCGATCTCCCGTCCCCACACCGCAGACGCCAGGGTGAATAGGATTGCAAAAACAAGGACAAAAAGCTTGAAGTTGACAGGGGGTAAAGAGGTTTTTGAACTAGATTTAATACGGCTATGTAAGGCAATCATGATTTTGGATGATTATCGCACCTTATACTTGCTTGTAAGTGACTTATTATTTCTATAGTAAAAATCAATGCTTAAATCCTATAATACCTTAAAATAATCTTTGGAAATTTTAAATCCGAAATTTTCTCTGTATTCCTCCCATCTTCTACCGATTTTAAGATATCCAGCTGAGATGGTTTTGCAGAGCTATTTAGTTGACCAAATCCAGTTAATTTACGGTCCTGCCTATTATGGAGAGTTCACTCCACAAAAAGTAGACCTTATTATTAAGTGGCTCAAAGCAGTTATTCAACGGGGTGAAGATATGCCGACCAGGATGTGGTGGCGAGAAAGGAGTAAAAGAAACGAGGGCTAAGCCCCCCTGAGACCCTTCAATGCCTTATCAATCCTCTCCTTAAGCGCTGGATCGCTCCCTGCATACTCGTTTGCCTTTCTGAAATGAAAAAGGGCCTCCTCCCTCTTGTTCAACTTGGTGAAATAGATCCCTAAATTGTAGTGAGCCAGGCCTAACTTCCCCTGTCGGCCGTAGACCAGGCCAAGGTTATAGTAGAGCCTATCTTTAACTGGCCGAAGGAAGGACAGCCTCTCAAAAATCCGGGAGGCCTCTCCATATCGTTCAAGATATTGAAAGGAGACTCCCAGGAGATACATGATCTCCTTGTCGTTAGGGGATTGCTCAAGTGCCTCATTGAGGATGGATATAGAATTCTCGTATTGGCCGCTCGTCTGATATGTCTTGCCCATGGCATACATGATAGGCACAGAGCCAGGTTGCTGCCTTAAGGCTATCTTAAGGTGATTCAGGGCTTCATCAGCAAGCCCCTCCCTTTCCAGGACAAGCCCGAGGCCATAATGGGCCATGAAAGATTCCGGATCAGCAGAAAGTCCTTTTCGAAACTCCTTTGTAGCCGCATCCTTATCATGACAGAGGGCAACGACCATCGTACGAAAAACCGGAAACGTCGCGCGGAGCTCTTTCGTCTCCTTAGTATCAGGTGGCTTCTCATATCCCTGCAGCATTATCTCAATAGCGGCCATCCGCTCCGGTGCTCCCGGGTGGGTCAGGAGGTAGGGAGGGATCTCCCCCGTTCCATACCCGCTCTCCCTTTGTATCTTCTTCAATACGCTTACCATTGCCCGAGGGTCAAAACCGGCACTATGGCCGTATTTAAACCCTAGCTGGTCAGCTTGCCTTTCATCCTCCCTGGTGTAGCCAAGTTCAGCCTGGATCCCGGCAGCTATCGATCCAGTCGCAAGCGCACCTCCTGCCTCGCCTCCTGCAAGGATTCCCGCCAGGATACCAGCCATGGTAGCCATCCCGATCTTCTTGGATCTCTCTAGCCTTTCGGCCAGGTGCCTGGCACTTACATGGCCAAGCTCGTGTGCCAGTACAGCGGCCAACTCATCGACATCGTCCGCGACCTTAATAAGGCCTGAAAAGGTGAATACATGACCGGCAGGGGCTGCGAATGCATTGATGTCATCCTCTTTTACGACGTAGAACTTGAGCGGGAAATACGGTACCTCTATTTGGCGACCGAGATAGGAACCAAGCTCATTGATATACTGAACAATATAAGGATAGTCGGAAAGCTCATACTGAGATGTTATGCTCCTGAGAAACTTATCCCCGAGCTGAGTTTCGTCCTCCGGAGATAGAAACGCGGCCGGAGACACTCCCGAAGAGGTGCCAATTATGAAAATCGCTGTAAAAATGATGAGAAAATCTTTCGTTCTCACTTCTAGCCCTGCATAATGATTCGCTCGTCCGCGGACGTGAACTCCGATAGGTTAGTTAGTGGGGTTACTAGCCCTCGCATCTATGTCCACCCTTGGGGCTTCAAACCATAACCCCTCAAGGTCATAGAATTCCCTTACCGGGTGGTAGAAGACGTGAACTACCACATCACCATAGTCCAACAATATCCAGTGGCCCTCGCCTTCACCCTCTACGCCAAAGGGGGTGAAACCTGCCTCCTTCATTCTCATTTGCAAATGCCGGGCGATGGCCTGGACCTGCCTGCTGGATGTACCGCTGGCAATAAGGAAGTAGTCGGTTATGGAAGTCAACTTTTCGACCTCAAACAGAACGAGGTCAGTTGCCTTCCTCTCAAGGATCAAGTTAACACAGAGAAGGGCCTTATCCAGTGGATTCATTAACCTGGTACAAACCTACCTTTTCTATATATTCCCTTACTCCCTCCGGTACCAGAAAGCGGATCGATTTTCCCTTATTGACCATTTCCCTGATTCGACTCGCTGATATATCCATCACTGTCGTATCCCTTTTAAGTATGATATTTCCCGATGGATGGCAAAAGTATCGTCTTTCAGGGTCCCATACAAACCCAATCTTAAGGGAGTCAAGAAAGTTAAATAGCTCCCCTGTATCATACCCTGGCCTATTGATAACAACAAAGGAGGCGTACCGAAAGAGGTTCCGGTATTCCTTCCATGTCTTTATTTCAATAAAGGCATCCATCCCGATTATAAAGAATAGTTCGAGGTTGGACCCAAAATGGGAGCGGAATAACCTCAGCGTCTCAATGGAGTAAGACAAACCAGGCCTTTTCCCCTCAATATCCCATACCTCAAGGAGCGGTGAAATCCCGCTGGCCAGTCTTGCCATTTCTAGGCGATGGGAGAAATCGACAACGGGATGGGGGCTCTTGTGTGGTGGCACACCACATGGTATTAGGTAGACCTTTTCAAGACTTAAATCCTCACCTATTTCCTCAGCCACCCTCAGGTGACCCAGGTGAATTGGATTAAAGGTCCCGCCCAGGATACCCAATTTCACGTCCTAACCTGTCCGGATCCAAATACAATGAACTTTGTGGTAGTCAGTTCCTCTAGACTCATTGGTCCATAGGCATGCAACTTTGATGTACTGATCCCAATCTCTGCACCTAAGCCAAGCTCGAAGCCATCACTAAATCTGGTGGAGGCATTCACCAGTACTACCGAGGCATCCACTCTTTCCAGAAATTCCCTCGCTCTCTCGTAGTCATTGGTAACAATCGTCTCCGTGTGGTTAGAGCCATACCTTTCGATATGGTCCGCGGCCTCATCCAAATCCTCAACAACCCTGACAGCCAGGATGAGATCCAAAAATTCCGCCGGCCAATCGCCTTCCGTGGCTAATTTCAGGCCAGGAACAAGCCTCACGGACTCCTCACAGGCCCTTATCTCAACTCCTGCTTTCTTGAAGGCCTCTGTCATCCCTGGTAGAAATGAGGGGGCGACCTTCTTATGCACCAACATGGTTTCCATCGCATTGCAGACCCCGGGTCTCTGTACCTTGGCGTTAAAACATATCCTTTGCGCCATGTCTAAGTCAGCAAATTCATCGACGTAGACATGACAGACCCCCTTAAAGTGCTTTAACACCGGAACCCTTGAATGCTCCACCACATAGGAGATCAGACCCTCGCCGCCCCTGGGAATGATCACGTCAATATAGTCATCCATGCCCAGGAGAATACCAACTGCCTCATGTTCAATTGACGGGATGACCTGGATGGATTTTTCCGGTAGGTTGGCCTTCTTGATGGCCTCTGTGAGAACCTCGTTCAAAATCAGATTGGAGTTTATGGCCTCAGACCCACCCTTTAATAGAACTGCATTACCCGACTTGAGGCAAAGCGCAGCCGCATCAACCGTTACATTAGGCCTCGACTCATAAACAAAGCCTATCACTCCCAAGGGGATCCTGACCCGTCCCACCTGCAAGCCATTTGGTCTTTTCCACATGCCTGTTACCTCACCTACAGGATCCGGAAGGGCAGCCACTTCTCGTACTCCAGCAACCATTGAGCCAATTGTCTTCTCATCGAGAGTTAACCGGTCTATCATTGCTGGATTCAGCCCCTTTTCCTTGGCTAGGGAGATATCCCTAGTGTTTGTCTTAATTATCTCCTCTTTCCTGGAAAGGATATTCTCCGCCATGAATTCCAAGGCAGTGTCCTTTTCACCCCGTTTGGCAACCCTCAAGAGCCCGGCAGAACGCTTGGCATCTCCTGCCATGGCCTCTATCATCTCACGAAGGTCCACTCCCTGCCTCCAAAGCGTTAGTAAACCCTGTTAGATTCCACACCGGGCATTATAGCCCGTGTGAAAAAGAGGAATACTATTTTGGATACCATCCCCGTGCTTCCGCACGGGGCATTCTAACAGGGTAAACGATTACACATTTCTTATTAGAACAAGATTATCCTTGTGTATGACCTCATCGTAATGTTTGTACCCTAATGCCTTTTCTATCTCAGAACTCTTAAGTCCCAGGATCTTTTCCACCTCGGCTGAATCGTAATTGACAAGTCCCACGGCAAGGTCCTCTTCTTCCCTGTTCACTATCCTCACGGAATTTCCGATAGTAAATCTTCCATAAACGGCAACTATACCTGAGGGAAGTAGGCTCTTGCCCTTCTTGACCAGCGCATCTTCTGCACCCCTGTCTACCATTAGCCTTCCCTTTGGTGACTTTGCAAAGGCTATCCAGTGCTTGCGGCTTCGCATTGGTGAAGTCTGGGGCAAGAAGAGGGTTCCCTCCTCCCTCCCCTCGAAGATCGTACTGATTATATCGCGCTTTAGGCCATTGGCGATAATGGTCGGGATCCCACACATGGCTACGTCCCTGGCTGCCTTGACCTTGCTTTCCATACCACCCCTTCCTAAAGGACCTGGCATGGAGAACGCAATTCTTTCTATTTTGCCCGTCACCTTTTCCACTAAGGGGATCAGGTGCGCATCTCTATTCGCCCTGGGATCATCATCAAAGAGACCATCTATATTTGTGAGGTTAATAACCAGGTGAGCGCCAGCCAGGTTAGCCATCATGGCACTCAGATTATCATTGTCGCCGAATTTTATCTCGTCTACCACAACGGTATCGTTTTCATTGATGATCGGGATCACCTTCCAGTTAAGCAGGGTAAAGATGGTATTTCGCGTATTTAGGTATCTCCTCCTATTGGCGAGATCATCCCTCGTAACCAATACCTGAGCTACTTTCCTGCCGTACCTCTTAAAGGCATCCTCATAGGCAAGCATCAAACTGCTTTGACCTACTGCTGCAACGGCCTGCTGTTGGGAAATGGATTGTGGCCTGTGAGAAAGTCCCATCTTCTTTAGGCCCGAGGCAATGGCACCTGAGGATACGAGAATAACCTCGAGCCCTCTTTCTTCCGTAAGGTGACAGATATCCTCGCTCAGGGCGCGTATCACATCCTGACTGAGACCCTCCTTTCCTGTCAGCACGCCGCTGCCTATCTTAATAACGACCCTTTTAGCGGAGTGGAGAATATCCTTCCTCGAATCGCCCATTTTCCTTACCTGGGACTAATGAGGGGAGTACCTTATTCCTCAAGAAGTCTCTGAGATCCTCTACTCCTTCTCCGGTAAGGGCAGAGATGGGCAGACACTCGTAGCCCATGCCCTTAAAGGAGCAGCAAGTCTCCTCGATACCTGTCTTAGCCGTGGGACCGAGGTCAATCTTGTTTAACACTATCGACTGATCCTTTTCAACCAGAGATGGATTGGATAGCTTTAACTCCTCTTGCACTGTGAAAAAATCCTCGAGTACATCTCCAGATATCGGGCAATGTATATCAAGCACGTGCAAGAGAAAGGAAGTGCGCTCAATATGTTGTAAAAATCTATGCCCCAAGCCCCTGCCATTGCTCGCACCCCTTATGAGACCGGGAATATCCGCAATAGTAAGGGGCTGTTCGTCATCGAAGACAATAACGCCTAAATTAGGGGCAAGGGTTGTAAAGGGGTAGTTAGCTATCTTGGGATGTGCACTGGAGAGGCGTGACAGAAGCGTCGACTTGCCGGAATTAGGTAATCCTATAAGGCCTATGTCTGCGACGAGTTTGAGCTCTAGTTTGAGTCTTTTTTCCCTTCCCTGCTGACCCTTCTGGGCAAACCTGGGAGCCCTGTTGGTTGCAGTAGCAAAATGCCTATTTCCCTTACCACCTCCTCCACCCTCCAACAATAGCACCTGCTGGTCGTCGTGAACTAAGTCAGCCAGTGACTCTCCTGTCTCCCCGTCTTTTACCATGGTCCCTATTGGGACCAGGATCTCAATATCCCTGCCTTTCTTGCCTGACCTGCTGTTGGTTCTCCCAGGTCTTCCATTTTGGGCCTTAAAATGACGTGTCGAGCCGAGGTCGTACAGGGAATAGAGCCTTCTGCTTGCCCTGAGTAAGACATTTCCCCCTCTTCCTCCATCCCCGCCGTCAGGTCCACCTTTCGGTATAAATCTCTCTCTCTTAAAACTTATGCACCCTGCTCCCCCGTCACCTGACCTTACGGTGATCTCACCCTCGTCAACAAATCCCATATGAGGTATTGTGTCTCTAAAGCATGTTAACTGAGGTTGGTGTCAACTCCGCCTGCCACCTCGAGGCACGTGGGGGCAGGCGACGAAAGCAGGCGGGAACAGGGTTGTAGGATTAAGGGGCATAAACGCTTACTTGTCTTCTGTACTTACCGAACCTCTCAAAGGTGACCAGCCCATCGATCTTTGCAAAAAGTGTGTAGTCTTTTCCAACACCTACATTGTTTCCTGGACGGATACTAGTTCCCCTTTGCCTGGCGATGATTGAACCCGCCTTAACAAGCTGTCCACCAAATCTCTTTACCCCCAGTCTCTTGCCTGGGCTGTCTCTGCCATTCCTGGAACTACCACCCGCTTTTTTGTGCGCCATTTCTCTCTCCCTTTCTTGTTATCTCCTGTTCATTGGAGAGGCGAGAAGTAAGAAACCTATGCCTCAATCCCAATTATCTTTAATCCAGTGAAATCCTGCCTGTGACCCTGTTCCTTCCTGTATCTCTTCCTTCTCTTGTATTTGAATACGACTAGCTTAGGTCCTCTTGCCTGCCTGGTAATCCTCGCGACCACCTTGGCATTTTTCAAAACGGGCTTTCCGACCCTTACCTTCTTTCCCTTAGAAACAAGCAACACCTTATCAAAGTAAACCTCATCTCCCACGTTGCCATCGAGTTTTTCAACCCTCAACTCTTTGCCTGGTTCTACCTTGTACTGTTTACCGCCCGTTTGAATGACTGCGTACATTCTCACCCTCGGATATCTCAGAATGGGGGTAATCTACCGTAACTCCATAGCAAAGTCAATAAAAAACCCCTAAAGGTCAACTGCGCATGTCCTTGGAGCAGAAACTTCAGCAGTGGCCCCTAGATAAATCTTATGGTATTATAATTCCCTAGAAAGGTATCGATCCCATGCCTATCTATGAATACCAGGCGGAGAACCCTGAGAAGGGTTGCAAGCAATGTCGAGAAGGCTTTGAGTACATCCAGGGCATCAACGAAGGGCCCCTTTCCAATTGCCTGGATTGTGGCGGGAGTGTTAAAAGGGTTATCTCACGGTGTCATGCTGCAGTTACTGATCCATCACCGGAACATGTCGCCGTGGAGAGAAAGATAACCGAGTATGAAAAGGCAGGCCTTTACAGTCATGCAGCAGAGCTGGCCGACAAACACTCGCACAAGATAAAAGACAGGCGTCTAAAGGAGAGGGCGTTGGATAATTATAAGAGGGCCGGCTATAGCCTTGACTCCACCCTCAGCAGTGACTCCTCTTGATAGGTCCCCGCTAAGGACTCGCTCCCATTGTATCATTTGATTTCTTGACCTACGTTTGCTAAGAAGGAGGCAAAATGAAAAGATGGGAGGGGGATAATGTCAGATTTCTTCCAAAATGGTGAGATAGCAACATTTCATAGGCTTAAACACAGGGATATTGAGGAACTTGAGGAGGAACTCCAAGAGGCGACACGACACAGGCCTATCTCCCTTGTCCTCCCATACATCCCAATTGAACTCCAGGGACAAGGTCTTCCGAGGATTGTCGAGGAACTAAGGAATGTAAAGTACCTCAAGAACATTATCGTTGCCGTTGGAAGAGCAAACGCAGGAGAATTCAAACAGGCGAAGAAATTCTTTTCCGCCCTTCCTCAAGAACCAAAGTTGATCTGGTGCACAGGCCCGGCAATGGGAAGCCTGTATACTCTGCTGGCTGAAAACGGAATCAACGTCGGTGATGACGGCAAAGGGAGGTCTGCATGGGTCTCCTACGGATATATCCTTGCCCTCGAAGATAGCCACGTTATTGCACTGCACGACTGCGACATTGTCTCTTACAACAGGGATCTGCTTGCGCGGTTATGTTATCCCGTTGCTCACCCGAATATTGGCTTTGGGTTTTGCAAGGGCTACTACAGTAGGATTTCGGACCAGATGCATGGACGGGTGACGCGCATCTTCGTAACACCCCTTATCAGGGCCCTGAAAGAGAGCCTTGGCTCTAATCAATTCTTGGAGTACCTCGATAGCTTCAGGTATATCCTGGCCGGGGAGTTCTCAATGGATGTAGATCTGGCACGCCTGATCAGAATTCCCGGTGACTGGGGATTGGAAGTCGGCGTCCTTGCTGAGATTCACAGGAATTGCGCCCTGCGCAGAATATGTCAGGTTGACCTGTCCGATAACTATGAACATAAGCATCAACCCCTGACCCTTGAAGACCCCAATAAGGGCCTTCTGAAGATGGGGACGGACATAACGAAATCTCTATTCAGGACAATGGCAAGTATGGGGTATCGCCTCACCAACGAGTTCTTTTTGACGTTGAGGGCGAGCTACCTTCGAATTGCCCAGGACTTCATTGCCCGGTATGAATATGACTCTGAGATCAACGGATTACAGTTTGATAGGCATAAGGAAGAGAGTGCGGCTGAAGCATTTGTTCGCTGCATCATTAGCGCTGGACAGCAGTTTCTCGAAACCCCACTTGAAGTCCCCTACATACCGAACTGGAACAGGGTGGTCTCCGCCGTGCCGAACATCTTGGAATTGCTCATCAGTGCGGTTGAAGAGGATAACAAGGATTGACCCCCCGTCCCATGGCACATGGGAGCGTGGTCTGATTTCGACCGCCTGATCCAATTACACCTTGATGACACATGCATCAGCTTGGGCCAAACCGCCGCAAATTGCCCCAAGGGCGTAGCCCCCTCCCCGACGCCGCAACTCATACATAAGATTCATTATAAGCCGAGCCCCACTAGCTGTGTTTGGGTGACCGATTGCAATGGCGCTGCCATTGAGGTTGGTCTTTTCGCGGAGTGCCTTGGCCTTCCGTTTATCCTTATCAGCTAAGAGCAGGGTGCTGACCAGTGGTACGGCGGCAAAGGCCTCATTGATCTCCATAACAGCGATGTCATCGAGGCGCAGCCCACCCCACTCAAGGGCCTTCATGGCAGCATATGCGGGACCTTCAGGCATACGATGAGGGCTGATGGCGATAGAAGACATGGCGATAATTTCGGCCAAGGGCTCCAGGCCCAGCTCATCGACCTTTGCCCTCGTCATGAAGAGGATCGCAGTAGCCCCGTCGTTTAAGCCCGGGGCATTGCCTGCCGTTATGGCCCTGGTCCCATAGATTGTCTTTAATTTTCCAAGGGCCTCCAGGGAAGTATCGGGTCGGTATTGCTCGTCCACATCTAAGGTGAAAGGGCTCTGCCCCTTTAATGTGATCTCTAGAGTGAGGATCTCCTCTTTGAACTTGCCTGCGTTCCAGGCTGCCCCATAGTTTTGATGACTTCTCAAGGCCCACTCATCTTGCTCTTCTCTTGAAATCCCGTACTCATAGGCAACATTATCAGTATCCACTGAAACGGGGTTGAAATCCTTATACCCGATGGCGTAGAGGGGATCTTCCATCTTCACATCCCCCAGACGGAACCCCTGGAAACGAACTCCCCTGACAATAAGCGGCTCCTGGCTAAACGATGTTGCGCCGCCTCCAATGCCTACCTCAATCTCCCCCAGTTTCATAGCCATACAGCCCAATTTTACAGCTGACATAGCTGACACACACGCCTTATCAATTGACACAGACGGGGTTTCAGGCGGCAGCCCAGCCTTGAGTAGGCTTTGTCGTGCTGCGACTGGTGTATACACGTCTTTGGTGGGTGATGTATCGCCTACACCCCAAAATACCTCATCCACTACCTGTGGATCGACATTCACCCCCCTTAGAACCTCCCGCATGGGTATTGCTCCAAGATCAAAATAGTCGAACTCCCTGAGAGAGCCCCCATACCGTCCAAAAGGTGTCCGTATAGCTCCAACGATAACGACATTGTCATACATTTGTGTAGCCCCCTTATAGCCTTATGGTGGTTTGCCAGATCAATTCCAAAACCTCAGCATACTAATCAATTTCGATCGGTTTTTAAATAGCATTTATGCTTTTCACAGGGTGAAGGTATGGGTATCTTTTTTTGTTATGCCCTATAATATAGGCCTGTACTTGGTCGTTTAAAAATGGTTTATTGCGCCATAACTCTTAGAGTCATGCACTCCATCTATATAAACCATTTTTAAACGACCATTAATCCAGACTATGTGAGGGCATAATCAAAAAAAGATACCCTTACCTTCGACTATGACATTACCCTATGCTTTTCGGCAAAATTATGCTCCAAAACAAAATGCTTGAATTATTGAGGGCATAAAGGTTATGTAGAGGAGCGCCAAGGGACGCAAACCGCTTAGTCCAGCGAGAGAGTCACTTGTTTGTGTCTCAGCGTCAAATCCTTAGAAAGGAGGCATCACGCATGGATGGTAAGACAGCTGGAGGTGGAATGTTCCTTATCCAAGATGTCGGGTTTCAGGAAGCCTTCACACCCGAGGATTTTACGAGCGAGCACAAGGACATTGCCAAGGCGGTTGAGGAATTTATAAAGGGCGAGATTATAAGTCGGGCCGAGGAAATTGAAACGATTAACAACGAATTGTCAAGGGAGCTCATGCGGAAAGCTGGGGAGTTAGGGTTCTTGGGCATAGATATCCCGGAGAAGTACGGAGGAATGGAATTAGACAAGATAAGCTCCGCTATTGTTGCAGAGAAATTTGGTTATGGTGCCGGTTCCTTTGCCGTTACTGAATTTAATCATACCGGTATCGGCACCTTACCAGTAGCTCTATTCGGAACAGAAGACCAGAAGGAAAAATATCTCCCCGGGCTCAGTTCAGGCGAGCTTATCGGTGCCTTTGGTCTCACGGAACCAGAGGCAGGCTCTGATGCCCTCAATCCATTGACAACGGCTACACCAACTGAGGATGGAAAGCACTATCTCCTCAATGGCAGTAAACAGTTCATCACCAACGCGGGGTTCGCGGATATCATCTTCACCTACGCCAAGGTAGATGGCAAACTCTTCACCGCCTTCATTGTGGAGCAAAACTGGGAAGGCATTTCCCTCGACGAGGAAGAGGAAAAGATGGGGATGCACGGTACCTCAACGAGGGCTTACCATTTTGACAATGCCAAGGTGCCGGCGGAAAACGTATTGGGTGAGGTGGGGAAAGGCCACATAGTTGCCCTCAATGCCCTTAATATGGGCCGCTATAAGGTAGGGGCAGCCTGTATCGGCGCTGCCAAGGCGGCCTTCACCGAGGCAGTCAAATACGCCAAGCAAAGGGTGCAGTTTGGCAGACCTATCTGTGAATTCGGGTTGATAAAGGAAAAGATTAGTCAGATGGCTCTTCGGCTCTTTGCCTCGGAGAGCATGATGTACCGCACCGCTGGGTTAATTCAGTCCACATTACAGGGCCTTGACATGGGCTCGGATAGCGCTGGGACCAGAACAGCAGAGGCACTTGAGGAGTACCTTATTGAATGCTCAATTAATAAGGTCTATGGATCGGAAACAGAGGACTACGTGGTTGATGAGGAGGTCCAAATCCACGGAGGCTATGGGTATATCCATGGAAATCACCCGGAGCTGGCATACCGAAATGCCAGAATAAATCGGATCTGGGAGGGTACCAATGAAATCAACCGTCTGGTCATCGCTAACACCTTTGTCAGGAGGGCAACAAAGGGCACATTTGATCTCATGCGGGCCTTTGCGCGTGTATCCGAGGAGATAGAAAAACTCGACAGCGTTGACTCTGATGAACCTCAAACCCTGGACCCTCAACGGAGATTACTCCAGATCGCAAAGAAAGTTGTCCTGCTTGTCTTTGGCATGGCCTATCAAAAGCACGGAAAAGACTTAAGAGAGGAACAAGAGCTTCTCGGCATGATAAGCGATATGATAATTGAGATCTACGCCATTGAGAGCGCCCTCTTGAGAGGCGACAAGCTCTTACATGGCAAAAAACCTGAACGAGCAACAACCACCCTAAAGATGACGAAAGTCCTTTTCCATGACTCGACTGAAAGGATAAGCGCCCTGGCTAGAAGGGCACTGGAGGCCCTGGAAGATGGTGAATCGTTGGAGAGGCATCTTACAGCCATTAGGAGACTGATAGTTTCGCCTCCCATAAACACCGTGAGCTTGAGCAGGAATATCGCTGAGGAGATGATTCGATACGGACGGTATCCCTTCTAGAGCTGTTTGAATGAATCCTTTTCAGTGCGGTCTGCGCTCCTTTCCGTGCCCTGAGGCTCACCGGGATTAATGATCTTAATGATCTCAAGTTGGTACGATGGCCTTTTGCCTAATGCACTGCTTAAGATCCTCACGAAGATCATCGAAATTCCTATCCCGGCGAGGCTACCAATGAGAGTAGATAAGTCTAAGTGGAGACCGTACAGCTTCCCAATATAATATCCAAGGGCTGCCCCCCCTACTATGCCCACTGCAGGGATCATATAAACGACCATGGAGGCCTTTGTAACCGTGCCCGAAGGTATGCCTATCTTTACGGCGTCTTCGGCCTTGGCACCAATGGGATTCAGGGCCTCTGAGAGCATCTCCTTTCCACCCCCAAGCATCTCGCAAAAACCCCTTGCCGTACACTGGCCGCACTGCGTCTTTCTATCAGTTAGAACGAGCGCCTTTTCGCCCCTTACCTCCTTAACTACCCCCTCTTCCTCAATCATATAGGCCCGAGGCCTTCTCCTCTCCAGGCTGCGGTGATCCATGCCCTACTCCAGACCAAGGATCATAAGGCTATCGCGGTGGATCATGGCCTCCATCTGCTGCTCATCGAGACGAGGAAATGAGGTGCCTTCCAGCATGGTGTTGAGGTGCCGAAGTCCGTCAAGTGTGGCCTTGACCGTGGTAAACGGGTAGTCACTCCCGAAGAGTATCTTGTCCCAGACTCCGTACTCCTGCACAAGCATAAGACTGTGGTAGAGCTGAAACGGGCGGTAGTGCAAGCCACTGATATCCGAGTACAGATTCGGATGCTTGCGGATGACGGCAACGCACTCATGTTCGTAGGGATGTCCCAGATGCGCGAGAATGACCTTCACGTCGGGAAAGCGCATCGCAACTGGGTCGAGCCAGCGCGGGAAAGTTACGTCCAGGGGTGCTCTGGAGATAAAGGTCGTCCCGGTATGGAGGAGAACCGGTAGATTGTGAGATTGAGCGTATTCCCAGAAGGGGTTAAGTGTGTCCTCGTCAGGTCGAAAGCCCGCATACATAGGGAGGAGCTTCATTCCGCGGAGCCCCAGCTCGAGGTGTCCCTCTCGCATCTCGCGGTCCCAGCCTTCCTGAGTGGGATCCACTGACAGAAAACCGATCAGATGTCCGGGATCGGACTCGACATATCGAGCCACGTAACGGTCATCTACCCAGAGCCCGCTGAGCTTTGCCTTGCCGCCAAACACGATGGTCTTCGTCTCATCAGTGGCCTGGCCCCTGTACTCCTCATAGCGCACGGTCAGGTCGACCTCTACCCCGGCCCGAGCTCGTCTGGCCTGGAGCCGAAACTCTTCACTAAAGTGGTCTGGGTACTGCCATGCGTGGCTATGAACGTCAACGATCATGATGGCGCCCCGGGCTTCAGGTCTCAGCTCCCCGTGAGCTCTCCCTATTCTCTCTCATGCAATAGTTCAAGCCTGAGCCTGAGATAAGCATTCTCCGCCTCTTCGTCTCCCGGGGAAATATCAATGATCTTCTTATAGAGCTCTAAGGCCTGAGCACGGTCGCCTTGCTCTTCGCTCACCTGAGCCAACTGCCGAAGGAGACCAGTATCATTTGGCCTCAATTCGAGGGCCGCGTTCATCTCTTTTACAGCCAACTCATTTCTCTTCAACTTGAGGTACGCGAGGATTAGATACTGCCTCAACTGGAAATTCTTCGGATCTGCCTCCACGGCCTTACGCATGTACTCGGCTAATTGCCCATATTCAGACTGGTCCATAAGGTATTTAAAGATATAGTCGTAGTTGGTGGCGTCCCTTGGGGTGAGTTTGGTTAACTCCACTGCCTGATTGAAGGCGAGATCATTCCTTCCCTGTCTCTGATAGATATCAAGAAGGGCTTGCCTTGCCTGTATGTCTTTAGGATCAATGGTTACCAATGGCTCAAGGTAATTGAGGGCCTTTCCCACATCTCCTCCCTCTGACTCCAGCACCCCAAGGTTAAAGAGAATGGTTGTATTTTTCGGGTCATGAGACAGGATCCGCTTATAGATCCCCTTTAGGGCCTCCTTTTCACCTTCCCTCTCCACTATATTGGCCAGCAGTATGAGGGCCTCCAGATGATCGGGATCTCCTTCAAGGATCTCGTTCACATAGCCCTTGGCCTCCTTTAATTTACCCTTCTTTAATAAGGACTGTCCGAGCCTCAACCTGTTTCCAATATCATCCTTGTTGAGGTCAATTGCCAAACGGAGGTAATTTTCGGCCAACTCATGCCTCTTGAGCTCTTCATATATTGATCCTATATTGTAGTAGAGGTCAGGATCTTTTCTGTCATATTTGGCTGCCTTAAGATACCATGTGAGGGCCTCCTTCTTCCGGCCGTCCTGAAATAGGAGATACCCCATGTTCTTCATGCAGAGTATCCTTTCATCCTCGGATAAGCTCGGAAGGATGATGGTATATTCCCTTACGGCCTCCCTTAACCTGCCCTGTTTCTCGAGGAACCCTGCGAGCCGAAGCCTGGTCTCCAGATCATCGGGTGTCATTACAAGGATTTTCCTTAAAGTAGCGATGACCTCGTTGTATTGGTGAAGGCGTTCATAGGCATCCACAAGTTTTCCTAAGAGAGTCAAATCCTGTCTCTGTTTGACTATATCCTCGATGATATGGGCCCCCTCCCTCCACTTCTCAAGGGCCAGGTATTCATCTGCTAATCTCATCTTGAGCCGAAGATCATCTCCCTCCTCTTGAACGGCCTTATTCAAGAACGCCAACCTCTTCTCAGGGTCTATTACCCTGTCCGCCTTCTCCAACCAATCCTCTACTGTAGGAAAGATAACGAGATCTACCTGGCCAATACATTCATGCCCATGCTTGACCTTTATCGTGTAGGTATAGCGCTGAAAGATATCCCCGCGAGGAAGGAGCTTTGCTATTGCGATCTCCTCTTGGAGGGCATTCACGTCAAAGCCCTCAGAGAAGAGCCGTATTCCCCTGTTAAAGTAGACTGAGGTGTCTATCTTTGCAATCCGAAGCCTATCATGGGGATGAGCCTGGAGCGTTTGGTCTGGGATGAGCCTTTTCCTCATCCCGTTGTGTTCAAATACTATGTAGTGAAAGACGGGAACTGGATTGAGGAGCCTGTGTAACCCTCCCTTGAAATAGGAGCTACCAAGGCCGCCACTGCGGAGGTAAATAAATACGCATAAGACAAGAGCCGCCCATAAGAAGATAGCTCTTATCCTTCGTTTCTTTTTCCAGCGTGGGGTTTCCTCTTTAAACAACTAGCCCCCTCTCCCTCGCCCTTTGACCCTGGCGACACCTCATTCCCAGAACTGGCCCTCCCGGATTAAGAGGACTGGACTTGCCACGTAAATGGAGGAATAAGTGCCAACTACTATGCCAACTGCGAGCGCAAAGGCAAAATCATGGATCACGCCACCACCCAAGATAAAAAGGGAGATAACAACGATGAGGGTCGTTGCTGACGTCAGCAGGGTCCGACTGAGGGTTTCGTTAATACTCTGATTTATCACCTCGGCAAAATTGCGGCCTCGGGAGCGTCTGTGGTTTTCCCTGATCCTATCAAAAACGACTATCGTATCATTCAGGGAATAGCCAACTATGGTCAGGAGCGCTGCTACAACGGGCAGTGTTACTTCCCGGTTAGTGAGGGCAAAGGCCCCTATTGTGAGGCACACGTCATGAAAGAGGGCAACAATTGCACCGAGGGCATATTCCAATCGCAGGGACCAGCAGAGGCCAATGGTAATGAGGATGGCGACAGCAATAAGCCAGATGATGCTCATCCCCAGGGCGGAGATGATATACACACCAAGGGCAAGAGAGGCCGCCATAATGATACTCATTGTCCACTTGTATTCAAACCTGCCTGATATATATATGACCATGAAAAGGAGCGCATAAAAGATGGCAAAAAGGGCCTTTTCCCTTAGATCCTTCCCGACCTTTGGCCCTACCATCTCCACCCTCCTGACCTCCACGTTCTCTCCACCGAACGCGCTGTCCAGAGCGATCTTGGCCCTGTCGGATAGGCCGCTCAGCTCCATATCAGTCCTATTAACCCTGATCAGATATTCGTTCTCCCCCCTTTCCCCGAACTCCTGGATAATGCTATCCTCCAGGGCAATCGGCTCCAGTGATGCCCTGATCTCATCTGGCGTCATTGGGTGACTGAACCTTACCTGGATGAGTATACCGCCCGCAAAATCGACGCCGTAATTGGGTCCCCCCCGAACTATCAGAAGAAGTATGGTCAGGAGTATCAAGGCGCCGGACATAAGATGGGCCATCTTCCGCTGACCGATGAAGTCAATGTTAATATTCGGCCTTATGAATTCCATGCCCCTGTCTTTCCATTAAATGCGTATCTTGCTCATACCCCGTTCAATAATAAGATAGTCAAAGATTAGCCTGGTGACAAATACCGCTGTGAAAAGGCTGGCAACGATACCTATGCTCAGGGTCACTGCAAACCCCTTCACCGGCCCTGTTCCAAACTGAAAGAGAACCAAGGCTGCGATCAGGGTAGTAATGTTGGCATCGAGGATGGTCACAAGGGCCTTGCTATAGCCACTGTCAACGGCCGCCCGCGGGGTTTTCCCCAATCTCAGCTCTTCTCGGATCCTCTCAAACACAAGCACATTGGCATCTATGGCCATACCTATGATCAGGATAATCCCCGCTATGCCGGGAAGCGTTAGGGTGGCACCCAGCATTGCCAGTCCTGCTGCGATGAAGATGATATTCAAGAAAAGGGCCAGATCCGCGAGGATTCCCGCCACCCTATAGTAAAAGACCATGAATAGGATAACGATCACGCCCCCGATTATCATTGATTTGAGGCCCCTATCAATGGAATCCCTTCCCAGGGATGGTCCCACAGTCCGCTCCTCAATGATCTTGACCGGTGCTGGCAGGGCACCTGCCCTCAGGACAATGGCCAGATCCCTGGCCTCTTCCATGGTAAATCTACCTGTTATCTGGGCCCTCCCGCCCGGAATCCTATCCTGTATAACGGGGGCGCTATTGACCACATCGTCCAGGACGATAGCCAGTCTCTTCTTTATATTCGCCGCTGTAATGCGCTCAAAGAGCCGTGCTCCCCGGGAATCAAATGAAAGCGACACATAGGGCTCACCGAATTGACTATCGATCATAACCCTGGCATCGGTCAGATATTCACCAGTTAAGGCAGCCCTCTTTTTTAAGAGAAAGGGGATCCTTGTTTGAGAGCCGGGCATTCCCTTTACCTGGTAAAGGATCTCATCCCCTGGTGGTATATTTCCCTTTAATGCCTCCTCGAGACTGTTCTCCTCGTCGACCAGCTTGAACTCAAGACGGGCCGTCTTTCCTATGAGATGAATCGCCCTTTGGGGATCCTCTATCCCGGGAAGTTGAACCAAGATCCTATCCCTGCCTTGGGGCCGGATATCCGGTTCTGCCACGCCGAATTGATCTATCCTGTTCGTGATGGTCTCTACTGCCTGATCCACTGCCATCCTCTTAATATGCTGCTGGGCCCTCTGAGAGAGGACCAATTCCAACTTGAGGTCCTCTGCCCCAAATGATCCGGATTCAACCGTAAGGTCTGCAAAATTGTCCGCTACCATCCCTTCCACGGCTCTCCTGTCTTCCCCCCTTATCAACGTAAGCCCAATCCGATCTGAGCCACTTGTCTTTAATTGCTGATACCTGATCTTGTCCTTCCTGAGGCCGTACTTTATATCCTCAACCATCCCTTCGAGATGACTCTCCACGGCCTTCTGGGCCTGGACCTCCAGCACAAGATGCATGCCGCCCTTGAGATCAAGTCCAAGATGGATCTTGTCCTCAGGTAATATACTCGGCCACCAAGGGGGTGGCGTTTTGCTGATGGAGGGAGTTAAGTAGATCAGTGCAACTACAACGACGATGAGGACAAGGATTCCCCGCCACCTCAGGCTTTTCGACATCACCTACTCCTTAACTCCCGCTTCTCCCCTTTTCATTATCCCGGCTATGGAGCCTCTGGAGACCCTTACCCTGACCTTTGGGGAGATTTCCATGGTGACAGTATCCTCTGTCAAGCCGGTTATGACACCGTGCAGCCCCCCGGAGCTCACCACCCTGTCCCCCCTTTGCAAGGATGCGAGGACCTGCTTGTGCTGCTTGGCCTTTCTTTGCTGGGGCCTGATCAACAGGAAGTAGAATATGGCGAATATAATGATCAGGGGCAAAAACGCACCGAGACCGCCCCCCTGCCCTCCCCCACCGGTACCCATAGCGTATGCTAAATCGAACATTTACATGCCTCCATTTCTCCTTGAATTTATAGGGATTCAGCCTTCCCTTCTACTTGGCTGTTACCCCTCTGCGCATAGAAATCATGCGTAAATTCAGCCAATCTATCATCCCTTATGGCCTGCCTTATGCCAGACATGAGGTCAGCATAGTAGTGAAGATTGTGGATGGTATTCAATCTGTGGGCCAGTATCTCCCTTGAAAGAAACAGGTGCCTCAAATAGGCCCGCGAATACTGTGAGCAGGTGTAACATCCACACCCCTCTTCAATAGGTTTGCTATCCTCTGCATACCGCGCATTCTTTATCGTCAGCTTTCCCTTGTGGGTAAACAACATGCCATTTCTCGCATTACGGGTCGGCATTACGCAGTCAAACATATCCACGCCCATTTGTACCGACTCCACTATATCCTCCGGTGCTCCCATCCCCATAAGATACACTGGCTTTTCATCTGGAAGGAATTCCCTTGTGTATCTGATCACATTCTCCCTGGTGGGTTTATCCTCCCCAATGGATAAACCTCCCAGGGAATAACCGTCAAAGCCCATACCTACTAGGCCCCTGGCGCTCATCTCCCTCAATTCAGGGTGAATTCCGCCCTGCACGATCCCAAAGAGGGCCTGCGAATCGCCTCTTGTGCGCTCAAGACATCGCCGGGCCCATTGTTCGGTGAGCTTTACAGAGTTGAGCACATACTCGTAGTCAGCGCCAAAGGGTGCGCACTCGTCTAAGGTCATGGTAATATCCGCCCCAAGGGCCTTCTGGATTTCCATGGCCTTTTCCGGGCTCAGAAAATGGGTTGAGCCATCTATATGAGAGCGGAAATGAACCCCGCTCGCTGATATGGTCCGGAGCTTTGAAAGGCTCAAGGTCTGAAATCCACCGCTATCAGTAAGTATGGGTCCAGACCAGTTCATAAAGCGATGGAGGCCTCCGAGCCTCCCTATCAGTTCATGACCTGGCCTCAGGTAAAGGTGATAGGTATTTGCCAAGATGATCTCCACCCCCGCACCCCGGGCCTCATCGGGCGTTACCGCCTTGACTGCTGCTGCTGTCCCAACAGGCATAAATACAGGCGTTTCAAACCTGCCATGAGCTGTAGCTATCTCCCCGAGCCTGGCCTTGCCCGGCTTACACCTTTTAACAACCCGAAATTTCACGGTCTTGATCCTCTCTCACTTCCATCCTATGACTATTCGTCAGAGTATCATCATGGCATCGCCGTAGCTGTAAAACCTGTACCTCCTCTCTACAGCTAGTCGGTAGGCCCGCATGGTCAAATCAAGTCCGGCAAAGGCTGCCACCAGAAAAAGAAGGGAAGAACGGGGCAAATGAAAGTTGGTTATAAGGGCATCAATGACCTGAAAACGAAATCCAGGATATATTAACAGATCAGTAGCTCCGGAGCCGGCTACTATCTTACCCTCTCTCTTCCATACAGTCTCTAAGGACCTGACAACCGTAGTTCCGACGGCGATAACCCTCCTGCCCTCACTCTTAGCAGTCTGAATGGAGTTGGCAGCATCCCTGCCGACAGAGTATGACTCCTTCCCCAAGTGGTGCTCTCTGATATCCTTTACCCTCACGGGCCTAAAAGAATCATGTCCAACGAGGAGGGTTATGCTGACGACATCCACTCCCATCGATTGAATGGTCCCAAATAGATCGTGAGTGAAGTGGAGACCAGCGGTAGGAGCAGCCACAGCCCCTGGAAACCGACAGAATACAGTCTGGTATCTCTCCTTATCCCTCTCTAATCGCCTATCCTCGTCGTCTCTTTTTATATAAGGAGGCAGGGGAAGGCAACCCCTTTTTTCCAATACGTAATTGAGCGTATGGTCTCCCTCAAATCTGAGCTGAACCATCCCGTCGGCACCTAACTCAGTAACAAGGCCTCTTAGGCCATCCGGGAAGAGAATCCTGCTTCCCACCTTTGGCCTCTTTGATGCCTTCACCAGACACCATCGTATGTCCTGGCCGCTTTTCACGGGCATGGCCGGATGCTCAAGGACAAGAACTTCTACCTGCCCCCCCGTTTCCTTTTGTCCATACAATCTGGCTGGCACCACCTTGGCATCATTTACGACCAATACGTCACCCTGGTTAAAAAAGGAGGGCAGATCAAGAAAGCAATACTCGGCAATTTCCCCCGTAGACCTTTTCACGCACAGAAGGCGTGATTCATCCCGTGTCAAGGCCGGTTCCTGGGCAATCAATTGAGCGGGCAGCTCATAACTATAATCCTCGAGACTGTACATCTCCCTCTACCTGAAGATATAGGTCAGCAGAAGGCCACAGCACATGGCGAGAAAGCCAATGATCCTTAGTTGATTATCGGGAACTCGCTGGATTTGCCTCAACAAGGTCTTCATCTTATCCGGAAACGCCAGATAAGGTAACCCCTCAACTATGAGAACAAGACCCAAAAGGCAAAACAACAACTTCATCGCTCAGTACCCGCGAGGGGAAACCATCCCCCCTCCTTTATAAGTTGCTGAGGCCCTAGGTTTTTCAATCTTTTTATAATAGAGTCATATCGAAGAAAATTCAATAGCCCTGATAAGCACCTTACGCTATTGCTGAAGCGTGAAAAAATTCCTCCTCTCATCTGAATAGGACCTTCTCTCACAGATGACTCACACGGGGAAAAGCTAAGGGGAAGGGGGTGAAGGAGGACTACTGTCACGCGCAATCAAAAAGCATAGGGCATGGTTGGGTGACTGTACTTACCAGCATTTGACCATACACCTTGCACAGATTAGTTTTGATTAACTCTGACAAATCGGCCATATTCACAGGACGTGAATAGCGAGAAGCAGAGATGGTTATTGAATATTTCAGACGGTATTCGTCAGAGGGAAAGATCTCTCAGGGATGTCGATAGCATCTTGAACTATTTGTGAGAGGACAAGGTGACAGATGTATTTACTGTTCTAAATTTGGATTCTAGTCAATAAATAAATCTGTCCCCTTTCTTTTTACATAGTTGCGCAGCGATACAGAGCTGAGTGTATGTTTGAAATAAAGCATAGGGAAACCAAAGCAAAAGGTTTCCCTATGCCGGATTTGAATGATAAATGGGTTTTCAGGCTACCCTAAGATCTCAAATGTTACCGATAACCCCTAGTACGTCGGGTCACCCGGCAGAAACTGAGGCACTTCACGGTACTTGGTCGCCTGTTCAAAGGCATAGGCTATCTTGATGAGCGTGGGTTCGCTCCAGGCCCCTCCCATGAATGAAATACCCACGGGAATATCGTAAATATAACCGCCCGGCACTGAAATATGCGGATAGCCGGCTACGGCCGCCACCGATGGCGTCCAATATTGCGATGCCCAGGCCGGTACCAGGTGATCGCCCAGCGTCAGGTCGATCGGCATGATAGGGCCTACTGTGGGGGCAACAATCGCATCAAGGTTGTATTTTTTCAACGTGGCATCGAGTCCCTCAGTTGCGGCCAGTCGGCGGCACTCCTTAAGGGCATCAAGATAGGCCTTATCCGTTAAGGGTCCGCCCGTCTTTTCAGACGCTTGGAAGAATTCCTGTTGAAAGTAGGGCATCTCTCTATCGCTGTTTTTTTCATTGAACGCAATGAGATCCTTCAGCGATTGGGGACCCGTGGAGGAACGTCCTTGGAGATATTGGCCCAGACTAGCCTTTAGTTCATACATGAAGATGGTACCCTCACACCCACCGAATTTTCCGGCGGTTTCAATGTTGGCCGGATCCACAACAATGGCCCCCTGCTGTTTCAACACCGCGATGCTCTCATTGATGAGGGCGTCGATCTGTTCGTGATAGCCAAAATAGTTACGGGCCACTCCAATCCGGGCCCCACGCAACCCGTTGGGATCCAGGAACTGGGTATAATCCATGTAGACTTTACCTCGCGACTCTTCTGTCTTGGGATCCCGCGGGTCAGCGCCGGTCAGCGCCCCAAGAACGGCAGCTGCATCGGCCACGGTGCGTGCCAGGGGCCCGGCCGTGTCCTGAGTGGGGGCACCCGGAATGATCCCGGATCGGCTCACCAGACCGACCGTGGGCTTGATTCCCACAACGGAGTTTGCGGAGGCCGGACAGACGATGGATCCATCGGTTTCAGTGCCGATGGCCACGGTAACCAGGTTGGCGGCCACGGCTGCCCCCGATCCTGAGCTCGAACCGCAAGGATTTCTGGTCAGAATATAGGGGTTCTTGGTTTGACCACCCCGGGCGCTCCAGCCGCTGCAGCCCCGGAATGACCGGAAATAGGCCCACTCGCTCATATTGGCCTTTCCTAAGATTATGGCCCCGGCTTCACGCAGCTTTTGGGCCACAAAGGAATCCTGTTTTACGGGAATTCCTTCCAAGGCATAGGAGCCGGCGGTGGTGTTCAATTTGTCGGCCGTCTCGATATTGTCTTTGAGCAAGATGGGAATCCCGTGCAGCAGACCGCGAACCTTCCCCGCACGGCGTTCCTTATCCAGTTGGTCGGCGATGGCCAGGGCATCGGGATTTATTTCCAGGACCGAATTGATTTTGGGCCCATTTTTGTCGATCGCCTCAATGCGGGCCAGATACTTCTCAACAACCTGACGAGCCGTGTACTTGCCTGACTTCATGTCTTCCTGTAACTCAGCGATGGTCACTTCTTCCAGTTCGAAGGATTTGGAAGCCGCTATTGCTTCCTGGGCAACGAAAATGGTGCAAATCAGTGCAACCGCGATTCCTAGAAGGCTGTATCGCAGTAAATCGCCAAGCCTGATGCTAAGACGGTTGTGTTGTTTCTTGCTGTTACGAGTCATGACTGCCTCCTTTCCATTTTCTAGGGGTTAGTAAAGTTTTGTGAGAGGACTTTTAGTTCTTTCAAAGCGAAGTAACAGGTTGACTGGCAGATGTCAAGGATTGCGTCGCGAGTCAGCTCATTACTATACCAAGAGAGTTATCAAATTAGTGAGCATGAACAATCCTCCCCTTTTATAATATTTGATAAGACAAGCATCTCAGACAGGCTTTGATTTAATCTGACAGAGAAGTGAAGTGATGTAGAGATGTCCATAAAGATAGTTAATCGGGTAAGGGGGAGCTTCTAACTCCCCCTCCCCACACCACCCCTCGTGCGGGTCCGCACTAGGCGGTTCACAGAGCCTACCGGACCGTAGTCGGGTAATGAATGTTCACCCACAGCTCTTTGACAGACAGAAGACCCTGATCCTTGAGCCATTGATTGGTCATGCCGGTCTGTGTGGCCAGCGTGCGAGCACATCGCCATGGTCCTTTACGGCTTAGGCACATCGGGATGGCCACCGCGGGATGGGTCCCGAGCTTGAGAAGGTTGCGTACTCGGGTGCGGCACCAGCGCCACTGCTTCCAGTAGCACATACGCACACGTCGCCGGAGCCAGTGATCGATTTCAGGAATCGGACGGTAGTACTCCGATATCCCGAAGTAGTTCATCCATCCGCTGATATATTCTGCAAGCTTCTCAAGCCGGTAGTCCATGGAGACAAACCAACTTCTCCCGGTCAGCTTCTTCACCCGGCGCTTAAATTCTCCGAAGGCCTTCTCAGACCACCGGATTGTGGTTCCCCTGAAGGTGAACCCTAGAAAGTCAACCTTGTCTGTCGGTGCCACCTGGCTCTTGCTCTCATTGATCGTGAGCTTGAGCTTCCTTTCCAGGAAGCGCTGAATACTGGCCTTTACCCGCTTTGCTGCTCTTTGCGACCTCACCAAAATGAGGAAATCATCGGCGTAGCGAGCAAAACGGTGCCCGCGCTCTTCAAGCTCCTTATCCAGATCGTCGAGGACACTGTTGGCCAGCAGCGGTGACAGGGGACCTCCTTGGGGAACCCCGTTGGTGGTTTTCTGCACGCGGCCGTTGACGCTTACACCGGCTCGCAGGTATTTTCCGATCAGGCGCAGCAGCCGTTTGTCACGGACTTTCCGTGCGACCCGGTGCATCAATACGTCGTGGGTGACCGTGTCAAAGAATTTTGACAGGTCCAGATCCACGGCGATGCGGTAGCCTTCTCGGATATACTCACGGACCTTTCTCACCGCCTGATGGGCCGATCGTCCTGGCCTGAACCCATAGCTATGATCCGAGAAGTGTGGATCGAAGATCGGCATCAGGACCTGGGCAATGGCCTGTTGGATCAGCCGGTCTCGTACTGTAGGAATCCCTAGGGGGCGGGTTCCGCCCGTTGCCTTGGGTATTTCCACACGTTTCACCGGCGAGGGTTGATAGGTGCCTGCCAAGAGCGATTCACGGATACACTGCGAGTTCTGGCGGGCGTATGCTGGGAACTCATCAATTGACACAGTGTCAACTCCTGCTGCTCCCCTGTTCGCCTTCACCCGCCTCCATGCTCGCTGCATGTTCTTTCTGGAAATGATCCGCTCCAGCAGGTGCTCATCTGGGTCGGGCGGTTCCATGACGTGCCCCATGTGCACTCCTCCATTCGGATTCTTCGTGTCATGAGAACTCATAGAGGCTCCTTCCCTGCTCTGTGTTCGGCCCTTCACCATGTCCCGGGCATTACCCCGGGCATTTGGCTACTATGACCTCTGCTGACTTCTGCCTCATCACCTCACAGGTTACCCTGTCAGGCGCAATGAGAACTCACTGTGGGAGGCTATCTATTGTTCGTGTTTCCTGACCGTTGTCAGGACTCATCATCGGCGACAGCCACCGATGATGCCCGGACCTTGGTTCCCCGGTGTGGTCCATGCCGGGAGTTACCATGTGAGTCTCATAGCGAGTGAGACAGATCTCCCCGGATAAGGACGTGAACT
>JABAOC010002711.1_pt1 | contig 27394 bp, 26 predicted proteins | sample 7062161 | NCBI WGS metagenome assembly JABAOC01 (sample SAMN14538625, study PRJNA623070) | marine sediment metagenome | biome: marine biome [ENVO:00000428]; feature: marine pelagic biome [ENVO:01000023]; material: deep marine sediment [ENVO:00002113] | place: India: Gulf of Khambhat ... | reverse complement strand
ATATAGGAACGAAGATCGGTTTTGGCAAGCTCCTGAATCTCGGAGCGCTCCTCTTCCCTTCTCTGAAAATCGTCAGGAGTGATCCCAACCCATGTGGCGTACCCCTCATCAAAGACCCAGTCCGCAGTCACGTCATCTGGAGAGATTCCCATCACGGGTGCATAAGTCCGCAACACGTCCATGTCTAGCTCGAGAACCCAACCATTGTCCCAGACCTGACTTTCACGACCGATGTCGATATCCTGACTACATTTGGGGCAATAGACCTGAGAAACCGCCTTCTCGTCTAAAACCGACTTCCCAAAGAATATCTCTGAGGTCTTTTGGCCACAGGCACAGATCTTCCGATAACTCTGGCACATACCCGACTCCCTTGCGTGCATTAAGCTGGTTAACGTCTTCAGAATGAAGGTCGCCCCAACCCATTGGAGAAATCTATTCAACTTGAGATCTCGCCCAGACGCACCTTCAAGAACGGCTCACATCCTGGGAGAAGTTCCCGCGTTTTTGAGGGCGCCTGCTGTCTCTGAGCGACGTCGCAGAACTGGAAAAATCGATGGTTCCTTTGTAAAGCTTTTGAATCAAAGGGCCACCATTTCACGAAAGACACCACACTCGCGGCATATCGCCATTTTTTTTCGCCAGCTCTCCTGGGCCTCGCCCTGACACACCGTTCCACTAATAAACCAGCACAGATGTCCGCTGTTAAACTCCCATGCAGGACAACTCTCTCTTAACTCTGACGGGCAGGTCCGAACTTTCCAGCACGGTCTGCGCTCCTTCTGGGACGCCTTCATTGCCAGGAGGAATAGTGCCTGTCTTTCGACATGGATCGGAACCTTCCGCCACCCCTGTTCAAAACTCTGCACTGCCTTTAGCGATGTCCCCAGCAACTGAGCCATCTGCCTCTGGGATTTACCCAAACGGTGCCGGATTTCAGAAAACTCCTCTCTACGCATCAGATCCTTCCTCTCCCAATCGATTCGCTCTCATCTTTCTCCGCATTCTCAAGTGTATAGATTAGCTATTTGCCAATTTCCTCCGTAATCTCCCGACCACAACCGGAGCAAAAAGGCGCTTCCTCGGGCAACTCAATATCACAATAGGGACAATAACACGCCTCCTCCTTTCTGATGTGAAGGACCTTTTCTTTGACCTCTTCAGGAACCTGACCCTCTCTTCTCTTGTAGTAGTCGGCAATGGCCGAATGGAGGGCGTCAGCCCCCAGGTTGGAACAATGCGACTTGTTTTTGGGTAGCCCCCCCAGAGCATGGGCCACGGCCTTGTTGGTGATCTTCATGGCCTCTTCGAGGGTCTTTCCCTTGGCCATCTCGGTAATCATGCTCGAGACAGCAATGGCCGCTCCACAGCCAAAAGTCTTAAACTTCACATCTTCGATCCTGGAATCCTTCACCTTGATGTAGACTTCCATCAGATCGCCACATACAGGATTTCCAACACTCCCCACGCCGTCAGGATCTTCAATTTCACCGATGTTTCTCGGGTTTTTGAAATGGTCGAGGACGATTTCGGAATACATTTCAGGTTCCCCTTTCAAACCTCATTTTAATACCGTAGCCGCTCGAGGTGCCAGTCCTGAAACGTTTTTTCGATTTTTTGACTCCTTCAAAAAAGACGAAAATCCTCAGAGAAGGCCATTTCAAGGAGCGGCAACGAACTTCTTTTCCCCACACGGAATGGCCACATCGAGCACGTTTTCTTCTGAAGCATAAGCACAGGTATACTTCGGATTGTAGGCGCAGAAGGGATTGTGGGCCGTGTTGAAATCGACAATAAACTCTTCATCGGCCAAAATCTCCACATCCAGATAGCGGCCGTTCTCGTAAGTCTCCTGGCCGTTTGTCCTATCTCTGAAAGGCAGAAAGAGGTTCGATCTGCCCAAAAAGCGATAGACAATGAGGACAAACTCCCTTCCCTCGATCTTAAACCGAAGAACCCCCTCTTTAATATAAGTCCGAAAATTGCCTCGATTCGTCGGAAGCTTGGCGTACTCCTTCCTGCCCTTCGGATCTCTCTCAAGGTTCCCTGAAACAACGTAACGAAGATCAATCGGGTAATAGCTTAACCCTCTGAAGGTCTTCTGATCTTTCAGTCGCAGGGGAGAATTCGGCGACTCTCGAAAGAATCGATCCTTTTCCTCTCTCTCGGTTTCGATCCTTTTCGCCCTGGTCGCAAGAGCGTCTTCTCCTGTCGCTTCAGCCGCGCCATATGGAGGGAATATCATCATCGGGCAAACCAGAAGCATGGTGAAAATGAAAAATTCCGCCACCAGCTTCTTTTCAATCTCCCACACCGCCATCAGGAGCCACCGTCACCAATTTGGCTATTCCTGGCCATCATTTTTTGTCCATCTCCCAGCCGATAATATAACACTCATTTCTCATCTTGTGACAAACGCATCTCTTCGAAGGCAGCTCGGGCCGCAGCCACTGTCCTCTCCAGATCCTCCTGACTGTGGGCGAGAGATACGAAGACAGCTTCAAACTGTGAGGGAGGAAGATAAATGCCCTGTTCGAGCATCAGGACGAAATAGCGAGCAAAGGCTTCGGTATTGCTATTCTTGGCAGTCTTATAATCCTCTACAGGCTCGGAGGTGAAAAAGACCGTAAACATTGCACCAACATGGGTACTCCGGACAGGGATACCATTGTCCTTTGCCGCTTGTTCGATCCCCTTGCACAGGAAGTCAACCCTCTGTTCCAAGCTTTCGTAGACTCCCTCTCCCTCAAGGACCTTCAGGGTCTCAAATCCAGCCGTCATGGCCAGCGGATTTCCTGAAAGCGTGCCAGCCTGATAAACCCCCCCCACAGGCGCTACGTTTTCCATGATCTCCCTCTTGCCACCATATGCTCCAACGGGGAGGCCCCCGCCGATGATCTTGCCGAGACAGGTCATGTCAGGCATGACATCATAGAGACTCTGCGCCCCGCCGTATGCTACACGGAAGCCGGTCATCACCTCGTCGAAAATGAGCACAATACTCCGCTCATCACAAATCGCGCGAAGGCCCTGGAGGAACCCCTCCTTCGGCGGGATGACGCCCATATTACCAGCCACCGGCTCGAGTATGATGCAAGCGACCTCTTCAGGGTAGTCTTCAACTAGGGCTTCCACAGACGGAAGATCATTGAAACGGGCCGTCAGCGTATGTCTTGCAAAATCGGCGGGAACCCCCAGACTGTCTGGGACACCGAGCGTTGTCGCACCTGAACCGGCCTTGACCAGAAGATAGTCACCATGTCCGTGGTAGCCGCCCTCAAATTTGATCACCTTGTCCCGTCTCGTGTATCCCCTGGCCACCCGAATGGCGGCCATGGTGGCTTCAGTTCCCGAGTTCACCATTCTGACCATCTCCAGAGAGGGAATGGCGTCAACAACCTTCCGGGCCAGCTCGATCTCCAGAGCCGTCGGTGCACCGAAACTCAGTCCCCTTGTAACCATCTCATTCAGCGCTTTCACAACCTTTGGATGGCAATGGCCCAAGACCATGGGACCCCAGGAACCCACATAGTCGATGTACTCGTTACCGTCCTCATCGAAAATTCTCGAACCCACTGCGTGATCAATAAATCGAGGAGGGATTCCCACTGTGCGAAAGGCCCTGACCGGACTGTTCACGCCACCTGGAATCCATTTTTGAGCCTCAGCAAAAAGGACTTCCGATTTTCTTGTCTCCATATTCGCCTCCACAAATCTACATACATAGCCGAGACCTCATCTAAATTCCCGCTGTTCCTCGGTAAGCCGCCGAAGAGAACTGAGAAAGGAAGCTCTGAGCGCGAATCCCCCCAGTTGAACGCAAATGTGGATTGGATTTCTGTTGGAGCTTCCGTATATCACCCGGCTAAACCATGCCAGAGATGAGAATTCTATCAAAAAGGGGGTAAAGGTTTTCTCTGGATAATTAGCCATCAGGTCGTGTCTGTCTTTCGTTTTCCGTTGTTCGTTGCGACTGCCCACTGACAAACGACAACTGACGGCATGACAAAAAGCCTCTAAACAGTGAAGCACGACTTTCTCGGTATTCTCAACTAACTTTCCTTGCGGCCTCCCACCTCATGAACTCTAAGCCTCTTCATTCGACGGCAGTGACGTAGTTTGTGAGAGTTCCAATCCCCTCAATCACCACATCGACTTGGTCGCCAACGGACATGGGACCAATTCCAGAGGGTGTACCCGTGGCAATGACATCGCCCGGCATCAACGTCATGATTTGGGAAATAAAACCGACGAGCTCGTAACAATCGAAGATGAGATTATCCGTGTTTGATGACTGTTTGAGCTCGCCATTGAGGAATGTTTCCAACTTCAGGTGTCGTGGGTCCAGGCCCGTTTCAATCCAAGGTCCCAGGGGGGCAAAGGTGTCAAACCCTTTCGCCCGTGTCCACTGTTGATCTTTCTTTTGGAGGTCCCGAGCCGTCACGTCATTGAAACAGACGTATCCCAGGATGTAAGCACCCGCTTGAGCCGAGGTGACATCTCGAGCCTCCCGTCCGATGACAACTCCCAACTCTCCCTCGTAATCGACCCGGGAAGCCATCTCAGGGTAACGAATCGATTCACCGGGGCCAATGACTGCGGTGGAAGGCTTTAGAAAGATCAAGGGCTCCTCAGGGATCTCTGCGCCAACCTCCTCGGCGTGATCACGGTAGTTTAGCCCCACAGCCACGATTTTTTTGGGAGAGACGGGAGCCAGAAGTACAACATCATCCAAACTCGCAACCCGCTGCCCTTCTCGAAATTCTCCGAACAGGTCTCCCTTGAGGCTCCTCACATCTTGCCCATCCAACAGTCCATATCCACCCCGGTCCTTGTACCGGTACCGAACGACTCTCATCCCTTCCCCCTCAGGCCAAGAACATCCTGCATATCGTAAAGTCCTTTAGGCTGTTTGACCACCCACTGAGCTGCCTTGATTGCTCCCCGGGCGAAGTTGTCGCGGCTGTGGGCACGGTGAGTCACCTCCAGTCTCTCGCCGATCCCCCCGAATATCACCGTGTGTTCCCCAACGATGTCGCCCGCACGGACGACGGCCATCCCCACTTCGGTGGGCTTCCTTTCACCGATCAGGCCTTTTCGACTCCAGACGCCCACCTTCTCCAGTTCCTGTCCTAAGGCACCCGCAATTGTCTCACCTAACCGCATGGCTGTGCCGCTGGGAGCATCTTTCTTAAAGCGATGGTGGGCTTCAAAGATCTCGACATCGTACTCCTCACCGAGGATCCTGGCAATCTCACCGACGATCTTAAACATCACATTGACACCGACGCTCATATTCGGCGCCAGGACACAACGCGTCTTTGGCCCCTGGGCCTTGACCTGCTCCATCTGGTCCGGGGAGAACCCTGTGGTGCCGATGACGATAGCCAGCTGATTCTGAACGCAAACCTCTAGACTCTCCAGAGACACCTCGGGTGCCGTAAAATCGACAACCACGTCTCCCTTTTTCGCCACACGTGCCAAGGCGGAATCTACAGACACTCCAGTCTTCCCCTCACCAACCAAATCACCCACATCATTTCCAACGACGCGATGTCCCTCCTTCTCCACCGCCCCCGCCAACTCGATACCAGGAGTTTGGAGAAGGGTATGGACGATTCGTGTCCCCATCCTCCCGCCTGCTCCAACGACAATTGCTTTTACCATGGCCATCTTTCTCCTCCAAGTATCTCTTGGTCTGATAGCTTCTGTGCCACAAAAGGGCTCTCATCGTTCGAACTGTTCGACCGCTTCGCTCGTTCGAGCAGCTTCGCCTCTGTTCGAACCGCTTCACCATTTCGTAGCGAATTTGCGGGTTGAACAAATTGAACAACTTGAACGATTTGAACGTCCTTCTTTATTTCAAGAATTCAGGGATTTTTTCTCCCCTGATCAAATCGTCGTAGGTTTCTCTCTCCCGAATAACAGAAACCGTCTTGCCCTTTACCAGAACTTCACAAACCCTCGGTCGGGAATTATAGTTCGAAGACATGACAAATCCATAAGCCCCGGCACTCATAATTGCAAGAAGGTCTTGCGCTTTCGGTTCGATCATTGTCCTGCTTTTGGCAAAGAAATCGCTCGACTCGCAGATCGGTCCCACCACATCCGCCACGATCTCTTTCCCTTTCCGCCTCACAACCGGCAGAATAGCCTGAAATGATCCATAGAGGGGCGGGCGGATGAGATCATTCATGCCGGCATCGACAATGACGAAAAACTTCTGAGAGCTTCTTTTGATGTAGAGCACTCTGGTCACGAGAATGCCGGCATTGCCCACGATCACCCTCCCAGGTTCAAAGATCAGAGCGACATCCAGGTCATTCGTCTCCTGCAGAATCGCCTGTGCGTACTCTGTCGGATGAGGAGGCGCCTCATGTTGATAGGTAATTCCAAGGCCACCCCCCAGGTCCATGTAACGAATCTCAATCCCCTCCTGCTTCAAGGTCCTGACAAGTTTCTTCAACCTCTTCAGGGCCTCCACAAAGGGTTCGACTTCGATCAGTTGTGAACCGATGTGGCAGTCTATTCCGATGACATCCAAATTTTTTAGGCTCTTAGCCAGGTTGAAAGCGGAGAGAGCCTCACCGAACTCTATCCCAAATTTGTTCTCTCTCAGACCGGTCGAAATGTGGGGGTGGGTCTTGGGGTCCACATCAGGATTGATACGAAGGCCAATGCGCGCTCGAACCCCCATTTGCCTGGCCCGGTCGTTGATAGCCGAAAGCTCCTGGGACGACTCCACATTGAACATGAGAATATTCTTCTCCAGCGCATACTCGATCTCCTGAGCGCTTTTCCCAACCCCGGAGAACACGATTTTCGAAGGGGGTATCCCAGCCTTGAGAGCTCGGAAAAGCTCCCCCCCTGATACCACATCCGCCCCACCTCCCAATCTTCCGAAGATACGGACGAGAGCGCTGTTTGAGTTAGCCTTCAATGAATAGCACACAAGATGAGGAACAGATTGGAAGGCAGAATCAAAAACACGATAATGCCGTTCCATGGTTCCGTAACTATAGAGGTAGAATGGGGTCTCAACCTCCCGCGCAATGGCACCCACCGAAACGTCCTCAGAGTGAAGCGTATTGTCTCGGTACTGGAAAAAATGCACGACTCATTCCTTTCATTTTGGCCAAGCCTATTAGAGGCCCGTCATGCTACCTCACGTACATCAGGCTCACAGGATCTGAAAAGACACTCTCATTCTTATCAGGAGAACGATCCACCGCTGTCACGGCGTACTCATAACGCGTGCCCAAAATGGCCGTTTTATCCAGGTAGAGAGGAGCCTCCAGAGGGAACTCATTGAGACGTCTGAACTCCTCCCACTCCCAACCTCTACGGTAGACAAAATAACCGAGCAGATCGGGTTCCGTGTTTCTTTGCCAACTCAGTTCAATCCCCTCGGCCAGGGGAATTGCCACGACGGCTTGGGGAGGGACTGGAGGCCGGAGATCTCGCGGAGTGAGAGCGATCTCCACTGAACTCGCGCCCTCCAACCATGTCTTTCCGACTTTCCTAGCGGTTCTCAACACGTAATAATATACGACGCCGTTCGAAAGGCCCTTATCGCGATAAGAGAACTCCTCCGGCCCGACCCTCGCAACCGGAACGTCTCCGAACTCGCCGCTTTCCATCCGGCGGTAAACTCGGTACCCTCCCACCCCCTCAACGCGGTCCCAGCGCAGATCAGCAACCCTGTCCTCTGCCGTCCCCTCGACCTGGCGCGGCGGCTCGGGTGGTATATCCCAAAAGATCACTGCCCTGTTCGAAGGGTCGCTTTCGAAGCCCTTCTGGGTGATCGAAACGATTCGGTACACATATACGTGGCCGTAAGCTATTTTTCTGTCTTGATAGACAAACCTATCTCCCACCAGAGTAAAGTTGTCCATCTTATCTAGTCTCAAAACGTCCAAGGGCTCCAACCGCTCCGGACATTCCTCACACCATTCTTTCTCCAATCGATCCTCCGCCCGCAGGACCTGAAATTCTCTCAGCATCGCTTTCCGAGATCCATCAGGAACCTTCGCCGGCTTCGACCACCTCAGAAGAACTTTCCCCTCGATGACCACACCCTCGAGATCTGAAATCGCCTTCGGCACAGTCACATCATACGGAATGGGAGGCCCCTTCTTCCCACATCCGAGCAGAATGAGGAATATCGACGAGCATAGCAGATATCTCTTCGTCAAGGTTGATAACATAGCATTCGCCGGTGCATCCTTTCCTCCGATCGCCACCTCACGCCGCATGCAAAATGCCTGATAATTCGAAACCAGTAATTTCAAATTTCAAAACTCAAATGTCAAATCAAACTTCAATGCCTAAGTTTCAAACCCTTCAAACCCGCCAACGACGCATGTATTCAGAGAGATAACCCGATAGTGACAACTCGACGGCTCATGGAAACCAAATACCTCAAAGCCGTTATTTGATGTTGGGCATTTCTTTGAATTTTGGCATTTGTCATCATGATCTCTCGAAACCATCAGGGTAACCGTCAGCGGTGTCGGTTGATGGCCTCGCCCCAAAGATCGCCGTCCCCACACGAACGAGAGTCGCCCCTTCCTGGATGGCCACCAAAAAGTCGTTTGACATCCCCATGGAGAGCTCCAGAGGGCCAGGATGTATTTTTTCGTCGACAACCCTTTTGCCCAGTTTCCACAGACGTACAAAGTAAGGGCGCGACTCTTCCGGGTCATCGAAGTAAGGTGGCATGGTCATCAGACCTCGGAATCGAAGATTCTCCAACTCATTGATGCGGCAGATCAGTGAAACAGAGCCCTCTTCCGTGACACCCCACTTGGAACTCTCACCCGAGAGATTGACCTCAACGAGGACCTTTATCTTTCGGTCAACTCTCTCAGCCCTTCTGTTCAGCTCCTCGGCGAGACCGATGGAATCAACAGACTGCACCATCTCAAAGAGCTTGACCGCGTATTTCGCTTTATTGCTCTGGAGATGACCGATAAAATGCCACAAAACGGGCTTCTCAATGGCCTCAATCTTCTTCCTTGCCTCCTGAACGTAATTCTCCCCAAAAATGGTAATGCCTGCCTCGATGGCGGCGCGAATGCGATCGACATCGACGGTCTTGGATGCGGCGACCAGACGGATCTCGTCTGGCTTACGCCCGACTCCCTGCGCAGCCTTTTGTATGGCTTCCCTGACTCTCAATACGTTTTCTCTGATACTGACCATTTCTCCGGCCTCTGGCGGCCGCAATGGCAGCTAAATATTAACAGGCTGCGGCCAAAATTGAAACACTTCAGTATCTTGGAGCGATCGCGCCTAGCGTGCGGAGGGATTCCCAAATCTGACAGACGGGGAGTCCGACAACATTCGTGTAGGATCCCTCGATCTGTTCAACCATGAAGCACCCCACACCCTGAATCGCATACGCCCCGGCCTTGCCAAAGGGCTCTTCGGTGCGAACATACCAGTCAATTTCTCCCGTGCTGAGACACTTCACCCTGACCCGAGTTTCAACGACATCATTCATAAAGACCGCTCGTTTTCGCATCGCAATGGCGTAGCCAGTAAAGACGAGATGGTCTCGTCCACTTAAGAGGGAGAGCATGTGTCTGGCTTCTCTCGCCGTTTCCGGTTTTCTCAAAATCTCCCGATCGACGACCACGATGGTATCTGCCCCAATCACCCATCGGTCGGGGAAACGGCTCGCCACATCCTCTGTCTTTTCCCGTGCCATTCTCAGGACATGCTTTTTCGGATCTTCGCCCCTCCGAACCGTTTCTTCGACCTCGCTGAGGACAATGTCGACCTCAATTCCAACCTTCTCCAGAAGCGCCTTTCGCCGAGGTGAAGCCGATGCGAGAATGAGTTTCCTTTCCATAGCCTAAAACCCGTTCTGAAGTTGGAGAAGGACAGATCTCTGCCACCAAGTTCTCAGCCCGAGGCCATCCCCATCCCTTGGGTCGTATCATCATCGATCAACCCAATGAAAAGCAAAAACATAGCCGTTCTCTGGTCCCTAAGAATCGAAAAAAACATGGTTTTTTGAATCAAGCCTGAAACCTAAGACAATTGTTGTTCATTGTCAACAAACAAGTCTGTGGAGTTTCCTGAGTTTTCAAGGCAAGAAGTCTGTAACTTTCTGATGTTTCACAACAACTTTGAATCTCTTGATTGGACCCTCATATCCTTTCGCTGCCAGGCTCACGCAGTGAACCCCTTCCCGCCGTTGGCGAGACAGATGGGGACGGGCTGTTGCCCAAATTCCTCTAGACCACTTGTGTCGAAGTCATTTTCAGAGTATTTCACCCGAAAGTGGGAAAGGAAGCTCTGAACCAAAAGTCNNACTAAGATTTGCCCATCCACGGCTATTCGAGTGATGGGCCCAGGGTATTCGATTTTCAATCGAATGACGTGAATGGATCGTTACAACTGACCACTGAGAACCGACAACTGACAGCACCCAGAAAAGCTTTTAAGCAGGGAAGAGCGCTCCTTTTCCCCTTTCATCGGACAAAAGCCGAGAAAGGAGATTTGGGCAACGGCCCGGGGAATACCGGCCCCATTCCTCCGCAAACGTCTCTCGGGGACATGAGTGTCCACAAAACTGAGGAAACGCCATACAAGTCCCCTCGACTTTTTGATTTCTCGCTGAAACAACCTTGAACCAGTTGAATATTACCGTTGACTCTGTTAGAAAATAGCAGATAACCGGACGGAATCCATGAGAGAGAAGATCACAACAGAAAAAGAGCTAATTGGGAAATTGGTGGAGGACAAGGCAGCTGGTAAGAGAATCGTTTTTACCAATGGCTGCTTCGACCTGATCCATGTCGGACACGTCCGCTACCTGGCAGAGGCCAAATCGCTCGGAGAAATTCTGGTCGTTGCCATCAATAGTGATCGCTCCGTTGCCCGACTCAAGGGGCCTCCTCGACCGATCGTTTCCGAGCAGGAGAGAGCTGAAATCATTGCGGCCCTGGAGTGTGTCGATTATGTGACGATATTCGACGAGCCCGACCCGTATCGAATCATATCTGTCTTGAAACCGAACATTCTGGTTAAAGGTGGAGATTGGACCAAAGAGACAACGGTGGGGCGAGATGTTGTCGAGGCTGGGGGGGGGAGGGTCGTCGTCCTACCCTATGTGGAGGGAATCTCCACAACGGGCCTCATGGATCGGATTCTTCAGCGCTGTGAGTCAATACCTAAGAAAAGACCGAACAACTCGGAGTGACGCTTTGCACGCCGAGGGACATTATTGGTTTTGTGGTGAAAAGAGTTCTAAGGTCGTCAAAAAAGGATTTCGAGCAGAAAGAACGACTTTCTCAAGAAGCCGCTAGAAAAAGCTCTCAGGCACGATGACTGTATCTTCCGGCTCCACCAGCGTGTCGAGCTTGACCTTAATCTTTTTCTCCCCCTCAGTATCTTCTCTCCGAATCTTGATTCTCCGCTTTGATGCGATCTCTGTAAATCCTCCGGCAATAATCACGGCCTTCAGGACGGTAAGGTTTTTCTCCCATCTGTACTTCCCCGGCTGATCCACCTCCCCAAAAATGTAGAAAACATCAGCCTTTGGAACAAGGATGGTGTCACCATCCTCGATCTCAATGCTCTCACTGTCGACCTTTCCCGCGAGGAGACCACGGAGGTCGATCCGAAGGACTTTCTCCACTCCCGCCTGACCGGGCTTCAGGGGCTTGTCCTTCTTCCATCCTTTTTCACCCCGAACAATTTCCGCCACATCCCCGGCCTCCTCTCCTAGCCCTCCCGCTTTGGAGATGATCTCAACGACGGAGGCCTTTCTGTCGAGCGAGTATGCTCCTGGCCGGGCTACCTCACCAAGAACATAGACCTTCTGACTATTATACTCCCTGATGATCACCTCAACCTGAGGATCGACCAGGTAGCCGTCAGCCAACCGTTCAGTTAGGATCATTCTCACTTCCTCGGCCGAACGACCGACAGCCTTCACCTCTCCAATGAGCGGAAAACGAAAACCCCCTTCAGGGGAAACAACGACCTCCTGGGTCAAGTCCTCATGGCCCCACACCCTAATGACCAAGACATCTCCGGGCCCGATGAAATATTCCCGCGCTGAGCGGCATTCTTGTGAAGAAGAGGCGATAACAAGGATAAAAACAAGCAAGCCAATCAAAAACGTGCTTCTCCAAAGCATGGAAACTCACCTTTACGGGAATCTGTTAGAGAACGACGGAGAGATATATCAAAAAGTTATTCTCCTCGTACTCCTCTACATCGAAGTTGGAATTGAGACGGGTATATCGATAGCTCCCGCCCAAGGTGAGCCACTTCCGTAACGCATGATCAATCCCGAACTCCCCGATGAAGAGATGATCTCTTCTTTTCCTTCCTGCTGCGATATCGTCATGCAGATAGTCGTCCCGGATATAACCCGCTTTCAATCTTCCGGTAAACTTCCGATAGCGATGAGAGAGGGTCCCGGCAATCTGGGTGGAAACATAATCATTGCTGAAAACGAGGTTCCGGTTCGCCCTGCTGGTATCCTGAATCTCCCGAACTCCCTCCAATGAAAGTGTCGTCTTCGGCTTCAGCTGGTGGGTCAGATTCAGAGAATAGGAGAAAGCTTCATCCGTTCTGTCGAGTTCTTCGTAGTCTGTCCTTATATATCCCGCCCGAGCGGTCCCCGAACTCTTGGGCCCGATTTCCCACGTAATTCCACCCTCCAGCCGATGTGAATCGTTGTCTTCGCGTCCTCTCTTTTCATAGTCTCGATCCCGATACTGGTAGACCATCACAAGGGAGGTCTTCGGAAGGACTTTATAGTAGATCCGGCCTGACAGGCCATTCTCATCGTAATCGTCAATCCGGTCGGCGGTGCGGTCGTATCGCTTCGTTCTGTATTGAAATCCCGCCCCCACAGCCAAACGGCTATTGATGTCATATGCCGTATCGATAGCCGCGCTATTCCAGATATACTGAGAGGTCCGGTCATATTCGAAATCTGGTCGATCCTCCCCATCGATGAACGCATCCTGAATCAGAATGTTCAAACTCCTGAAAGGGTTCAGAGCAAGCCTTCCCGTCGCATTCTGAATGGTGCGGTCCGCGTTGTCCTGATCGCGATATAAATAGGTGTCCACTGTATATTCCAGATTGAAGCTGTGCCTATTAAGCGGGAGAAACAGTTGCACCCCTGGAGAAATGAGATAGTAGATATCGCTCTTTTCCCTAGTTTCGGTGAGAAAAACATTGTCTGTATATCCCGCTGACACCGAAGCATAGGGGTGAATGTCAAAGGGGCCAATGTGAATGTTGGCGGCAAATCCTTTCGGAGATCGGACAAAGAGCAATAAAATCAGCAGACCAACGGATACAATACCATCTTTTCTTGCCATGTGAGGGCTATACCACACTTTTCCGAAGAAAAATGTCTAAAGAGAAGGACTGAGAATCCCTTCCCCGCCACCCTGATATCCGGTTTCGGCAGATCGAGAAGTATCACCTTTACTAACTCCCGAGTCTTCAGCCGTTTGAATGCTGACGTCCGAATCCTCTAGGAATCTGTTTAGGGCAACGGTCACAGTCGAGGGTCCCACTTCAATCGATCCGTCCTTAAAGGCGAGGGAGATGGAACACCGCACCTCCTCCATTTCTCTAGGGGTTATGAGCTTCTCAGGGTCGGCTGTTGCCCACCCGTGGACAGGTGCAATCTGTAACGATGCGAGAATATCGAAGGCCTCCTCATAGAGTTCCGTTATTACCAGACCGAGTACATCGAGGAGCAAAAGCGCAAAGTCATGGTGGGTCAAACGACAATTTTCACATGGGATAATCGGCTCGCCCGCGCAGAGCTTGACCGGTGAGGTCTCCTCCGCAGGTAGAACGACCGAAGAGGCTTTCGGAACGAAAGGTTTCTCTGGTCGCTTGGTCTCGACCTGAGGCGTAGGTACCTCTTTGATAGAAACCGGTGGACCTGGTTTTGGCTCTGGTGAAGAAGTCTGTGGAACCTTCCGAGGATCGTCCGTGGCAGGTGATTTCTGTAGGGAATCCTGTGAGATCGCCTTGGGTTCCTCCGACGAAACCTTGGGGGCTGCCTTTTGTGTAACCTTCACGCTGGCGGACGGCCTATCTGTGGTTGTGTCCCTTCCAAAACAAAGGAAAGGGACAACAAAAAGGATCATGGGGAGGACGAGAAGAAGTTGAATCTTTCTCTTGTTCATGATGGCTGCGTAGAATTGCAAGATCTGTACCATCATTCCCTCCGGAGTTTCCCCAAAAATGGACGATGTAATTCCGCAGGTAACCGATCTAGAATGCGTTTTCGCATTGATCAAGTGCCTGAATTCCGTTTCGCTCTTCCCAAGGGTTTTTGATAAATCTAACGCCCCCCACGGGCGCTCTCAAGACTCTCCCGTCGCGGGTTTGAATGAAGGCTCAAACAGATCTGGCCCACCCGAGGTGATGGGGATGAAAAAAGTCCTGAAACCCCGGCCATACAGCGCGGAGTTTCCCGAGTTTTCAAAGCAAGAAGTTTGTAACCTTCTGATGTTTCCCGACAGTTTTGAATCTTTGGATGGGACCCTCATATCCCTTCGCGCCCTTGCTCTCGCGCTGACCCTCGCGGGGCTCACAGATTTTACTGGCACAGGACAAAGGAAAAAGGCAAAAAGTTCAAGGAGAACCACTCTCAAAAAACCTTTGGCCTTTAGCCTTTAACCTATCTGGGTTCCCCAACGCTACCGCAAATGTCCCTCAGGGACATGAGCGTCCACAAAACGGAGGAAACTCCAAGCATTCAGTCCCTTGCCGACGACGATCGATGAGGGTACAATTCTTTGGCACGTGCCTTACGCCCAATTGCCACCTATCCCCCCCCGGGGGGGGCGAAACGTCCCGGCAGGGATCCAATTCGAAAGAAATCCTTATTTCGAATGGTCAAATGTTGTCGATGCTGGGACAAGAAGGCTTTTCAACCGCATGGAACGCAAAATTTCTGAGTTTTTTGAATTTATGTCTTTCCGTCATTCCATGTTGTTTCGGCCCGCGACGAGATCAGTCGAGTCGTCGAGTCGATTTCGGATTTATTTTCCTTGAGAAAAACAATAACTTAAACGTTGAGGGACTAACGGGGAGGGCTTTTCTCCCATTCTCCGAGTTAATCGATAAGACCTGTTGAGGAAGATCCCTGAGGCTAGAAACACCGAATGATCAATGGGAAGAACTGAAATCAAAGATATTGGGGAATTCCGACTCATCCAGAGGATCCGAGACAGATACTCAAAGCCCTCAGAGTTCGTCCCCCGCGGAATCGGAGACGACGCAGCTTCACTCAATTTTCCGCCGAATCATCTTCTCCTGGTGACAACCGACACGCTCATCGAGGATATCCACTTCACCTTGAAATCCACTATCCCATACCTTCTGGGAGCAAAATCCCTCGCCGTCAACCTCAGCGACATCGCTGCCATGGGGGGCATCCCCCGGTTTTTTCTTCTGTCTCTCGGCATACCCAAGGGCTATTCGATATCTTCTCTTGACCGCTTCTACCGGGGCGTTTCACAATTGGCGGAGTCCCAGGGTGTTTTCCTCGTTGGAGGAGACCTCGCAGCATCCTCCAAATTCATCATCAATGGTGTCGTCATTGGTCACTGTCCACCGGACCAGGTCATTTATCGGAAAGGTGCTCAACCCGGTGACTATATCTTCGTCACGGGCCCCCTGGGAGATGCAGCCCTTGGGTTGGAGATTTTACGCAAAAGAGGGCTCCGACCGAGCGATTTTGGCGCAAATGGGAAGACCAGAGGAAAGGATAAGGAACTGCTCGGTATTATCCGGCGTCATTTAAGTCCGCCAGCACGGGTTCGCGAAGGCCGAAAGATTGCGGAATTGGCGTGTGCAACGGCGATGATCGATATCAGCGATGGTCTCCTAGCCGATTTGCGTCACCTCATAGAGGAGAGCCAGGTAGGGGCGAATCTCTGGCTGGATCAGATCCCCCGCTCTGAGGCCTTTGAGAAATGGGCACCCCTCTACCACCTGCGGCCCATCGATCTCGCCTTGAGTGGCGGTGAGGATTATGAGTTGCTTTTCACAGCTCCAAAAGAAATTCTCGAAGACAAGCTCTCTCGTTCTCGAGAGATCGACCTGCCATTCTATCCAATCGGTGAGGTGACACCCCATTCCAAAAAACTCTCGCTTTGGACAAAAGAGAAAAAGGGGTATTCACCGTCTTGGCTGGGCTATGATCATTTTAGAGGCCCGCCCAAACGGTCTCTGAAGAAAGATCCTCAACACTCTTAGAATCGGGAAGAAAAAGCGAAACCCGATCCATCTCGCTGTGCAAAGCAGATGGCCCCGGCCCCCCGTCCTCAAGGATTCTCCTGAGAGTTTGGCCTGGATTTTGAGATGTTCAATCGTTGAGGTTCCCCGATAAGATCTGGGCTCGCCAGGAAGCGCAAGGCTCCGGGCTTTATCCGGTTCATCATTCCCATGGAATTGACCTCGAGCCCCAAAGCGCTTAAAAGTCTTTCAAGAGAAAAATCTGCCTTAATTGCCTGCGCATCGGACGCCACCCGGTGTTGGAAGGTTTATTTTTGATTCCGCTTTAGACGAGTTCAATACTTGACAACAGTCTTGGGGATGGTTATTTTTATCAGGAATTTCAGTATAATTACTTAATATTTAAAGTAATTCCAACTAAACCGGCATGGGATCACGGAAGCGTATACGTAGAGATTTTCTTGAGTCTGACCGCACACGGAAGATCCTAAAGGCTATTATCCGTGATTACATCGCCTTGGCCGAGCCAGTAAGTTCAAGAAGACTGGCCAGGCGATACGGGTTCGACCTCAGCCCGGCAACGATTCGGAACGTTATGGCTGATCTCGAAGAAATGGGATATCTTTCCCAACCCCACACCTCTGCCGGAAGGATCCCAACCGAAAAGGCCTTCCGGTATTACGTCGATTTCATCGTCGACGTCAAGGACTTGACGGTAATAGAGAGAGAACAGATTAAACGGAGCTATCATCCTTCGAACGTGAACGTGAGTGAGACCCTTCAGGAAACCTGTCGGCTTCTCTCAGTCTCGTCGAACTACCTCGGCCTTGTGATCACCCCGAGGGTTAGCAACATGAAATTCAAGCACATTCAGTTTGTTCGTCTGGCTCCGTTTAAAGTCCTCGCAGTTTTTGTGACGGCTTCGGGGATTATCCAGAACAAAAGACTCGACACGGATGAGGACTTCACTCAAGACTATCTTGATAAGATTACCCGCTACCTGAGCAAGATTCTCTCTGGCTTTACCCTGGCTGAGTTGAGGGATCGAATCGTCCAGGAGATGAAGAGAGAGAAAATGGCCTACGATAGGCTTATGGAAAGAGCCTTGAAGCTTGGTGAAATGGCTCTCTCAGGTACAGACGAGAGAGAACTGTTCATGGAGGGAAGAGATCGGATGTTTGAGACTCCGGAGTTCTGCAATATCGAAAAGATGAGGGGGCTTCTGAAGACTTTCGAGGAAAAGGGGTTTCTTCTCAAGCTTCTCGACCAATGTATGAAAACCCCAGGTGTTCAGATCATTATCGGTTCTGAATTCGACTACCGTGAGATGGAGGACTGCAGCCTCATAACAACGACTTATGGCATGCCCGATTCTCCCCGGGGAACACTCGGTGTAATCGGCCCGATGCGAATGAACTATTCAAGGGTGATTCCTCTGGTCAACTATGCAGCCCAACTGCTGACAGAGAATTTTGCTGAATCCTCTTCATAGGGAACGAAATGGAAAATTCATCTTTTGATGCCCAAAAAGAAGGCAAGGTTCCTCAGGAAAACGGTAAATCCCAGGAGAGAAAAACGGTTTCGGAGGGATCGCCGAAGAGGAAGCGAAAACCGACCCTAGAGGATCTCAAAAAACAGCTTGAAGACCAGAAGCACGTCGCACAGGATAATTACGAAAAATTCCTCAGAGCCTATGCCGACCTGGAAAACTATAAGAAAAGGGCCGAAAAGGAGAAGGCTGACAATTTCAGATACGCCACCGAGGAGTTGATACGAGATCTTCTACCCTTTGTTGACAATCTTGAGAGAGCTGTCGAGCATGCTTCCTCCGAGACGGATGACAATCCCCAAGCTTTGATCGAGGGTGTCGAACTTACCCTGAAGGACCTGATAAAAGTTTTGGAAAAACACGGTCTGCAGCCGATTGAGTCCGTCGGAAAACCCTTTGACCCCAATCTTCACGAAGCGATGATGCAGGTGGAGAACGAGGAGTATGAGCCGCAGACGGTTGTGGAGGAATTCCAGAAAGGATATCTCATTCGAGATCGGCTTTTGCGACCCGCCAGGGTCTCAGTGTCAATGGGTTCGAAGGCTACGAAGGAAGGAGAAACTGAGGGAGAGGTGCCATCTGTTCCCGATGAATAAGAGCCCGGAACGATTGGCAGGGAACGAGGACTGCTATAAACCTTCCGGTTCTTATCGGCTGCCGAGACTTCGGAATCAATAAGTCCTTGAACGATGAAAAACAGAGAGGGAGAGGATAATGAGTAAGATTATTGGAATCGATTTAGGAACAACGAACTCATGCGTTGCCGTGATGGAAGGTGGTGACCCAGTGGTCATATCCAACCAGGAGGGGAGTCGTACCACCCCGTCTGTGGTCGCTTTTACAGATAAGGATGAAAGGCTTGTTGGGCAAATCGCCAAGCGTCAAGCCATCACCAATTCTGAAAACACGATTTATGCTGTCAAACGGTTGATCGGCAGGAGGTTCACCGATCCGGAGGTCAAAAAGGACATCGAAATCGTCTCCTACAAAATTGTGAAAGCGAAAAATGGTGATGCTTGGGTGAAGGCCAGAGACAAGGAGTACAGTCCAGCCGAGATTTCTGCGATGGTGCTCCAAAAAATGAAACAGACAGCCGAGGACTATCTCGGTGAAAAGGTGACAGAAGCCGTGATAACCACGCCAGCCTATTTCAACGACAGTCAAAGGCAGGCAACTAAGGATGCAGGAAAGATCGCTGGTCTAGAAGTGAAAAGAATCATCAACGAGCCCACTGCGGCTTCCCTGGCCTATGGACTCGATAAGAAAAAGGATGAAAAGATCGCCGTCTTTGATTTGGGCGGTGGGACCTTTGACATCTCGATCCTGGAACTGGGTGAGGGGGTATTCGAGGTCAAGTCAACCAATGGCAATACCCACCTGGGAGGAGAAGACTTCGACCAGAAGGTGATCGACTATCTGGCCGAGGAATTTAGGAAGGACCAGGGAATCGATCTCAGAACAGACCGAATGGCATTGCAGAGGCTCAAAGAAGCCGCAGAGAAAGCCAAAATGGAACTGTCCTCCTCCATGGAAACCGATGTCAATCTCCCCTTTATCACAGCCGATGCAGGTGGTCCCAAGCACTTGAATATTAAACTGACCCGAGCCAAACTGGAAAAGCTGGTCGAAGATCTTGTCGACATGGTCGAAGCACCCTGCAAGACCGCCCTGAGTGATGCAGGTCTCAGCGCTTCAGACATCAATGAGGTAATCCTGGTCGGAGGGATGACCCGAATGCCGAGGGTGCAACAAAAAGTCAAGGAGATTTTTGGCAAAGAGCCAAATAAGAGTGTCAATCCCGATGAGGTTGTGGCCCTAGGGGCAGCAATTCAAGCAGGCGTTCTGAAAGGCGATGTCAAGGATGTTCTTCTTCTTGACGTGACCCCCCTCTCTCTGGGGATTGAGACTCTCGGAGCCGTTTTTACCAAACTCATCGAAAAAAATACCACGATTCCTACGCGTAAAAGTCAGATCTTTTCAACAGCTGCCGACAACCAACCTGCTGTTAGCATACACGTCCTCCAAGGGGAGCGCGAGATGGCGGCAGATAATAAGACTCTGGGACGATTTGATCTGGTTGGAATCCCTCCTGCCCCCAGAGGGGTCCCACAAATTGAGGTGACTTTTGATATCGATGCCAACGGGATCGTGCACGTTTCAGCCAAAGATCTCGCGACGAACAAGGAACAATCCATCAAGATAACCGCTTCCAGTGGACTTTCAGAAGAGGAAATCGAGAAAATGGTCAAGGATGCTGAGGCTCACGCTGAAGAGGACAAGAAGAAAAGAACAGTAGCCGAAGCCCGAAACAATCTGGACGGCTTGATCTACATGACAGAAAAGAATCTCGGGGAATACGGAGACAAGATTGATCCCTCTGAGAAAGCCAAAATTGATGGTGCACTAGAGGATGCGAGAAAGGCTCTTGAATCCAGCGACGCGGACACAATCAAATCAGCAGGAGACCGCCTGACACAAGTGTCGCACAAGCTAGCAGAGGCTATGTATGCCAAGGCCTCTCAGGCCGAACAGCAAGAGGCAGGAAGTGGAGAGACAGAGAAGGAGAAAGAGGAACAGAAAAAGCCAGACGAGGAGGTGGTGGAAGCAGAATTCGAGGAGGTAAAGGACGACAAGTAAAGCCACCGTCACTCCTCTCTTAAGCTCCTGGAACACTGTCCTGAATCTTCAAGGTCTTTCCGATTGTTTTACTTTAAATGTTTCACTACTTTTCTCGTTTTGACTGATGGAAGTTCGACCGACGGAAAGAACCGGTGTCTTTCACCGGCTGAGAAGGGGACTCTCCAAAACGCATCAAGGGCTTGTGGGGCATCTTGATTCCCTCTTTTCTGGAAGAGGAGCAATCGATCAAGATCTCCTCGATGAATTGGAAGAGTTCCTGATTACTGCAGATCTGGGGATCCGGACGGCATCCCGACTCCTTGAGGCCATCCAAGATAGGACAAAGTCCAAAGACTGCGATTCTCCAGAGAAGGTAAAGGAGGTTATCCAGAGGGAAATCCTGGAAATCCTCAAAGCTGGGGAACGGCCCGTTCACATCGATCAAAAACCCTTTGTCTTTATGGTCGTCGGGGTCAATGGGGTGGGTAAGACAGCGACGATCGGAAAACTGGCCAAGTATTATCAAAACGGAGTTGAACGGATCATCTTTGCCGCGGCTGATACGTTTCGGGCCGCTGCCATCGAACAACTTGAAATATGGGCTCATCGGGCGGGGGCTCAGTTAATTAAACACCACCGGGGAGCTGATCCCTCGGCTGTGGCATACGATGCCGTTCATGCCTCTCGAGCCCGATCTGCAGATCTTCTCTTTATCGACACCGCGGGCCGCCTCCACACCCAGGTTAATCTGATGGAGGAGCTAAAAAAAATCAAGAGAATCGTAAGACGAGAAATGCCACAGGCCCCCCATGAGGTTCTCCTGGTGCTCGATGCCACGACGGGACAGAACGCGATCGCCCAGGCTAGGCTCTTTCATGAGGCGCTCGAGGTGACCGGCATAGCCTTGACCAAGCTGGACGGAACGGCTAAGGGAGGAATCATTGTCGCCATCTGCCAAGAACTGGGGATTCCCATACACTATGTGGGCGTTGGAGAGCACCTCGACGACCTTCACCCCTTCAACGCTGAACAGTTCATTCAGGCTCTTTTCGCATAGCCCTATGGGAATTGCGATGTGAGGTCAGAGAATCGTGGCATCAGTAATCCCACCTCCCGGAACGCATAGCCGAGCCTTTCTCGTTCTAGACGTATCGAGACCATTCCTTTTTTCGCCTCAACTTCTCAGGGAATTGTCGCAATTCCTGTGAGTCGTCGATATTGGCGACGAGCAAGACATCCTCTGTATCAACAACCAGGAGATTGTCAAGACCAAGAACCGCGATGAATCGGTCACTCTGGGAATGGATAAAAGAGTTTTTGGTATGGAGGACCAAGGCCTTTTCGGGCCCGATATTGCCATTTGCGTCTTTTTCAACTTCCCTAAGTTTCCTAAGAGCAGCCCAATTTCCGACATCGCTCCATCCAAAATCCCCCTTGATCACATAAACCGACTCCTCTGTCTTTTCCATAATTCCATAATCAACTGAAGTGGACTCCAACTTCCGGTAAGTCTCCTCAAGGGTCTGAAGGTAGTGGTCTGTCTCAAGAGACTCCGAAATCCGATCGAGGCCCTGTCCCATCTTGGGCAGGTGAAGACCTATCTCCCTGAGCATCGTTGAAGGCCGGAAGAAAAAGATGCCCACATTCCACAGGTGCTTCCCGCTCGCAAGGAATCTCCGTGCTCTTTCCACATCGGGTTTCTCAACAAATCGAGTTACCCGATTCGCCCCAAACTTCCCGAGTGACGGCCCCGCCTCGATATATCCATATCCGGTTTCAGGATAAGTTGGTGCGATCCCAAGGGTCACAATCCCCCCATCCTTCAGGAGGGAGACCCCCTGTTGCAAGGAACGACGAAATGACTTTTCATCAGAGATGAAATGATCAGCCGGCAGGGCAATGACGGGACAATCCCCAAGATGCTTCATGATATGGACACATCCCAAGCCGATACACGGTAAGGTGTTTCTTCCGTAAGGTTCTTCAATTATCTGTATGCCCCTACCGCTGAGAAGATCGCGCGTCAGGTCGCCATGTTGGACGTTGACGACGACAAAGATTTTATCAGGATCCACTAACGGAGCAATTCTGATAAGACACTCCTCCAGCATCGGCCTTGAACTGCAGATGTGAAGAAACTGCTTGGGAATCCTTTCTCGGCTTGCCGGCCAGAAACGGGTTCCCATCCCGCCGGCCATGATGATGACTGCGAGATTTGCACGGGCCGAATCTTTTTTCATCCTGGTCCTCCCCCACCCAGAGGTTTCACTCTGCTGGCTGTGATTCACGGATAGCGTCCAAGTTATCGGGTCGTCGCCAACAATAGCAAGCAGCGTTTAAGAAGCTTTTAGCTCTTCTGCCATTTCCCGCTTTTGAAATACTCCCGGATCCACTCCTCGAGATCCAGATACCTCTTCGTCTTCATATCGAATCTTCTCCTCGACCCCTCATTCCCTTCCCCCTCTTCTTCCCTTGATTCCTCAGCAATCCTACGAAGGAGCCGGTCAACGTCCTCTCCAGTGAAGTTAAACTCTTTCGCGAGGGCAATGGCGCCGTGGGGGTTACGGAGCTCTACAACAAATTGCCTGAAGGCTTTCTCCTGTAGGTCTCGAATCTCAGCTTGTGGCCTATTGAGGCTCCTTGCAAGCCCTTCAGCTCTGACGAAGTTCCTAAGCTCGATTGCCTCTGTCAGGGCGTCGGAGGAATCACCTTTTTCGTTCCCGGAAATCGCCGATTTCATCGCTTAAACCTCCTGAAGATGCTCCCTGAAATTCCGATAAAGGTGTTCCACATGTTTTCGAGGCCGATCATAATACTCGCTACGATCGATATCAATCCAGTCCCAAGATGGTTCCTGCGAGGTCTTCTCCCGCGGGGGATCGGACATCCCTCTCACATGGGCTTTCGGTGACCCGTTCCATCGGAAAAGGCCGAAAAACCGTTCATGAACGCCATTGTCTAGAGGCGGTTTGTCCCAAAGGATTGGATCGTAATCCGAAAAACACCCGTAAAGAGCACCCAAAATACCGTTGGCCTTCAGAAGATTGAGAACATTTCGGGAGTACGTATCTGCTTCCTCCTCCGACACCAAGGTGACTCTGCCCATCTTTTCTCGATCAGCCTTTTCCAGAGTCACAAGGGGAGGTTCGGTTGGAACGCCAAACTCCTCGAGAAGAACCGGCTTCCCCCCGAGCCATTGGGTGAGCAGGACCAGAAAGAGCGGTACTTTCTCATCCAAAGGCCCCTCGGCCCAGTTTGAATAGCCGGGATGGGCATGCATGGAAAGGATCTCACAGAATCGGGCTGCCTCTTGGGGACCCAGGCGGTGATCCTCCTCCAAATCCTCCTGATGGAGGCCGAGGGTGACCGGAAGCGACTCGTCCCACCGCTTGAGTTCTGTTACCATCTCCTCCAGCCACCCTCTTGCCGCATCTTTGGAGGGGGGAAGGACAAGGTTAGAAGGTTCATTGCCCAGATCCCACCCCCAGACAGCGGGATGTCCCTGGAGGGCTCTCGTCGTTTCACGGATCAGAAGTTTTTGAGCCTTCGAAACCTCCCGATCGGCGTACATATTTCGACTCGAACCCCTTCGAACCTCTCCCATGGAAAAGATGGGAAACCTCTCCTGACCGCTAACAGACTCAACCATCCAGGGTGGAAGCCAATTCAGCCCGCTCATATGGCCAGTAAAGAGGGTGGGAAGGAGGCGGATTTCTGCATCATAAGCCGAATCGGCTACACTAACGAGGTGATTCAAAGCGCTTACCGAGACCCGGCCAATTTCCGGTTGGAAATCTTCCCAGATGATAAAGATCCGCACGACTTCGAACCGATACTCCGCCAGGAGAGAGAAGTCTCTCTTGACTATGGAAGGATCGAATCGGGTCCACCAGTACATAGACGTTTCTCTGGGCCAGTAGTTTATGCCAATGAGAAAACGATTTGAATTCTCAACCATAAGAGACTCTCGCGCTCAATTCGATCGTGATTTCGTCGGAGCTATCTGAGTTTCTGGAGATCACCTCGTCCCTCAGCGGCACTATTGCTCTTCCGTTCTGCCGTAGTCGTCCTCGAGACGAACAATGTCATCCTCTCCAAAATAGTCCCCCCTTTGAATCTCGATGAAAGTCAGAAGGTCTGTACCAGGATTGGCGATCCGGTGAGCTGCTCCCCGTGGGATATCGATGGCCTGTCCCTCCGAGAGATTCACTTCCTTTTCATCGATCGTTACGCGAGCCCGCCCCCTGACAATCATCCAGTGTTCCGCACGTTTCCGATGGGTCTGATAGCTGAGCCTCTGTCCCGGGAACACTTCTATCCGCTTTACCTTGTATGTGTCTTGATCCTCAAGAACCGTGTAGCTCCCCCAGGGTTTATCAACCTTCATGGGTCCTCCTGCGGATGACGGTTTGAATCCCTCCCTAAACTCGATGGCACAGTTGCCCTCCAAGGTTTATGGTCGAAGAGAATCTTGAGTGCCAGAGAGCGGCACACATCGATTCGCCGTCGGAAAAGGCTATGGGTCAGCAGGGAGACCCCTTCCTCCCATAGGCCAGAAGGAGGAGGAACGGTCCGTCAGGCGATGGGACCAAACATCCCAAGCTCAAGGATTTTCTGTTTCAATGATTCGGTACACGCGGCTTTTTGGCAATGATAGGCTCCATGCGCTTGGGTTGTCAAGGCGAATCGATCAGGGGAGTTCCCCCATTTTCTAAGGGATAGGTCTCATAAGTTGCAGATTCTCTAAAATGTTTCCAAATTTCTCGAGAGGGAACCTCCTGTCCCTTCACTCCTAGGCTCACGCGGTGACCCTATCGGGACTCGCCGGTGGGGAATTCCTGCCCCTTCCGCGCTCTGAAGGCGGGGTTTCCCCCCTTCCTGTTCACCCTCGAAGGGTCCCCACCGCTTCTGCAACGTCTTTCAGGGAAAGAAGGCCCCCTCAAAAATGGGGAAACTCCTCGGATCGATTCGTAACGGGCTCTTGCCCGAATCGCTTTGGAACGATTTGGTGAAGGCTTTGAAAGAGTATCCCGCCGGAAAGTGGAAAAGGGAGATCTGAGCACGAATCAAGATTTTTTGCGTAACAGACGGTTACGATTTGACATCTCTAAAAGGGATGGTTATTTTATTGCGAAAATGCTGAGGAGAACACGTGGCTATAGGATACGAGGACCCACTGAGGGCGACGAGAAATGGCAAAGGTAAGTGAGAGGGAGGGAAACAATGGCAGCCAAAGAAATCAAATTTGATCAGGAAGCCAGGGATTTAATTCTGAAAGGGTTGAATCTGCTGGCCGAGGCAGTTAAGGCGACCCTGGGGCCAAAAGGACGGAACGTTATCCTCGAGAAATCTTGGGGCTCACCAACAGTCACCAAAGATGGGGTGACGGTGGCCAAGGAGATCGAACTCGAAGAGAAATTCGAAAACATGGGCGCCCAGATGGTCCGAGAAGTCGCAAGCAAGACCAGCGACACGGCAGGTGACGGGACAACAACCGCGACCGTTTTGGCCCAATCGATCTACCGAGAGGGGCTCAAGGTGGTGACGGCCGGTGCTAATCCGATGGATGTGAAGCGCGGGATCGATTCAGCTGTGGAGGCGGTCGTTGAAGGACTCAGAAAACTGAGCAAGCCCACCAAGGAACAGAGAGAAATTTCTCAGGTAGGGACCATATCTGCAAACAACGATGAGACCATTGGAAATATCATCGCCGAAGCCATGAACAAGGTCGGCAAAGAGGGTGTCATCACTGTCGAGGAAGCCAAATCGATGGAAACGACTCTGGACGTTGTGGAAGGAATGCAGTTTGACCGAGGATATTTGTCTCCCTATTTCGTCACCGATCCCGAGAAGATGGAGGCCGAACTGGAAGATGTATACCTCCTTCTTCACGAGAAGAAGATCAGCAACATGAAGGACATGCTACCCCTTCTTGAGGCAATGGCAAAGTCTGGGAAACCTTTCCTTGTGGTCGCAGAGGACGTTGAGGGAGAAGCCCTGGCAACCCTCGTTGTGAACAAAATTCGAGGAACACTAAAATGTGCTGCCGTGAAGGCCCCTGGATTCGGGGATCGGAGAAAGGCAATGCTCGAAGATATCGCCATTCTTACCGGTGGGCGAGTGATCTCTGAAGATCTTGGCCTTAAGCTTGAGAATGTGAAAATGGAGGATCTCGGTCGAGCCAGACGGGTTCGTATCGATAAAGAGAACACAACCGTTGTCGAAGGGGCTGGCAGCTCCAGTGACATCGAGGGAAGGGTCAAGCAGATTCGGGCACAGATCGAGGAGACGACATCTGATTACGACCGTGAGAAGCTCCAGGAGCGGCTGGCTAAAATCGTCGGAGGTGTGGCGGTTATCAATGTGGGCGCAGCAACGGAAACCGAGATGAAGGAGCGCAAGGCCAGGGTAGAGGATGCATTGAATGCCACCCGGGCAGCCGTGGAAGAGGGGATTGTCCCGGGGGGCGGTATCGCCTATTTACGATGTTTCGATAGCCTGGAAAAGCTGAGGTTTGATGATGATCGCGCAATCGGTGTGAAAATCGTAAAACGGGCACTCGAGGAGCCCATTCGCCAAATCGCCAATAATGCTGGCCATGACGGTTCAGTTGTTGCGGAGCGGGTGAAGAACGAGAAGGGGGCGTTTGGTTTTGATGCAGCAAGAGAGGAGTACACAGATCTGGTTAGAGCGGGAATCATCGATCCTACGAAAGTAGTGAGACTGGCTCTTCAGAATGCAGCTAGCGTGGCATCACTCATGATAACGACTCAGGCAGTCGTAGCCGAAAAGCCCAAAGAGAAAGAGCCTACCCCACCGATGCCTCCAGGAGGAGGAATGTACTGAAGGACGACCGCATTTCGATGGGGAAGAAAAAGCAATAAAGGGGACCTTGCAAGATTGGTCCTCTTTTCATTACCCGCTCCACACCAAAAAAGGTCAACTCTAAAGAAGGCATTGGAGTTTCCTGACTTTTCTGATCTATTC
>JABAOC010033500.1_pt4 | contig 27405 bp, 22 predicted proteins | sample 7062161 | NCBI WGS metagenome assembly JABAOC01 (sample SAMN14538625, study PRJNA623070) | marine sediment metagenome | biome: marine biome [ENVO:00000428]; feature: marine pelagic biome [ENVO:01000023]; material: deep marine sediment [ENVO:00002113] | place: India: Gulf of Khambhat ... | reverse complement strand
TTCAAAAGATAGTTTGTGAAGAGCTATTGGAATTTCAGACAAAAATCGAAGATTGTAGCCGCAAAGCGTTAGCTTTGCTTTCTCTGTAGAGGACGGACTCTGCGCCGTCCCTCCTTCGGGCGACCACGGAGTGTCGCCCCTACACTGACGCAGAGCTACCGCTCTGCAGCTACAGAGATTTTTGGTGGTGCTCGAAGAGCAAAAAATTCTTAGCGAGCGAACCAAATCCCGAGCTACAACCAGATATCCGGAACATCCTTTATCAAATCGTATCTGAAAACCGGTCCATCTTTACAAACGTAATACTTACCCAGGGCACAGTGTCCACATTTGCCCAACCCGCAGGACATATTCTTTTCCATAGAAAGGTAGATATTCTCGGGTTTATATCCTAAGTCCAAAAGCTTTAGCGTGCCGAATTTCATCATAATGGGAGGTCCACAAACTATAGCTACAGAATTCCTCAAGTCCATCTTGACTTTGTCCAGAAGCACAGTCACTAATCCCTCGGTTTCTTCCCACCCGGGAGCCGCTTTATCCACGCTTCTTAAGATTTCCAATTTCTTTTTTTTCTTCCATTCAGGAAAGGCATCTTTATAAACTATATCTTCGGGAGTCTTCGCTCCGTAACAGAGGACTACTCTCCTGAACTTATCCACATTTTCCATAAGAGTGAGAAGCAGAGATCTCAGGGGCGCCATGCCCACCCCTCCGCCAAGAATCAGAACTTCGTTATTATAGAAATCATCGAAAGGATATCCAAGACCATAAGGGCCTCGAATACCTACGATTTCTCCTTCCTCCATATCGTGCAATTTGCCAGTTAGAAGTCCAGCCTTCATTATGGTTAGTTCTATCTTTTCCGTCTGGTAGGGAGAAGAAGAGGGAGTAAAAGGTGCCTCGCCGATACCGGGTAGGCTCAGTTGAACGAATTGCCCGGTTTCAAATTTGACTTTTCGGCTTGGCTTCAACACAAAAGTCTTTATATTAGGAGTCTCATCGATAATCTTCTCAACCTTAGCTTCCACTGGCAAATAAGGATTCTCCACCATTCACTTTTCTCCACTTCTTTCATCTAATTTCTTTATCACTTCTCTTTTGTCTATTTTTCCCTGACAGGCTTCCACGCACCGGCCACAGCCGGTACAGGCTACAATTCCAAAATTTTCTGGCCTGTACTCATACTTGCACAAATATCTGTTCCTCAGCCTTTCATATAATTTTGCCCGGGGATTGACACCGGCAGCGACCCGGGCAAAGCCAGTATGCTGGCAGGAATCCCAGAATTTGACTCTGGGAAATTTACCCTCGTCTTTTGTGTCCACGAGGAGAAAACAGTAGCAGGAAGGACATATGTTAGTACAGGCTCCGCATTCCACACAGGTTTTGGCTGCCTCTTCCCACTCAGACGAAGCATACTCTTCCTTTACAACAGTGGGGAAGGGTCTCTCCGTCCTGAATTCCCTGTTTTTCTCCATCACTCTTTCCTTTGCTTCTTTTCTCTTTTTTTCCCTCTTTTCAGTTAAGTCCGAAGTTGCTTCTTTCAAATCTTCTTTTATAGGAGCGATAAAGCTTTCCCCCTTTGACGAACCGACCTCCAGCAGAAAGCCATTATCTATGGGAGAGAGGTTGATGTCAAAGCCTGCTTCGGGATAAGGATTATTGTCCAGCAAAGCGCAAAAACATGTATCCTTCGGTTGGTAACAATCGGAGGAAACAATAAGAGTTTTATCTCTTCTCTCTTTATAGAAAGGATCCACAAATTCCCCTTCCAGAAAAATCTTATCCATCACTGAAATCGCTTTAAGGTCACAGTTCTTAACTCCCAGAACTATCGTTTTCTCTGCCTGCGGAGTAACCACTGTCACATTTTCCTGTGGTAAAGAAAAGAAGGTCTTCAAAGGCTGGACTGCTCGATAAGTACTGTATATAGTATTACTAACATTTTCTGGGGCCAATATCTGATAGGCCAGTTCGCCATATACCTCCTGGGGAGCATAAATACGATAAGCTTTTGAAATCTGTCCCAGAAAATTTTCCCAATTCGCTTTATCTAGATAAAATTTCATGTTAAGAAGTCATGGATTCTTGTGAATTTTTTCACAAAGTTTCTTAAAAAATTTAAGGCCTGGCTAATTTTAAGTTTTGATTATACAAAACATATGGATATGTGTCAAGGAAATCTTTACAGGTATAAAACCCGTCGGTTCCTCGACTTAAGACTTCAGTGACAAAAGATTTCCAGAGGCCCTTCTTACTTAGTCAAGAAGCAGCTCAGACTTTGCAGTTCTGTAGACAAGTCTATATTTTTTAACTTCAATCCCTCTGGTAAAGCCAATTTGTAAGGAGAGAAATTTAAGATCGCTTTCACGCCTGAGCGCACTAAAAGGTCAGCCACCTGCTGGGAGGAGAAATAAGGTACAGCAATGATGGCGATTCTTATCTTTCTCTCTCTTATCACTTTTGGCATCTGTTTTATATCCAAAATCTCCACTCCCAGCCAGATCTTTCCTATTTTTGTTGGTGAGTTGTCGAAGATGACTGAAATTTCGAATCCGTGTTGGCGGAATCCGGGATAGGCAGAAAGTGCTCTTCCCAGATTTCCCGCGCCTACTAATGCCACCTGCCATGTCCTATTTAATCCCAGGGTCTTGTCAAGTCCTCTGCAAAGTTTTCTCACGTAGTACCCTTTCCCTCGCTGACCGAATTGCCCTATATAGGAAAGGTCACGACGTATTTGAGAAGGCTTAAAATGCATTTTCCTCCCCAACTTCTCAGAAGTTACCAGGGGTTTCCCTTTCTTGAGTATAGACTTTATGTAACGGCGATAAATAGTTAAGCGATTGATTGTTGTTTCAGGCAGCCTGGCCATTGTCCTCAAATATTACCCTTTCTGGATGAGAATATACGTTCATTCGCTCACCTCGACAGAAACCTATCAAGGTTATTCCTACTCTTTTGGAAATTGCTACTGACAGGTCGGTAGGTGCCCCGCGCGATATCAAGAAAGCAACATTCATTCTCTTTGCCTTAATCACCATTTCTGAAGAAACTCTTCCCGTAGTCAGAATTACGCAACCCCTTGTGTCAATCCCTTCCATAATACATTTTCCTGCAACCTTATCCAGCGCATTATGCCTGCCTATGTCTTCACTGAAAATAATAATTCCTCCTTCGTTAGCCAGACCACACGAGTGCACCCCTCCTGTGGTAAGGTACAATTGAGACCTCTTGTAGAATTCTCTAATCAACTGGCTTATCCAATGAGATGAGAGAGAATTCCCTGCGATCGAAATCTCATCCTCTCCTTGTCCCCCAGAAGGAAATAGAAACATCCCCTGGCCACAGCCAGAAGTTATGACTCTCTCCACAGGCTCTCGTGGTCTATTCTCCACACTTCCTTCTACTATTACTATTCCTCTCTCAGGATCTTCTGAGATCCACTTTATCTCCTCAAAATGGGAAAGAATCCCCTCGGAGAAAAGAAATCCCACAGCCAGCTCCATAAGTTCCATTGGGGTGCACAGAAGGTTAACTATCTTTTTTCCATTATGGAATATGGTAATTGAAGATTCTTTCACCACGACATCTTCTACCTGTTTCTTTTCATTTCTATAACTGCGCAATATTGGCAACTTGTGAATGTTTCCTCTCATGCAATTGTTCCCGCCTTTTCCTTTCAATCTCAATTGCCTGTTTCCAGTCATCCATAGTATTGATATTGAAAAATGAGATGCCCTGGGGATCGAAAATAGCAATCTCCTCTTTTTCCATATACTCTACCTTGACATAGGGCAGAAAGGAGACCATCTTCCTTCCGCCTTCCTTCAGCGCTTTTTCTACGCCAGGTATACATTTCGAGGAATAGAATGCGTGTAGCGGCTCCAAAAATTTTCCCACCCGCGGAATCAGTACATCTGCTGGGGAAACCCTTCTGGCCATATAATCTATAAGTCCCCTTTGAAGAAAAGGCATATCACACCCTACCAGAAAGTTAAACTTCGCCGGAGAGCGTAGAAGACCACTGTATAGGCCACGCAGGGGGCATTTCGGCCCAACAACATCACTGACCAATTTCACAGAGTTTCCAAATCGATATATCAGTTTTCCCAAATAATCTAGCTTATCTTCACCCACGACTATCATAATATCCTCAAAAAGGGAAAGAAGCGCTAGAGTAATTCTCTTGATTAGAATCTCTCCTCCCACCAAGAGACTGGATTTTGAGTGAGGAAGCCTCAAATTCTCCCCTCCAGCCAATATTATTGCTCCAAAATCTGTCATTCTCATTCTTGTTGAATCTCACTGGCGACTTTTGATATGTCGATCTCCGTATAACAAACTTTCCGGCAACGTCCACAACCGACACATCCCAGAAGTCCTTGATTTTCTTGGGAAAAGAGTAGCTTGCAAAAAAACCTTCTCTTAATTCTATCTCGCTTGTTTGCTCCGGGGTTAGCTCCACTGGCCATCCTGGCAAAGCCGGAAAAATTACAGGAATCCCATATCCTAATCCTTTCGCCGCTTTCCATATTTCTATCTGCCTTATCGAGGATACTAAAACAGGTGCAGGTGGGACAAATGTAATTGCATCCCCCGCAATCGAGGCAACGATCCCCTATTTCTTTCCAGAATTCATCATTTATGACCGCACCACTAAATCCATCTTCCAATAATCTATCGGTAACTTTCTTTAATTCCACTTTCTCATGAGAAAACTTTTCTTCCAATTTCTCTTCCAAAATCTCTTTCTTTTTCCTATGACCAGGGCTAGCCGGTGAGAAAAAATCCGAGTAAGTGGAGACTAACTTTTCTCCCCGGGACGAGTCTACCTCCACCAGGTAAGAGTTTTCTAATTGGGTCAGTTGCAGGTCATAACCTCGCCTGGCAAAAGGGCCGCTTCCACAAAGAAAGCAGAAACATCTCTCTTCCGGTATAAGACAGTTAATACCAATAAGAAGGGTACTTCTCCGACGAAACCAATAGTATATATCTTCGTATCCCCCGTGCTCGCGGGAAAAGAACCTATCAGAAAACTCCAGAGCTGCCAGATCGCAAGGACGAATCCCGAATAATATCCTTCTCTTTCTCTTTGCCTCAACTTGAAAAGAAAAAACTCCCTTTCGGAACTGAAAAAGTTCATCCGTCTGGGGAAAGAAAAACTGTTTGGCCGAGGAAAGAGGATTACCCTCTAAGAAATCCACTTCACTAATATCTTTTATCTGTTCAAAAGTCCTTCCTCCCAATCTTTGAACAGGAGCTACAATTTCCGCCTCTCTATTGACTTCATCGAGGAACTTTAAAAGACTTTCTTTTTTTATAGTCAAAATAATCAATTATTTTCTCCCCATAGTTCGACCCTGACCGCACAGACTTTATATTCGGGAATCTTTGCCTGGGGGTCAAGACTATCCAGAGTCAGCCTGTTAGCTGCCGCCTCGGAAAAATGGAAAGGAATGAAAATCGTCTTTTCCTTAACCTTTTCAGTAAGAAAAGCTTTGGCAATTATCTCTCCTCTGCGGGAAATTACTTTTATCAGTTGTTTATTTCTTACGCCCAAAAATAGGCCGTCGCGGGGATTCATCTCCACAAAAGCCTGGGGAACCTCCCTGTGGAGAGTGAAGGTGAGTCTGCTCATCGTTCCCGTATGCCAGTGTTGATAAATCCTTCCTGTGGTAAGAAGGAAAGGATACTCCTCATCAGTAGTCTCCTGAGCGGGCTCATATTCCACAGGGGCAAAAAGTCCCTTGCCTCTTTTAAATCCTCCCTTGTGTAGATAAGGCGTTCCGGGATGGCTATCTTGCGGGCAGGGCCACTGCAGCCCTTCAATCTTATCCAGTCTGGGATAGCTTACGCCTCCATATATCGGCGTGAGGGAAGATATCTCTTCCATAATTTGAGTGGGATGGGAATACTCCATAGGATACCCTAATTGTTTTGCCAGCTCGCAGATTATTTTCCAATCGGCTTGACTTTCTCCTTTAGGTTCTACGACCTTCCTTACCCTCTGGATTCTTCTTTCCGTACTGGTAAAAGTGCCATCTTTTTCGGCAAAAGAGCTCCCGGGCAGGATTATGTCGGCCCACCTGGCTGTTTCGGTAAAGAAAATGTCCTGAACCACTAAGAACTCCAAAGACTCCATAAACTTCTCCACGTGGCCAATATTCGGCTCACTGAGTAAAGGATTCTCTCCCATTATATACAAAGCTTGAACGGGATTTCCTGGGACAAACATCTCTGTCTCTGTAAGCCCGGCAACAGTGGGAAGTTTCACGTCCCAGCACTGTTCAAATTTTTTTCTGCTATCTCCGTCTTCCACTTTCTGGTAGCCGGTAAGGAAATTAGGCAAGGCACCCATATCACAAGCTCCCTGAACGTTATTCTGTCCCCGCAAAGGATTTACTCCGGTGGAAGGTCTGCCGACATGACCTGTGACCATAGAAAGATTTGCTAGGGAAAGAACATTGTCAGTACCCGTGACGTGCTGGGTAATTCCCATTGCGTAGAATATCATTGCTTGACTTGAGCTACCGTAAATCCGTGCTGCCTCTATTAGTTTCTTAGACGGGATTCCCGTAATTTCCTCCACAAATTGGGGTGTATATTTCTCTACTATCGCCTTCACTGATGAGAAATTTTCTGTGTACTTATCGATGAAATCCGAGTCTGCAAGGCCCTCTTTCAAAATTACGTGGATAAGTCCGTTTATCCAGGCAACGTCGGTACCTGGTCGGGCTTGCAAATGGAGAGTAGCAAATTTGGCAAGATGAATCCTGCGGGGATCTACAAGAATGAGTTTTGCTCCTTGCAGGACTCGCCTTATTATCCTGCCTCCTATTTCCGGATGTTGCTCGGTTGTATTGGAACCAGTAACCAGAATGACTTCAGCTTTTTCTATCTCTTCAATGGAATTGGTCATTGCACCGCTTCCAAAAGCTCTCGCCAGCCCCACCACTGTGGAAGAATGGCAAAGACGGGCACAATGGTCGATATTGTTAGTTTGCAGAACAGCTCGAGCCAATTTCATCATAAGATAGTTCTCTTCATTGGTGCACTTGGCTGAACTGATTAGACCTAAAGCAACACTTCCTTTTTTCTCTCGAATATCTTTGAACTTCGATGCTATGAATTTGAGAGCCTTTGTCCACGAAACTTCCTGGAAATCGTCTAAAGAATCGGTCCTTTTCCTATATCCCCCATCCTTCTTTCTCATTAGAGGTCTTACCAGACGGAGAGGACTCCTAACGTACTCATAACAGTTCCATCCCTTGACACAGAGTCTCCCCTGGCTGACAGGACTATCAAATGAAGGCAATGCCTCTACAATTCTTCCCCCTATTTCTCGGAGAAGGAGAGAACATCCACATCCACACCAGGGGCAAATAGTATGTATAGTGTTCATTTCTTATTCTTATTTTTTTCTGTAAGCTTCAAGATAGTTATCGCAATATATCTGTTTCCCCATTAACAGTTCAGCAGTAATCATACTGTTCATCAAATCTTTATCCAAGGGGTCGAGAATTGCTGCATCCAGACCAGAGGCAACGGCCATTGCCAGGTAGGTTCTGTTAACCAGAGAGCGATCGAGCGTCTTTTGAGAAACATTACTCAGTCCCAAAATAGTCCTGGGAGGAGGATCGCAGAGCAGCTTACACTGTCTTATTGTCTCCAGAACTTCCCGGGAATGGTCCTGCGCCACGTTGACCGGAAGGATTACTCCGTCAATATAAAGATCACTCATCGCTAACCCTTGTTCCTGAGCAGAGGTTACAATCTGGGCGGCAATTTCTGCTCTACTCTGTGCATCCTGAGGGATCCCGCTCTTATTCATGGTCAGGCCGATTACAGAAGCATTGTATTTCCTGGCTAAAGGAAGAAGCCTGTCCAGTTTTTCCTTGTCCCCAGAGGTGGAATTTATTATCGCTTTACCTTTGCATAATTTGAGTCCGGTCTCCATTACCTCGAATTTCGTAGTATCGATTGCCAGGGGAGTGTCAGTGACTTCACCAATGGTCGTAACCAGCCACTCCATAGCCCTGAGAGGCTCTGCGGCGGCAGGGCCAACGTTCACATCCAGCGCGTCTGCTCCTGCCTCCATCTGTTTGCGAGCCAGATCCTGTATAGTAGTCTTGTCTCCTTCTTTAATTGCCTTGGCTACATCGTTAAACATACCGTTAATTCTTTCACCGATAATGAACATATTCCTCCCTCCCTGACGGAGTAGCTCCGATTCGTTGGAGCGTTAAAATTCCTTATTCTTTTTTCATTAAGTCGCCGATAGTCTTCCTGACGCTTTCTATTGCTTCGGGGTGGCACATTACCAGGATGTCTGCTCCTGACTGAAGATAACTCACGGCAGTAGTAATCTCCCAGAGGGGCCCCCGGGAAGCTATCGGTCCCCACTCGGGAACCTCTGCTTCGGAAGTCTTAGCTTCCTTGACTCTCCACACTTCCTGGCCCACGAAATTCACCATGGGCATAGACATCATCCTGTCTCCCTGCAGAGCTGCCAGTCGAGTGCGCTCCATTATGGAATAGGTATATTCGAGGCCATAGCCCAGAGCTCCTGTGGCCGGGTGCATAATTATCTTCTCCGGAGGAAAACCCATATCCGATATAAGAATATTCAATTGCTTGGCTAAATTGATATCGATGGGGGATTCGGCAATTATCGAATGTCCATCGCTTTGACAGGCAGCAGTTATCGTCTTGTAGTTTGCTTCCACTGCTATGCCTATCAGGCAGTTCTCTCCCCGGGCAGCCTCACTGACTGCGGGAATGACTTCCGTATCTTTCTCTGCCTGGTTAGATCCTATGATCATTAGAGGCACGGAAACTGCTCCCAGAACTTTCTTGACCGTGGCCGAAGCCTCCTGGGGAGAACTATTTTTTGTATCCGGGTGCGTGGCAGCGAGCCGCAGGCACAAGAAATCGGCTCCATACTCCTTCGTGCATTTCCTGGCCCATTCTGCCGGGTCACCCAGCACATCTCCAAACGGCTCTTTCAGTACAGCCGGCCAATCGGGAGGTTCCATATCCCAGACTTCCATAGCAATTGCCGGAGGATTGGGTATAGCTCCTTCAAAATGGAGGAACGGCAGAGTAGTAGCTCCCCCGACTTTAATGAGAGAGCTCCTCGTTCCACCCTCTTTCTCAGTCGCTCCGATAATTACCTCGTTAACCTTACTTGCCCACTTCTCAATAGCTTTTTCCAATTTTATGCTCCTATATCTTAAAAAACTCTGACTTTATGCGCCCAAAATCTTTGGAGTGTCAAACGAAAGTTTGACCAAGTAAAGCTCTCGCTTTACACTCCATTATATGATAACTATAACTTCAGTTTTTTCATTAATCTGCCAACTGCTTGAAAAGAAGGAGATTCCGCGGGAAGAGAGAGAAGGTCTTCCTCTTTTTCCGAGGCCTCCAGCACCAAAGGATCCTCAGGTATATTTTCCAAAAGAGATAAACTATCGCTTGTGCTTCGGGAAATGAGAGAAGATATGTCTTTCGATTCCAATGTTCGATTGATAACTAAGTGTATCTCTTTTATTTTCAATCTTGTTTGCCGGGCAATCTCCTTAATTCTCGCTGCCGATCTGATACTTACCAAGGTGGGGTCGCTAGTAATAAGCAGCACATCCACATCGTCGGTAGTTCTCCTGCTCAAATGTTCCATTCCCGCTTCGTTATCCATAACTACATATTTGTACTGCTTAGAAATTCGGGAAAGATATTGCCGGAGAAGATTATTCACCGCGCAGTAACAGCCAGGGCCCTCTGGCCGACCCATTACCAGAAGGTCAACCTTATCACCCTCCACCAGGCATTGGTGTAAGCGATAATCCAAAAAATCGGTCTTGGACATCCCTGCAGGAACCTCCTTGGCCAGAACTTCCTCCCGCAGATCAGCTATAGTCTCTGCAAATTTCATGCCCAGACCGACGTTCAGATTGGAATTGGGGTCAGCATCGACTGCCAGAACAGGTCCTCTATTTTCTCTTATTAGGTGGAGAATAGCCAGAGTAGCTAAAGTCGTCTTGCCACTTCCTCCCTTGCCGGCCACGGCAATTATAAAAGCCATAATCAGTCACCCGAATCAACTCTTTATCAAGTTTTTCACGCTGGGAAAGAGGCTGATATCTGTATGCGGCAAAAAAAGTGAAGCTGTGTAGTTATTCATGAATTCCGGCTCTGTGCTCAAATCTACGTAGGTCATCCTTCCCGCAATCTTCTCTGCCTTTCTCATCGCCTCCTGGGAAAGGAGACACATCCTTGTTCCGGCAATGGCGCTATTGCCAATAAAAGTGAATCTTTCCAGAGGAATGTCGGGCAGAAGTCCAATCATAATTGCTTTTTCCACATCCAGAGCTGTCCCCAGTCCGCCGGCAATAAATACTTGTTCCAGGTCCCGGAAGTTCAAGCCCACCCGTTTCAATAGAACTTCCACTCCGGAATAGATTGCTCCTTTTGAGTGTATCAGGTTCTTTATATCAGTCTCGGTTATGACGATGTCCTGCCCCACGGCAGACTTCTTCGCCTCTGCCAGAACAAATTCCGGACCATCTTCTCCTTTTCTTATTCGTTTCGACGATTCAGGGATTAGCTTTCCCGCCCGGGTGAGCCGACCGCTTTTCAGAAGCTCAGCTACGCAGTCTACCAGTCCGGCGCCACAGATACCCTTGGGCTTCTCTTCTCCGATAGTGTAGAGTTTGACCTTATCTCTGGAAGCATCTATTTCTACCTTTTGAATAGCGCCTTTCATCGCGCGAATCCCCCATTTTATTCCTCCCCCTTCAAAACAGGGACCGGCGGAAGTGGAACAGCAAATTAACCAGTCTCTATTTCCTAAAACTACCTCGCCATTTGTGCCCAGATCCACAAACAGTCCCAGGGTCGGCAAATCGTCCAGTCCCGAAGCTAAAACGCCAGCCGTTATATCCCCGCCAACGTAACTACTCACTCCCGGGATGCAACAGAGGAGGCCCCGGGGATTAATCTTAATTCCTGCCTCGGCAGCTCTTAAAACAGGAATAAAACTGGCCGTGGGCACGTACGGTTCCTTTCGTAAGTATTCGGGAGGAACCCGCAACAGGAGGTGAATCATGGTTGTATTCCCGGCACAGGCAACGCCATTAATATCGTTAAGGGTCAAATCGTTTTCCAAAGCCATTCCCAGGATCAGATTGTTTATTGCATCTATTACCACGTGGTGCAACTTTTCTAACCTATCCTCTCCCTGAGCGAAAATTATCCGGGAGATAACATCCTCCCCAAAATCGACCTGCGGATTATAGCAGGCTTTTGCGCCCAGGACCTGGCGCTTTCTCAAGTTGACCAGATAAGCCACTATTGTCGTTGTCCCGATATCTACTGCCACGCCATAATTTTTATTGGTGGTATCTCCCGGCTCCACCAGCACCACTTCCGTAGTCTCGTTTCGATTACCCAGGGTGGCAGTCACTTTCCAGTCACTATCTCTCAAGAGCTTGCTCAATTTCTTGATATTGGCTAAGCCCATTTGCATAATGGGAATCTCCCTCCCCTTCCTGATTTCCCGATAGACGCGTTCCAGGTCGCCGACATTATCTTCCAGAGTGGGGGGAGAAAGTTCCATGTATAACTTGGTCGAAAGGGGACCGTGGGTGAATACTCTCTCCAGAGCCGCCTCGGGTCCCTTCTCCACCTCTTCTGCAGGCGTGTAGAGTCCCACCAGCCTTTTAGCTTTTGCCTCCTCAGTGAGAATCTCCAAACCTTCCAGGCGAGATTCGGCTGGCACTTCGATCTCCATTCTTCCCTTGCAGGTAGTACGGCAGGCAAGAACATAGCCCTTCTTCCTTTCTTCAACGCTTAACCGTCCCGTCGGTTCGGTGATGACCTCGCCCTTTCGGACAATAACCTTGCATCGACCGCAGACCCCTTCGCCTCCACAGCTGTTATAAATATGGACACCCGCTCTTATTGCTGCGGTCAAAAGGTCCGTGCCGCTGGGAACAGTTACTTCCTTTTTCCAGGGATAAAATATTATCTTACATTTTTCCATAATACCCTTCGCTTCCTATTGCCAGGTCTCTTTCAGATACTTGGGAATTCCCGAACCCTCCTTGGGGCCTACGAGAACTTCCCAGCCACTCTCATCTTCCAATTTTGCTTTCATTACAGCTACATAGCCGGGAATGATTATCTTTTTATGAGCTAGCTTCTTCTCCACCTCTGCCTTCTTCATCGCCTCAAAAATTCCCTCGGGGGTAAACTTCTCGGCAGCCCAGGCGGTAAGCACAGAGAGACCTTCGGCTTCAACGATTAATAAGTATGAGGGAACCTTGCTTGCCTCGATCTCCGGCTGAACCGTAAAGAACGTGAGCGAAAAGTTTGTAGTTACCAGGAGGGGAGAATTTTCGTTCGGCGTGCCGATTTCATAAAGTTTAGGCTCAACCATTATCGGCTTCTGTGGGTCGGTATAAATATTCTGCCTGAGAGTAATTAAAGGAAGAATCTCTTCCGGCTCAACTCTATCCAGAACTACGATGTTAGCGTACTTGGAAATATAAGTCGCTGCCATAGAAACTTCCTGATAAGGCTCACTGTCCTGGACAAAGGCAATCACCGGATAACCGGCGGGCCGGTAACCTCTCTTTAACGCTAACCTCCTGAGCTGGGTAAAATCCTGAACAGAGCCACCCAGATTTTTCGTTCCCGGGTCGAGGACAACATCCCTTATTCCCGCGGCAGTTACCTTCTTGGAAAGGGAATCTAACTCCTCTAAATTTTTTCCATAAATTACCAGGGGGCAGGAATATTTTTTGGCTAAATCCACGATGGCTTCTTGATTATTTTCTTTAGCGGAATAAATTAATGGCTTTTTTTTCCCACATATTTTCAAACCAGCTTCTAAAACTTGTGGATTACCGGAGATTAAGATCAACGGCAAATTAGATTTTTCCGTCGCCTCTCTTATTGCCTCGCAAAACTTATCCTCACTATTGCTTTCGTTGGAAATCGCAATTAGATTCACTTGCAGAGACATACCCACTCTTTCAAATTTTAGCTTATTGACCTTTTCTATCCGCTCAACAATTTTCTCCTTCTCCAGAGAGTCACTCAAAGTAATACCGATAGCGCAAGGGTGGTAGAAAGTCTTCTCGTGCCGGAAGAGAACTGTCTCGCCGCCAACTTCTATTTTATCTTCTCCCGTGCCAATGGTAATTGTTGCCATAGGAGGTTGAGAAGCAGATTCCAGGGCAAGCTTTGCCTCTTCCGTAATATCAGGACACTTATCCAGCGAAGTCTTCTTTCCCGCCAGAGCCATAGCAAATGCTAAACAAGTGGGAAAGCCACACTTCTTACAATTTGTCTTCGGCAAATGTTTGTAAATCTCCAGACCCGTTAAAGCCATAATCTCCTCCGAAAAATGGGGGCTGTCCCTATTCTAAATATAATATGAAGATATCCCTCTATAGACGTCTCCGTCTAGACTTCATCAAAATGAATTCATCTTAATTTATTCGCCTATTTTTCCCTATCGAAAAATCGGATTATTCCCCGACTCCCACAATACCAAGCGTTCTTACTGCTTTCTCGTTGTCATCCGAAGTGAAGACAATAAGCGCCATTTTGCCATCGCCGGTAGAACCGTAACATTTCGTTAAATTCACTCCGGCATCCGCCAATTTCTTGGCCATTCTTTTCGCTGCACCCACTTCGTTTTCCAGTTCCACAGCCACAGCCTCTTCTTGACTCACCCCGAAACCGGCAGACTTGAGCACCTCTCCTGCTTTTGCATTGTCATCCGTGAGAAGCATAAAATAGCCCTTGCCTTCTTCGGCGTAGGCACAGAGAGCTCTGATGTTTACTCCTGCATCCGAAACTGCCGAGCAGACCTTTGCCATCATACCTACTTCATCGGGAGTCTCCACAATCAATTGCTTGACTTTGTCCGCCTTAGCCATAGTCTCACCTCCTTCGTGGAATTATGGGGACACAATACTTAATTATGGTCGGGACAATTAAGTACTGTGTCCCTTTAATTATATCAGTGGTTCCATCTCCAGAGCCGGGTGCTTTACCTTTTGCAAATAGGCCACAAGTTCCTCTGTGGTAGTAGCCACTGTCTCGTCAGCAATTTTATCTATCAGGTCAGGAATTCCTTCTTCTTCACACCTCTTCTTAAATTTATCTCCCAGTGCTTCTTTGAGCTCTTTGGTCATCCACACTATGCGCTTTATCCCTCCGTCAGCAGAGATAAACTTCTTGCTAACAATATACAGTCTTCCGATACCCATAAAGCCCGGGGTCTGCGCCCCCCCACCCACAGAGCCGGCCAGGGTGCTGAAAGTCATTCCTATGGGAGTCATTCCCGCAAATTCCCTATTTACAATCATAAAACCTTTAGTTTCGGGAAGAATGGCAATTATACACTCAAAGCAGCCACAGGAAGTCTCCGGGCAGGTCATTATGGAATAACCGTGGAAGCGGTCCAAGGTCTTGTTCGACTTTTGATAGATGAATTCATTCACTCCTTTCCACTCACCCCTCAACGGGTCGAGACATTCTCCTTTCTTCACCGGCTGATTCGGCCCGGTTGGATTCAGCTCAAAACAAGCCTTAGCATCGAGCCAGGTATAAGCGCCACATAATCCCAGCCTTTCCGGCTTAACCATACACAAGTGATTGGGAGCGAACGACTGGCAATTTTTGGCTACAATACCATTCACTAAATAATTATGCGTCCCCGGAACGCTAAAATTGTAGACTTCTTTTTCGGTATACTTTACTTTTTCTACACTTTTTACCTTTTCAAATGTTATTTCACTCTCTACCCATTTTGATAGCTCTTGATACAACTGGTCATTTTCATCTATTTTGCCTTTTAGGCTACGCAATAATAATTTCAGCTTCCCTTTTGAAGCCCGGCACTTTGCTTTAGTCCAGGCCTCGATGCTCTTATAATCAACAGCCAATTTTGTAACTTCGATCTTTTTCTTATTCTTCTCAAGAAGTTCCTTTAATATTCTCCCACATTTAAGCGGGACAGTGTCCGTTCGCACCACATGATTCTTATCAAAACAAGGTTTCATCCCGCCCATCCTTTTTTCCTTTCCGGGATGATTTGACGAAATAACTTCCCGGAAACGGATATAGTCACCAAAACTTCTCGTTCCCACTTGATATCCACGTTTTATCTTTGTAATGTAGGTGGAAATTCCTAATTTCTTGAGGAGTAAGAATATATGTTGGGCGCCTCTGTAAGTGCCGGTAGTGATGAGGATATGTGTGTCGGTCACATGCCCGTCTCCGTCCAGGAGACCCTTGATGAAGGCACTTGTCAATTTCGGAGACAACCGGGAAATCTTCTCTCCCGTCCAGCTTTCGCTTTTTTCACCTCTCTTTTTCTTATGGCCTATTCCTAATCCCAACATTAACTTACCGATCAAAGGATTATAGACTAACGACACATTGATAGGCTTTCTTCCCGTAATCGTGAGGCCCTTTGCAGACGATTTAAGAGGTCTGGCAACATATGTCTTAGGTAAAACTCCAAAAAGAGATTTCACTATTTTGGCAAACTTATCAATAAGGGCTTTTTCGGAATTGGTGAACTGAACATAGGTGCCTTTTCCTCTATGCCTGACGTGACCGTCGGATGCTATCAAACCAGCGAGATACATTATATCTTCATCCAGAATTAACTTTTTAAGTTCGCACCCCGGAGCCTTGGCCACTCCGAACCTGTTGATTCTTCGCTTGGCTATCTCCCAGTTCCATCCTATCTTTTGACAAATAGATCTAATCTCATCAATAGTCAAACGACAAAAACAAGTTCGATAAGCGGTTGTTTTAGGAAAATAAAAAGCATGGTAAAGCTTGCGCCAATCAATCCCTAACTCTTTCGCTGCGTTAGCGAATCTGCCATATGTTTTTAACATAGCGCTTTTTAGTTGTCGTAAAAACTGGTTATCGAAGACTTTAACTTCACCGGGCAATAAATCTATTAAGTAAACTGACTTATCCTCATCTTGACTTCTTCCTCTTATATCGGTTGTTCCTACAGATAAAAGTCGGTCTCCTTTCCTTAAGGTATCAGCCTCGGTCCAGATTAAACCCTCAGGCTTATCTACCAGGACTTTATGGTTTGCAGTTAATTTGATTAAATTGTTATTGGTGGTCATTATATGTGCCAGCTTTCTGGGAGCTGGGTTGACAAAAAGTTCTCTAACGGGTCTTGTCGTAAGATGTGGGCTTTCGAATGATAGTACCTCAACGTCTCGCTCATCTACCACGGTCTCGATAACATTCTCTATTCTGTCAAATGAACCATCGGCAAGAGATATCAACTCGCCTTGGGGAACACATAAAGTACAGGAATAGAAAGTGTCCACGCTTTCATCGGTCATTCCTGCCATACGCTCATCGCGTTCCTCGTAGGCTTTTCTTGCCTCAGAGATATATTTTTCCACGTCTTCCTGTCGAGTGTAGATGGTAGCCTGGGCCTTGTCCACTATTGCCCCGAAGGTGTCGTGAAGGCGAGCGTGAATAATCACGCCAAAATGGCGAATCTTGAAGCCCTTCTTCTTCGCATCTTTACTGATTCTCAGCCAATTGAGATCTCTTTGACCCATATGGAATATTCCCATAGCCTCGTTCAAAAAAGTATGAATCTGCCTCTCCAATATGGGCTCAAAATCCTTCTGCATCTTCCTGCCAGCTACCTCCACGTATATCCCCAAAGGCATTGCCCCGCCTTCTTCAGCTTCCTCCACCTCCGGGCCAATTACTTCTATCTTTCCGTCTTCCACAGAGTCCAGATCTCTCGTGGTGACGTACTCAAAGGCAGTCGAATATTTCCCTCCAAACTGAACGTACATCTGCTCTTTTCTTACTGTTTCTCCCTCAAAGGCGGCAGAATAGGCAACGGGAATGGGTATTTCCGTTACCCTCACTTTAACGCCACGCACCTGGATTGAAGTAGGAACCAATTTTTTATGATCGAGTTCCTTAACCAAATGCTCGTAAGTGCATATACCGCTGGGTCTTATCTCAGGAATATCGGTATCGGCAATTACCGGAAAGCCCATGTTAATGGCTCCTGCGCCGGTAGCATACTTGACATCATCCAGCTCGCCTAAAGCCAAACCAAAGGCGAATACTCTGTTCTGGCAGTACTTGAGACACTTCACTCCCTCTCCCTTTTTCAAGCCGCCAAAGGTGAGAGCTGACCTGATGGCCCAGTTAAGGGGATAGATTCCGGTTATAGTATCGCGTCCGTAAGGAACTATATATGTCTCCCAACCCATCTGCACATTTTCTTCCTTAAGCTGGTCGATTATGCTCGTTCCATTATGATTGGAACCGACAAAACATATGATATTTCTCTTCTGAAGTTCCCTGACTATCTCCACTGCCGTCTTACTATCCGGAGCAGCACCCAATATAGCGGCAAAACCAGGCATCCTTCCATCTACCAGTTGTATTCCATAACTTCTCATCCAGGTATCGGTATAGAAACCCACACAATCGGGTTGGGGTTCTTTGCCATACAGATATCTTAGGGCGACAATAATCTCTTCTCCCAGAAGTGTAGCTATACCGGAATCGAGCGCATCGCCTAGATAGGGAAGCCATAGAGACTCGCTCGGCTCCTCTCTCAAAAGCGACTTCGCTTCCTCAAGTACGGGTACCATATCTCCTACAGTCTTTACCTCGACCCCCAAAAGGGCATAGGCCATGGGAAGAAAGAATGCTGTCTCGGGGAACTCAACTTTCTGATCTTTCCCTTTTTCCTTAATCGCTTTATTTACAAATTCTTCCGCTTCTTTTATTACCTTATGCGCGCCTCTAATCGCTGCCGCTGCCACAATCTTGGACATATTTCTCTCCTTCCGAAATCAATCTAATCTCTTCTAATAGCTAATTATGCTTTCTTCAAATTCCTGCTCAGTGAATAATTCTTTTCCTTCTTTTATTATCGGTAAAATCTTGGCAAAATCGAATCTGTCTTCCAGGAGCATCTCTTTTATCGGTGAAACGTCCACTTTCTTTTTCATCAAAATTCCCATGACCCCTGCCTGCTCAATCCTGTTAACCAGAATCATTCCCTGAATTCTATTCTCTCTAAGTACTACTTTTTTATACACAAAGTTTTTCTCGTCTTCCTTAACCAGCTGTTCATAATCTTTCTCTTTCGGCCGGGTTATGCCCACGGAAATTACCGGCAGTCCAAAAAATTCGACTGCATTCATCGCCATAGACCCGTCATACTTCAACTTTTTCCCGGCCATATTCAGTCCGGCAACCCTCCCCTGGGCCACGGCGCAGGGCCAGAGGGCATTGATAGTCGACTGGCCAGTAACCAAATCTTTCCCCTGAGCTACATCACCGGCAGCGTATACGTTGGGAAGATTTGTTTGCAGATAATCGTCAACCATAATTCCGTAATCGGTTTTGATTTCTGTGCCCTTTGCCAAATCTAAATTTGGCCTCACTCCCTTACCCACGATTACCAGTTCGCAATCCAATTTTTTACCGTCATCCAGCACCAGGCCGGTAACCTCTTTTCCGCCCAGAAACTCGACCGCAGCCACTCCCGTCATAACCTCAATGCCCTTCTCTTCAATCCTTTTCCTGACGAAATTTGCCGCTCCCCTATCGAGCATCTGAGACAGGACCTGGTTAGATTTAACTATTACTTTAACCTCTTTATTCCTTGCGTGCAGAGAATAGGCAGCTCTCAAACCTATCAATCCTCCGCCGAGAACAGAAACCTTGTGTACCTTATCCAGCCTCTTTTTGATTAATTGTGCGTCCCGGTAAGTCCTCAGGCCAAGAATTCCCTGTTTATCACTACCGGGTACCTCTACCATCTTGGGCGATGCGCCTGTAGCTATTAATAATCTATCGTATGCGATTTCCTTTCCCTTATCCAGGATAATCTTTCCCTCTTTCGGCAATAGCCTTTGTGCCTTAACCCCGTGCAACGCCTCCACTCTCTCTTTCGCATAGAAATCGCTACTTCTATATTTTAGTTTATCTTCCGCGATTTTCTCTGCTAAAAAGTAGGTAATAAGGCACCGGGAATATAGAGAGAACTTCTCGTCAGAGATAAGCGTTATCTTTCCTTCCCTGTCCTGACTTCTGATTGCCTCCACCGCGCTAATTCCGGCTGCGCTTCCCCCCACAATCACGTAGTCCATAACTCACCTCTTCTGTTTACCCAACCTTTCCCTGAACTCATCCCAGGTGCCTGCGAAAAGAGCCTTTGTGGGACAGGCTTCCACGCAGGCAAAACTTTCCTCTCTATCCGGGCAGAGGTCGCACTTCAAAGCCACGCTTTCCTGCCGCGAGATTGCCCCGAAGGGACAGACCATAATACACATCCAGCATCCCACGCACTTATCCGGATCGTGCCTGGTAAAGCCTTCTTCATCCTTGTACATTGCGCCGGACATACAGGCCTGGACGCAGGGCGCGTCTTCACAGTGGTGACAACGCAAGGGAAAAGGCTCCTTAGCCGTGCTCAGCACGACTACCCTCTGGCGGGGTTTTTTCTCTTCTTGTATTACCTGGAAAATATTTTTACTCTGGGAGTGTTCCACGCCGCAAGCTATTTCACAGGACTTACAACCCAGACATTTCTTTATGTCACAGAAAATCTTTTTCATCTCTATTTCACCGTCACTTTTTCTCGTTCATACATTACTGGTTTTAACTTGAGTGCTTCTCTCTTTTTATTGATATGCTCAATCATCAGGCGGGCAGCCTTTATGGGATCCGATTCAAAGGCGAAATTTGCTCCCACAACCTTTTCCAGTCTTCTGGTAAGTAACTCGGTTAGCTCCCTGCTTCCCAGGACCGGGAAAGGGTTCCCCAGCACGGTAAATACCCCGGAAGCCACTACGTAAAAGGCGATAGCTACTGCTTTCTCGCTCATCCATTCCGGGGCTGCGCCAGCAACAGGCAAGTCGGATATGTCATCGCCCAAACCGCCTTCGTTAACGACGTTGCAGAGAGTAATCAGGATTCGGCTATTATCCACGCAAGAGCCCACGTGCAGAACCGGGGGAACTCCTACCGCCTGGCATATCTCCCTGAGACCCTCGCCCGCGTATTGAAACGCTGATTCTGGCTTCAAAAGTCCCGCCTTGGCATTGGCAATTGCTGAACAACCGGTAACCACCACCAGAACATCGTTCTTAATCAACTCCTTTGCCATCTCCACATGGCCCCAATCCTGCTTTATCTTGGGATTATTGCAGCCGACAATAGCTGCCGCCCCCCTCAATCTGCCGCTGATTATGGCATCGTTCAGGGGACGATAAGTGGCTCGGTATCTGCCTCCCAGAAACCTGAACACGCTCTCCGCGGTAAATCCCGCCACCAAATCCATTTTCTCTTCCGGTATATTGACTTTATCTTTTACTCTATTTTTGAAATTTTCTACTGCCATTCTTACGATCTTCTTGGCGATAGGCAGAGCTTCCTCTTCTTTGAATTCCACATGTTCTGCCCCGGGAAATTTTGCCTTGGGAGAAGTGGAGACAATTTTTGTATGGAAACATTTAGCCATTGAGGAAAGAGCGGGCATTACGCACTGAACGTCCACCAGCATCAGGTCGACTGCTCCTGTGACTATGGCCAGCTCCTGCTGCAGGAAATTCCCCGCAATAGGAATGCCGTGGCGCATCAGAATCTCGTTGGCAGTGCAACATATTCCCGCAAGGTTAATGCCATTTGCTCCGTTCTTTTGAGCAAGTTCGACGAGCTCCTTATCCTGACTGGCAGTCACAATCACGTCGGAAAGCGTGGGCTCGTGGCCATGGACTACCAGGTTGACTTCATCTTCTTTAAGTACGCCCAGGTTCACCTTGGCACGGATGGGTCTGGGCGTCCCGAAAAGTACGTCGGAAAGTTCCGTGGCAATCATCGACCCGCCCCATCCGTCTCCTAAAGCAGTTTTCATGCCATGGGTTATGAGATTTTCAGAATCGTTATCGACTCCCATGTTCGTACGATGCATTACCTCCACGATTTCCCTGTCGATTCCTCTGGGCATAATCCCCAGCTTCCGCCATAAGGCCTGTCTCTTTTCCGGCGCGCGGTGAGAAAACTTGAGCTCTCCGTGCTGCTGCCCGAACTCGGAAAACACTTTTTCCGCCACTTCTATCGCAATATTTTTCTTATCTTTTCCATCAGTCTTTATTCCCAGCTCGCCAGCCAGAGAAAACAACTTCTCCTCATCCTTAACCCCATAACCTTTCGTGTTTCCCTGGGCAGTCATAAGCAACGTGTGAGCAATGTCCCGGCCATGGTCAGAGTGGGCGCTGGCCCCGGCAGCAATCATACGGGTTAAGTTCCGCGCTCCGATAATCTCCGGAGTAGCTCCACAAACTCCTTTCTGGGGACCCTCCTCGAAGGGATCGATCCGGCAAGGCCCCAAGATGCAGTTCCTGCAGCAAAGCCCGAGTTCGCCAAACCCGCATTGAGGAACCATCGCTTCATATCGCTCCCAGGCAGTGTCAACCCCCTCTTTTTCGGCAATCTCCAGTAGTTCCTGGCTTGCTCTATCTATTGACTTATCTTCCTTTTTCATTCTGCCTCCTTATTAAACCTTCCTTAATCTCTTTTACCTCTTCAATTATAGAATCTGTAACTTTATCAATTAAGTTTTCATTATACCAAATGAAACCCAAAATTTCAAAATCGGAAAGATTCTTTTGGATGAAATCTACGTCTTCATCACTGCGAACCTTATTTCCCACAAGAAAAACTTTCGCTATTCTCAGATCTTTTGCCAGAGACTTAATTCTCGCCGCCGTCTCAATACTCCTCATGCTCGGCTCCACGACCACAATGAGACCGTCGACTCCTTCTGCCGTGCCTCTTCCCAAATGCTCTATTCCTGCTTCCATATCGAGAATCGCCACATCCTCGCGGGCAAAAAATAGGTGCGAAAGAACTGCTTTAAGAAAAGCATTTTCCGGACAGAAGCATCCGCTTCCACCTTTCTTCACTCTTCCCATAAGTAGAAGTTTTATGCCTTTATGCTCCCGGGAAAACTTTTCGGGAATATCGTCCACCCGGGGATTCAGCTTGAAGTAGCCTCCTACCGTGCCGGGTTTAGCTCCTGTCCTCTCCTCAATAAGTTCCTTCATCTCCACAAGGGGAATTATCTTCTCCGGTTCGGGAAAGCCAAGAGTGGCTGCCAGGTTGCTGTCGGGATCGGCATCGATAGCGATAACTCTCCTACCCTCCTGAGCGAAACTGAGGGCCAATCCTGCGGCCAGAGTAGTCTTTCCCACTCCCCCCTTACCGGTTATTGCCAACTTCATCTCTCTACCACTCTCAACATTTTTACCATTTAAAAGATAGTTTGTGAAGGACTTCTGGAATTTTAGCCAAAAAACAAGGACAATCTTTTCCTTGGTGCGAAGGGATTTGGTGTAGCGAGCATTAGAATTTTTAGCCAAAAANNCCCCGCGAAGACGGGGGAAACTCCTGAGATTTTTGGCGGTGCTCGAAGAGCAAAAAATTGTCAGCGAGCGAACCAAATCCCGAGCTACCTTTTGGCGTCAAAAAATTCCGTAGGGACGAACAGACTATCTTTTAAATGTCATTTCCTTGCTTACCAAGTCTTTATATGCCTTATGGATTCTCCGAGTCGCGGGGCCTGGTTTTCCCTTGCCGATTCGGTGACCATCGATTTCTACCAGGGGCATAATTTCAATCAAAGAGTTAGTAAGGAAAACTTCCTCTGCTGCCATCAATTCCTCCAAGGAAATCCTTCTCTTATGTGCCTTAAGTCCCAAACTGGTAGCCAACTCCAGAACAGCTCCCCGCGTTATCCCGGGCAATAATCCCGACTCTTCCGGCGGCGTAATTACATCTCTCTTTTTCACCAAAAAGATATTGCTCGTGGAAGCTTCGGTAACTTCGCCCAAAGTATTTAACAAAATTCCCTCATCGAACCGCTTCGCTTTTGCCTCTTTTCTGGCCAGTATATTATTCAGAAAGTTGAGTGACTTCAATCGGGAGACTGGCGATGCCTGATTCTGTCTCGTCTTAACTATTGTAGCTCTCCATCCTTTTCCGTACTCTGCAGCAGAAAGCGGCTTGAACTTTCTGGCCACTATTACCAGAGTGGCTGAAGACTCGGATTTAGAAATCAAGCCGGGCTGGGAGACTCCCCGGGAAATAGTAATCCTTACATAAGCCTCAGAAAGATTATTTATCCTTATAATTCGCTTGACTATATTCTTTAACTTTTCCCGAGTATAGGAGAAAGAGAGCTCTATTTCTTTTGCCGAGCGGAACAGCCTGTCCAGATGGTCTTCCAGGCGAAAAACCTCGGCGCAATAGGCCCGCATTGTCTCAAACAGACCATCCCCATAAAGAAATCCTCTGTCGAAGACAGAAATCTTTGCCCGACTGAGATTGACAAAAGAACCGTTGAGAAAGATTTTCTGCATAGCTACAACTATTTGCATCCCACCCTTTCGGGAGGACTCCGTAAAGCGAAACTTATAAACTGCCGGGATGGGTGGGCGTCTCTCGCCCCTTTTCTATGGAAAGCGCTCTTATCAAGGCTTTGGCTTTATGTAACGTCTCCTCGTATTCTGCCGCGGGATCAGAGTCGGCTACGATTCCGCCGCCAGCGTGAAAGTATATCTTTTCACCGGTCATTACCATAGTTCTAATTACGATGTTGAGGTCGGTTTCGCCATTAAATCCTATGTATCCGATAGAGCCAGTGTAAACGCCCCTCTGATTTGGCTCCAGCTCATCGATTATCTCCATAGCCCTTATCTTGGGAGCACCGGTTATTGAACCCCCGGGGAAACAGGCTTTCAAGCAGTCGATGTGATCTTTATCTTTCTTCAGCACTCCTTCCACCGTGGAAACCAGGTGAAAGACCGTGGGATAGGTCTCCAGAGTAATTAGTTTGGGAACTCTCACGGAGCCGTATTCGCAGACTCTCCCCAAATCGTTCCTTTCCAGATCAACTATCATTATTAGTTCTGCCTTATCCTTTTCACTTTCCCAGAGTTCCCTGGCTAACTCTTTATCTTCGAGGTCGTCTCTACCCCGGGGCCGCGTGCCTTTGATGGGACGGGTCTCGACCTTTCTTCCCGATATGCGCAGGAACCTTTCGGGAGAAGCCCCTACGACACTCAGTTCCGGAAAATTTAAGAAACTCGCAAAAGGCGCGGGATTAATGCGACTGAGCTTCTCATATATGGTAAACGGCAAAGCCATCCGGGAGCATGCAAACCTCTGGGAAAGGTTTACCTGAAAGATGTCTCCTGCCCCGATATACTCTTTGACTCTCTTTATAGCGTCAAGATAGTCTGACCGGGAAAAATTCGAGCTTATTTCCCCGATACCGTATTCTTCCCTGACTGAGAAATCTTGCCACGAAGCCTTGTTCAATTTACTCAGTATCTCTTCCAGGCGCCACTTGGCTCTCTCTCTTCTTCTGGCCGGTTCTTTTTCCGGAAGACCCGACGAAGAGATGAACAGTCTCCCTGTTAAGTGGTCGAAGGTTACCACCAGGTCATAAAAACCTAAATAGCAGTCGGGAAGTTGTAAATCGTCAAAGCTGTTTCTGGGCAGCTTTTCCACGAAATGGCATAAGTCATAGCCAAAATAGCCGACTGCTCCCCCGGGAAAAGGAGAGTGGCCGGAAGAACCTAAATTGTACCGGGAAACTAGCCCTTTGAGAACATCAAAAGGGTCTCCCCAGACTCTCTCAATCCGGTCTCCTGCAAAAATTTCAATCTCTTTTCCCTTGCTCTTGAACACAAGAAAGGGCTCGTTACCGACGAAAGAATACCTGCTGAAATCGCTTACGGAACCTCCGCTTTCCAGGAGGAAACTGTAACGGCTGTCCATAAATCTACGGAATAACTTATGCGGAGGGGATAGAGGAGAAATTTCCCCTATCCACTGTAATGGTTCGACAAGCTTCTCCACTTATTCACCCCCGGAAATAGCCGGCTCTAATACTATCGGAAACTCCTCTGGTCAACTTTACTACTTTTTCGGCAATTTCCACTGGTAGAGTTCCCGTCCCGCAACTGGGAGTAATCAATAAGTTCTCCAGAATCTTTTCTCTTTCCACGCCTTTACTGCTTAAGAGTTTCAATCCTTCTTCGAATCTCTTGGCTAAGCTAGTTATCTCCTCTTCCATTGCTTTTGATGATGCAGGCACAATACCCCAGGCCAAATACCGGCCCTGATGCAAAAATTCTTTCAACTTCTCCGGGTATAAACTGATAGTCTCCAGGTAGCTATAGGCATCAAAACTTATGATATCCACCTTTGTATCCATAAGGATCGACCAGTCAGTGTTTCCGCAACAGTGTATCCCGGCAATGGCTCCCTCTGATTTAATGGAGTCTATAACCTGATTCAGATAGTCTACTACTTCATCCCGACTCAGCGAGACAAAAGCAGAACCAAAGGATGCGAGATAGGGCTCGTCTATAAAAATAATAATCTGCGGGAAGACCTCTTTCATCCTGGTAATCTGCCAGCGAGCCTTCATCGCGCAGGTCTTTACTACCGCATCGACAAGCTGCTCGTGATAGAGGATAGACTTTCTATTTTCGTCAGTAACCGTGAGACCGAAACTGACGGGGCCGATAAGTTGTCCCTTAAGCGCCAGAATACTGTTTTCTCCTTTTCCTTTTGACAGTTTTTTCCGCAATTGTTCCATAAGCGCGTAGAATCCTGCCGCATAATCCTCGGTAATTTTAAAATAATCGACTTCATTATTTACTATCTTTTCGTAGAATTTCTCTAATTCCCCGTCTATTTCTCCTTTTGTCTGGAAATAGACTTTTCCTTTCTCCTCGTCCAGGACGAGGCAGGGCATTCCTTCGCTCACCTGTATATACATATTCTCCCGTAAATTACGCCGGGGAAGTTGAGGCCAGGCCGGTATTTGAGAAAAACTCTCCAGAACTATCTCACAGGCTCTATCAACGTCCTGATGAGGTAGACTGCCAATCGCTGTGCAGATTCCTTTAAATTCCATCCTCCCCACCTCCAGAAAAGGGGACAGGCTACTTTTTCTCCCATTTTAGAAGTTCCATAATTTTTCCCAGAGTCCCGCCTTCTTCAATCTCCTTGCGTATCCTGTTCTCCCTCTCCAGTACATCCATCGCCCGATTGGTGATCTCTACGGCTCTTTTTTCAGGGATGACTACAACTCCGTCATCGTCTCCGAAAACCCAGTCTCCGGGAAAGACTCTCACTCCACTAACTTCTACGGGCACCCCCATTTCACCAAATCCTTTAGGCTCCCCTGCTGTGGGCGTAATGATTCGGGCAAAAGCAGGGAATTTGAGCTTCCTGATTTCGGGCACATCCCTGATCGCCCCGTCAATTACCACTCCCGCTATTTTCTTTTGTATGCAACTGTTAGTAGCCAGCTCTCCCCATACCGCCGGTCCCACGCCTCCTGCATCAACCACGATGACGCTACCCTGGGGTGCCTCATCTATTGCCTCCACGGTCTTTGCCCAGTCTCCCGGATAGGTTCTCACTGTGAACGCAGGTCCAATCATCTTCACGCCAGAACATACCGGACGAATACCTTTCAGTTCTCCTTGGCGGTGCATAGCATCAGAGATGTTTGGTGAAGAGACTCTGGAAAGCATCTCCCTGATATCTTTCTCGGAAACCCTCTTATACAGTTCGCTTTTGATCTTAACCTTTTTCTCTATTGCCTTCTTGATTTCTGCGGTTGCCTTTTTGGCGTCCACACTCTTGATAATCGCTCCCCCCACGATAATTATATTTGCTCCCGCTTCTACTGCTTCATGGGCATTTTCGGAATTGACTCCTCCGGCAACAGCGATGGGAATTCCTGTCTTGCCGGCGATTGTTCTCACTCCGGCAAAAGAGACTTTCCCTTCCATCTGCTCATCAACCGAGGTATGAAGACCAATATAATCGGGACCCATTTTTTCCACTTCTTTTGCTCTTTCCAGAAGATTATCGACTTCTAACAGGTCTACCATTATCTTTGCTCCGTAATGTCTTCCCGCCTCAATGCATTCCCTTATGGTAGAGTCGGAGGCGAGCCCGAGAACAACCACCACATCGGCTCCTGCCTTGGCAGCGCTCTCCACTTCAATCCTACCCACGTCCATTGTCTTCATATCAGCCACCAGCGTGGCCCGGGGAAACCTCTTTCTCAGCTCCCTCACTGCATCGAGTCCCGCACTTTTAATAAGGGGCGTTCCCGCTTCAATCCAATCGGCTCCACCCTCCAGAGCTTCCCCCGCAAGTTTTAATGCCCTGGGCAAGTCAACAAAATCTAACGCCACCTGAAGTATAGGTTTCATTCCTGCTCCCCCATTATCTGCAGAATCACTTCCCTCTTTCTGGGCCGGTTATCAAAATCGA
>JABAOC010007525.1_pt1 | contig 27425 bp, 26 predicted proteins | sample 7062161 | NCBI WGS metagenome assembly JABAOC01 (sample SAMN14538625, study PRJNA623070) | marine sediment metagenome | biome: marine biome [ENVO:00000428]; feature: marine pelagic biome [ENVO:01000023]; material: deep marine sediment [ENVO:00002113] | place: India: Gulf of Khambhat ... | reverse complement strand
GTTAAAACAAAACAGAGGATGATAACAATTACATTTGAAATGACCGTTGTATGCAGAACCTTCCTGCTCTCCATGTACAGGACTCTCTGAACTGTCCATATCAAGAACGATTCGATGATGGGCCGTTTTCTCCATCGCTCTCTCAACCCATCTCCCGTTAATTTCAGACAAGCTATCAATGTTTTCTTTCAGAGTCAGGATCTCTGTCTCGAAACGCCCAATTGTATTGATACTGGCAGCATTCTTCTTTTTTCCGGTGATTGCCCTCATGACCGGATCTAATGATAAACGCTGAGCATCATTGACGTCCTCATATCCTGCGAGACGACTGTATACAGACTGGCGCAGAAGGTTGGTTATGTCATGCTGAATATTGCGCCCGGTTCGTCTATCGTTCATAACAGCAGATGTCGACTCGAATAGTCCTAATGCCTCATCGAGCTCGCGGTAAGCAAGAAGACCACCATCAGACGTCAATCTTGCGCCATGAAATTCAAGCCTGATTTTTCTGTTGAAACGTATGTTTAGTCTATCACCCAATGTGTGTTTCATTTTTTGCGCCATTATCATCCTCTATCTTGTTATATAATAACAACTTAGGGTGATCTTGTTAAGCGATTTCTGCGTTTAATACGGGGAATACGGGATAATAGAATTTATTTATGGGAGACACAGGATTTGAATCTGTGACTTCACAGTGTGTTAAAGGCACAAATTATGGTCACAGCTTACTCAAAGATTTCGTTAAATAATTAATTTCGTGACATATTGTTCAATGGCTCTTTAGCACAGTAAGCCTCTTCTTCGCGTCCTCTACCTCTGCAATACCAGGATCAGCATCTTTCCAAAAGCAACCTTTTCACCCCGAAGAGCGTATATCTGAATAAGCAATAATAATTCTGGAGAGGTGTTCTGCCCATGTGGATCCATCACTTAAAAGTCACGTTTCGGAATATGATCCGATACAAAGGTTATGCCTTTTTGAATATTTTCGGGCTTGCTGTGGGGATGGCCTGCTGTATCCTTATCGGACTCTGGGTCTTGGATGAGCTGAGCTACGACCGTTTTCATAAAAACGCTTCATCAATCTGTCGTGTGGAATCCGATCAGAACTTCAACGGGCGGATCCTTCACATCTACTGGACGCCCCACCCTCTCGGACCGGCACTCAAAGCTGAAGTCCCGGAGATCGAAGATTCTGCACGAGCCCTGAATCTCAGGGCTCAGCTCATCAAGTATGAGGACAAAGCCTTCGAGGAATACGCTGTATGGATTGTCGATCCCTCCTTCCTAAAAATGTTTACATTCCCTCTGACTATGGGAGATTCTGGAACCGCTTTATCAGAAACTTCGTCCTTACTGATGACTGAACGACTGGCTGAAAAATTTTTCGGTAATGAAAACCCGATCGGCAAAGTTGTTAATCTCGCCCACTCAGCGGATTTCAAGATCACAGGCGTTTTAAAAAACATCCCCGCAAATTCCTCGCTCCATTTCGACGTTCTCATCCCCTATACATATCTTGACTCGATCGGACTGATAAGTGACAGCTTTACCAACAACCAGACCTACACCTGGGTCAAACTGCTTTCAGGCGTCTCAGCAGAAGAGGCCAGCGCAAAGATCAGCGGATTCATCCGCTCCAAAGCCCCTGATAGCCTGATGAGGCTCGAACTCCTCCCATTGACAAAGGTCCATTTGTACAGCTATTCCGGCTACGAAAAAAATCTGGCTGTCCAGTCTGTCTATCTTTTTTCGATCATCGCCTTTTTTGTTCTTATCATCGGCTGCATCAATTTCATGAACCTTGCAACTGCCCGTTCGGCAAACCGGGCCAAAGAGGTCGGCCTGAGAAAAGTCGTCGGCGCCTTCCGGACGCAGATCATCCAGCAGTTTTATAGCGAGTCCCTTTTATTCGCTTTTATTGCCTTAGGGCTGGCAGTAGCAACTGTTTCTCTTACACTTCCGATTTTTTGTTCCATCGCTGGAAAGGAGATGTCATGGAACGCAGCAGGCGCAGGAGCCCTGGTTTTAGGTTTGACTGGTATCGCTGCAGTAACGGGCCTGATCTCCGGAAGTTATCCCTCTATTTTCCTCGCATCGTTCCAACCTGTCAAAACGCTTAAAGGAGATTTAAAATCTGGTTCAGAAAGCGTGATGTTCCGACGAGTCCTCGTTGTGACTCAGTTCGCTCTTTCGGCTGTGCTTATCATTGGAACCGGTGTGGTTTCCAAACAGATGACTTTTATCAAGAACAGAAATCTCGGATGGAATAAAGAGCAGGTTATCGCCATTCCAATCCGGTCCTACAGCAGGCCGTCGTTTGAAACCCTCAAGGCCGAGCTAGCAAACACATCCGGCGTATTGAATATCGCCGTTGCCACCCAGAAACCCTCTTTTACGAGCTGGAGCTCCAGCGGATTCGATTGGGAGGGTAAAAATCCATCACTGAAGATCGATGTGACCTATATGGGAGCGGACGATGGTTATGTGGACACCATGGGGATGACAATAGCCCAAGGACGGAATTTTTCAAAAGAATTTCCAACAGATAAAACAGAAAGTTTCCTGATAAACGAGGAGCTGGCCGATCTCATGGGCCATGAAAATCCGATCGGGAAGACTTTCTCGTTTTGGGGTCAAAAAGGGAAAATCGTCGGTGTCATAAAAAGTTTCCATTTCCAGCCTTTGAGAAGAAGGATCGAGCCCCTTGTCATCAAATGGGTTGATCTGGACTGGACGAATTTTTTGTTCCTCCGGATCGCTCCGGAAGGCATCGCAGGGACCTTAAAAACTGTTCAGGGAACTTGGGAAAAAATCCTTCCGGGCATACCGTTCAGCTACCAATTCTTGGATGAGGATTTTGCTTCAATGTATAAATCCGAAGAACGGACAGGGACGCTTCTGAAAATCTTCACGGCAATGGCCATCATAGTCGCCTGCCTCGGGCTTTTCGGGCTCGCCTCATTCGCAGCAGAGCAGAGAACAAAAGAGATCGGGATCCGCAAGGTTTTAGGCTCTTCGGCTCAGAGGATTGTGGGGCTTATGTGCCGGGAATTCCTGATCCTCATCGGCCTGGCCAACCTCATTGCTTGGCCGGTAGCTTATTATGCGGTCAAAGGCTGGTTGAACAATTTTGCCTACCGCACGCAGATCCCCGCGGTTTTCTTTATAGGTGCGCTGATCGTTTCCCTTGGGACCGGCATGATGGCTGTGATTTATAAAGCGGTCCGGGCGGCCTCAGCCAATCCGGTTGAAGCCCTGAAACACGAATAAGCCTTCGGGGGCTCCCCCTATATGACTGGCTTCGAAACTTTAGGGATTATTTGGAGTTGGATTTAAAATAGCTAAGATGTTTTTTAAATGGTACTACCATGTATAATGGCGTGAAATAATTAATTTATCGCCATTATAAGTGTTGAAACCGAAGTAGGATTGTGGATAAGCCTCAGACCTCAAAATTTTCCCATTCGTGTTTAACTCTTTCCATGAGTTTCTTGAATCGCTCCTCTCCGCGGATGTTTTCGAGAATTTTGTAGAGGGAGATGGTTTTGCCGATCATTTATCAATTCCCATTTTTTTCAATAGAACCTTAAATTTCGGGTCTTCATGTAATTCCTTAAAGATAGGATCTATTGGAAGATAACACAAATACATATCTCCCGCTTCAAAACACTTCTCCAGATACTTAAACGCATTATCCTTATCTCCCAACCCCATGTAAATGTATGCGATAAAATATGTATCAATATGGCACTCTTTAGAAAGTTTATTAAGCTGATCGAGTATTTTTCGCGCCTCTTTTTCTTTGCCGATAAGAGCATAGGCAAGCCCTAAGCCTCCCAAAACATTCGTGTTGACTGATGGAAATTTTAGTCCTTTCTCAAAAACCTCTATGGCTTTATGAAGTTCTCCTGTCTGCAGATAGGTTCTCCCTAACCACAAATACTGCAGAGGAAAGTCCGGATCCATTTCGATCGTCTTTTGAAAAAGGTCGATGGCACCGTCATAGTCACCCGAAAAAAAGAGGATATTCGCCATACAGTTATTCAAGTTGATCTGAAGAGGCTCCAATTCCAATGCCTTCCCCATTTCGGCAATGGCTTCATCAAAACGACCCGAGCATTCCATTACATGAGCGTACATATGGCGAGCTTCCACATCAGAAGGGCTGAGTTGGATAGCCTTTTTATATTCCTTTTCTGCTTCGGCCCACCTAAATTCGAACCACATGATACAATTTGCATAGGCAGCATGTGTCTCACCGACAGAATCGTCCATTTCAAGCCCTTTCAGCGCATATTCGCTTCCTTTCGAGCGGGCTTTCTCAAAAGGCATCCAGTGATAAAACCCAAAACCCATGTAGGCATCAGCCAAACCCGCATAAGGAAGCGCAAATTTTGGGTCTATATCCAGAGCCCGCTCAAAGTATTCGACGCTTCGCTTCATATCTTCTTCTGTTCTCTTATTATAGAAATAACGGCCTTTGAGGTAGTAACTATAGGCCTCCGGATTGTTTGTGTGGCGTTTGACCAGCCTGGTTTTTTCCCCTTTAAGAAGTTTGAGCTTCAAGTTATCGACAACTGCCAAGGAGATCTCATCCTGGATGGAGAAGACATCGTCCAAATCCCGATCGAAGCGTTCGGACCAGAAGTGGTAGCCATCGGAAACATTAATGAGCTGAGCCGATATTCGGAGGCGATTCCCAGCTTTTTGCACACTTCCCTCAAGGACATTCTTGACATTCAATTTGCTGCCGACATCTCTTACATCCACATCTTTTCCTTTGAAAGAAAAAGCCGAGGTGCGAGCCACGACTTTAAAATCTTTGATTTTTGTTAAGGTATTGATGATGGCCTCAGAAAGCCCATCACTAAAATATTCGTTCTCCGCGTCGGCACTCATATTAACAAAAGGAAGAACCGCGATTGAAAGGGGCTGCTCTTGACCAATATCGGGACTCGATGCTTGAGTCTCATCCTCTGAATCCACGGCTCTCAGGTCTGATAGCAAAGACTCCATGTCTCTGTAGCGATTTTTAGGATTTTTTTGCAGGCATTTGGAAAGGATATCTTCAAAGTGTCGGGGAAGATCTTTGTGAAGGTTTCCGATGGGCTCTGGCTCCTCGTGTAATATGGCATGAAGAACAGCCTGCTCATGTTTGCTCTTGAAGGGGGGTTCGCTTGAAAGCATTTCATAGAGGACACAACCCAGCGACCAGATGTCTGTGCGGTGGTCGACTTTTTCGCCTTTCGCCTGTTCAGGCGACATGTAAGCCACTGTCCCCATAATCGTCGAGGTTTTGGTGAGATCAACTCCCCAGGAGAGTTTAGCCAGTCCAAAGTCGGTGATCTTGGCTTGACCTTTCTCAGTCAGCATGATGTTGGCCGGTTTGATATCCCGATGGATGATGCCTTTTTCATGGGCTTCTCTGAGTCCTTCTGCAACCTGAATCGCGATTTCTTTCGCTTCATCTCTATCCAAGGGACCGGATTCGAGCTTATCTTTGAGGCTTTTTCCCTCGACGTATCCCATTGCAATGAATATCTGATCATCAGCCTCATCAACTTCGTAGACGGTGCAGATATTGGGATGATCCAGCGCAGCAGCAGCTTTGGCTTCCTGGATAAACCGATCCTTAGCTTCTTTTTCGCGTATCAGTTCAGGCGATAGGAACTTCAAGGCCACGATTCGGTCAAGTCTGGTATCCTTAGCCCTGGATACGACTCCCATTCCACCCTCTCCAAGCTTCTCTAGAAGACGGTACTTGCCGACGATGGTTTTAGAGGGTGCAGGAGTCCTTAGGGTTTTGGTGTGATTGACGGAGATATCTTCAGGTGCTTGGAGTTTAGCCCCACACTTACCGCAATAAATAGAATCATCGGGATTCTCATGCTGACATTTGGGGCATTTAACTGACATTGCTTTCCCTTCTGACGAGCGCAGAAAAGAGAATAACAATTTCTGAAAGAAGAGTCAATTAGATGAGCTATAAGCTGAGCTATAAGGTTCGGGATTAAAAAAAAAGAGGATTGGATGACAAAATGTCGCATAATGTATATATTTAGCGACATATTTGATTAATTCCTGGGAAATATGAATATTTCGCATAAATAATTAATTTTTAGATATTTGATTACATGAAACAGACTGAATAAAATAAAGTGTAGTTGCAGTGCAATGACAAAAAAAGAAGGATTCATCCAGAAACTTAAACTCATCATCGATGATTCAGAGAAACTGGAAAAATTTGTTATCGAAAACTCCAATCTACCGGGTCCACGGGCGAATTTAGAGCTGGCATTTGCCCTTTCAGATGTCTATGAGAACTTCGGAGTTTTAGAAAGATGGGCTCGAATAGATGTGAATCAAGCAAGCGTTAATGACCCAAAGTCATTTTTGCCTTTTTGCTCCGCTGTGTGTCTGGGAAGACTGTATGCAAAGACAAAAGATGAGAAAATAGTTCATGCTTTGAAAAAAGTAGCCAACGACGATAGGTGGAGAATTCGTGAAGCCGCAGCCTTTGGTTTTCAAAAGATAGGCGAGGATAACTTTCAAGAACTCAAAAAAATTTTTTCTGAATGGATCGTGAAATCCAATAACCGGGAAAAGAGAGCAATTATTGTTGCACTCGCTCATCCAAAGATTCTTGACAGAAACACTTCATTCTATTGTTTTAAAATTCTGGAAGAGATTTTTAAAAATATGGAGAGAGATGACGATTTTAAAATACTCAAAAAAGGGCTGGAATTTACAATAAGTGTCTACACTGCTGCTAATCCGGAGGAAGGTTTTTCTTTCATGGAGAAATGGATTGGAAAGGACGAAGCTATTGATCTCATTATCAAATCGAATTTAAAGAAAAACAGACTTCTAAAAAAACATCCAGAAAAAACAGAAGAACTTCTAAAAAAGACGCGAAATAATTAATTTAGCACTGTTTTGTACATTGGCTCTTCTTAGAATTCTAAACATCATCATGTTGCCTCTATTTTTAATCCTTTTAAATTATTTAGAAAACTCACTTGCGCAAAGAAGGTCAAGACGGAACAGGATTATAGCCCAGTTACGGACAAAGTATTCGTAGGCTTTGTCCCACTTACCTCCTCTTTTGAAACCACAATGTTTCAAACTAACTTAGGTTTTATGGGGATTGTTCTTTATGGCTTGGAAGGTGAGCTCGACCCAAGTCGGAAGAGGTTTTGTATTTAGCTCACTGGCAAAAGGCGGCATCATCCACTCGAAAACCAACCTTTCACCTTTTTTTATATCCAGTAATCTGGCGTCTTTTGTGCTGTTTATTGTAGGTCTGGCTTTGCCCATCTACACCCAAATCACGGATAAAGAAATTCATCCACAGGTCTTGCTCAACGGGCCTTTATTACCTCTTTCTTTGGGGATAGTTGCTGTGCTTGGATTATTATCCGGGTTTTATCCAGCTTTCTTCCTATCAACTTTTAACAATAGTGAAGTTTTAAAAGGTAAATTGACGGGAAGGATGAGACATTCAGGAATTAAAAACGGCCTTGTAGTATTTCAGTTTGTGATTTCGATAGCCTTGATTTTTTCTACTCTTATCATTTCTGATCAGCTGAATTATATGATGAATAAGGATTTGGGTTTTGAAAAAGATCATCTGATCTATATACCTATGGATGAAAAGATAGCCAAAGAGTATCAGGCATTTAAAGTTGAGGCCTCAAAAAATCCTGATGTTTTTAATGTAGCAGCAACTTCCGATCCTCCCACAAATTATCTTATCAGTAGCGGTGCATTTAGATGGGAGGGGAAAGATCCTAGTGCGGATAATATTTTTTATGTCGCTGCTGTTGATTTTGATTTTGTTGAGACTTTTTTTTCAGGTTGCGATCGTCCGATGTGGCAAAGACTATAGAATTTCTAAAAGAAACCTACAGTTCCTTCAAGACAGGCTCTCCATTTGAATTTAAATTTTTTGGCTCAGAGTTTAATGCTCTGTATATGAGCTATCAAAAACAAAATCTGGTTTTCAAATATTTTTCAATGCTCGCAATCATCATTTCATGCATCGGACTATTCGGGCTCTCTTCTTTTGCATTAGAACAACGAACAAAGGAGATAGGAATAAGAAAGGTTTTGGGAGCTTAAATCGGAGGAATAATAACGCTATTAATGAGCGGCTTCCTTAAATGGGTCATTGTAGGCAATTTTATCGCCTGGCCAATTGCTTATTTTGCTATGAATAAATGGCTGCAGAATTTTGCTAATCGTATAGATATCAATATTTGGATATTCGTTTTGTCAGGGACAATTGCTCTTTTTGTTGCACTATTAACCGTAAGTTACCAATCCATCAAGGCCGCCACAGCCAATCCGGTGGATTCCCTGCGGTATGAATGAATGTCAGCAACTTTCTTGGAGATACCGTCGTTTTTATATATAAACAGATTCCAAGCACAGAACATCTAAGGAGTCATGATGTCAGAAAAATGGAAAACAAAGAGGCTGATCCTTGCCAAAGTGCTGGTGATGGTGGCAGGCTTTGTCATCCCCATCCTTGGCATTACGGGAGTAGGCTCTGAAAGAGAAGAACCCGGGCGCGTTCTGCAACTGCACGATGTGCAGCGGATAGAGGATGTCCAGGCTGATTACTATTTAAAATCCCCGCGTGATATCAAGATCGCACCGGATGGCTCTCTTTTCGTGGTCGATGAGGACCAGTTCCTCAAATTCGATGCAAACGGAAAGTTTATAAAAAACCTTTATAAAAAAGGGCAGGGACCGGGTGAATTGGAGGGGATAAGTGACCTTATCATATCCGATGATGCACTGATCGTTCTCCAGGGGAGGCCCAATAAAATTATGCTGATGAATCATGACGGTGAGTTTATCCGTGAGTTCAGGCCGGAACCCAGGGTATCCAGGTTGTGCGCTGTTCATGACGGCATCTTTGTGACCGCTCGCTATGGCCCCCCCAAATTAGACAAAGTGGGGGATGAGGCGAAGATCATCGATGTTAACTGGACTCTGGGATATATATCAGATAACCAGACCGTCGAGGAGCTTGAGCTGGAGTTTCCAGTCCGGTGGTTTGCCAAACGGATGGCAGGAGGAAAAGCCCTCATCGCCAACCACATTGCCAAATTCATCGCGGAGTCATACAAGAATGAATACCTCGTAATCTGCCATGCCGAAGAATACAAACTCCGGCTCTTCGACCTCGACCAGAAGCAGATCGTAAAGGATTTCGGGAGAGAGTACCGAAGGGTTCGGTTCAAAAAGGATGATTCTGAGCGGGTCGAGATAAGGCCCGAAGTGTTTCGTTTCGCACCTCCTGTGAAGCATCTAAACGATGTCCAACAACTCTTCATCCGGGGGGATGACATCTGGGTCATGACCTCCACCATCGAGCCTGGAAAAGGCGTCCTCTTCGATGTGTTCAACGAACAGGGGGAATACGTCGATCATTTCTACCTGCCTCTCCGGCAATCTGTCACAGCGGAAGCATTGGAGGACCTTCCCCTCACCTTCCAGGGAGGCTATATGTATGTCGTGGAGTACGACGAGGACGATCTTCCTTCTATTGTGAAATATCGTATAGCGGCTCAGAAGTGAATGACCTTGCTGGCCTTAACTGATCGATCATTTACTGAAATGTCGTTAAATGTAATATTTTATGTCACTTTGTTTCAAAAAACTTACAGTGGAAGCTTTAGATTGAACAAAGAAACAGAAAGAGGATAAAGAGGATAAGATAAGGGCTTCCGGATTTAGCTGGTCGCACTTCCTCTTGGCTCTCCTTGTTTTTGACAGATCTTTAGCTCTCGTTTATACTTCCTCAAGAAGTCAGATGGGATTATCGAAGCAACACTGCAGCTCGTAAACGGGCGCAGGCAAAAAGCAAATCCCACTAAAGCCCGCGAAAATTAAAGGAGGTCTGCTCAATGGTAATAGCCGACGTCGGTAAAAAGATCGAATATTTTCATGCCTCAAAGTATGGAAATGGAGCCATGGTCGCCGAGGAGTTCAAGAAGCAGATGGTAGCCAGGGGAGTCACTGTGAGCGTCCATCACATCCGCGATGCGAGGCCAAAGGAGATGCCGCCGGCCGACCTGTACCTGTTCAGTTCACCGGGGCGTATGGGAAAGCCCATCGGAAGCATGCGCCGTTTCCTGAAGAAGGCCAGGCTGCAATCGGGAACGAAGTACGCAGTCCTGACCACTGAGGCCGCACCCCAGCCGGACAAGAAGACGGGACGCATGGCCACCGAAGAGGAGCTGGCCAGGCGGCAGCGCGTAATCCCTGTCATGAACCAAATCCTGCAAGAAAAGGGGCTGGTAAAGGTCGCCGAGGGCAAGATCCAGGTGACCGGCATCAAGGGGCCGCTGGAAGAGGGCTGGCAGAAGAAAGTCGAAGCCTTTGCATCCCAGATTCCCATTCTGCACTAGTGCTTCAGACGAAGAGCGCTTGTCCAATTCCCTGGTCATGTTTGTGGCCTGACTATGGATATGATGTAATAAAGGATATTTTGATTGAGCGTTTATAATCGCCAATCGAAAAAGACGCTGCATTAGGTAGGAAAACCAGAAGGTTAAGAAGTAAGAATATTGGGAGAAAGAAAATGAAACTGAAAGTACTTGTAGGAAGTGGAGATAAAATTGGACTGTTCACATTACCGTTTTTAATAGTCGGTTTGATTCTGAATATAATATTTCCATCTTTTTTCAGTGTGGGTGGTCCCTCAATTGTCCTCATGACAGTTTCCATTATCATACTCATTCCTGGGATAGCAATTTGGATATGGACAGCGGTTCTCATCCTGGTAAAAACATCTAAACAAGAACTGATAACAACTGGACCTTACTCGATCGTTAAGCACCCGCTATATACGGGTGTAGCTTTGTTAGTGCTTCCATGGATAGGATTTCTATTTAACACATGGTTGGGAGTCCTTATTGGAATCGTTCTATATATTGGATCTAGAGTATTCGGGCCTGAAGAAGAAGCAATATTGTCAAAGACTTTTGGTGCTGTCTGGGATGAATACTGCAATAAGGTAAAGATACCGTGGTTATAGAGAAGAAATAGCGGTCGCCAATACATAAAAAACGGGAGAAAAACCAATGGCCAAGTCAATAATCATTATCGGAGCCGGTATGGGTGGTATGGCTGCCGGTATCTACGGTCAGATGAACGGCTACCAAACACAGATTTTTGAGATGCATACCAAACCGGGTGGGCAATGCACGTCGTGGAAGCGCAAGGGCTACACTTTCGACGCCTGCATTCACCATTTCTTCGGCTGTAAACCAGGCTCCACTGTATACCATATGTGGCACGAGCTCGGTGCATTGCCTCGAGAAATGGTAAATATCGAAGAGTGCACGGCAGTGGTCTCGCCGGGCGGGAAAATGTTCGTAGATTACTATGATCTCGAGAAGCTAAGAAACACATTGCTCGAATTGTCTCCGGCAGACTCTAAAATGATCGAACAATATATCGGAGCAATCAAAGCATTTGCTGATAAAAAAATCGATGATGCGATAAGCAGCGGCTCATTGTGGAAAATGATCCCGATTTTCTTTTCGATGCCTTCGATCCGAAAATGGATCAAGATGAATATGCGCACTTTTGCCGAACGGTTCTCCGACCCTTTTCTAAGAAAAGCATTTGCCCAGCTCGTATATTCAAATCCGGATGGCCCCCTCTTCTTTCATGTGATGAGGCATGTTGGCGGATTGAACGGCGACATCCAATGGCCGGTGGGTGGATCGAACGAATTTGCCAAATCTATCGAGAGACGCTACCTGGATTTAGGAGGAAAAGTACATTACCGCAGCAAGGTCGAAAAAATCCAGGTTGAGAATGACAAAGCGGTGGGGATCAAGCTCGTTGATGGGAGCGAGCACAGGGCGGACGTTATCATTTCGAACGCAGACGGGCGAAAGACGATCTTCGATATGCTCGATGGCAAGTACATGAACGAGACCGTCCGCGGCTACTGCGCTCCGCTCTCGGATGAAACCCCCTTTGCTGTAAATGTTTGTCTGGGGATCGACCGGGATCTATCCGGCGAGCCTTCATCTCTGGTGCTACTGCTTGACCAGCCTGTGACTATCGCCAACCATAAATATGAGAACATAGAGGCGCAGCTCTATGGTTTCGATAAAACCATGACCCCGATGGGGAAGGGCGCAATAAAAGTCGAGCTTCCTGCAAGCTATTCCTACTGGAAACAACTCTATAATGACGATCGGGAGAAGTACAAACTGGTAAAACAGAAGGTCGCCGAACAGGTAATCGAGATTCTAGAAAGTTACTTCCGCGGAATAAAAAATCAGATCGAGGTTATCGACGTCTACACTTTAATGACATGGGAGCGTTACATGGGAGGGACTCAGGGATGGTTTAATCTGCCGAATCGGAAGCTTGATTTCAGCATGAAAGAAGATCTTTCGGATAAGAAATTCAAAACGACGCTGCCAGGGCTTTCCAATTTTTACTTCGTCGGCGTGTGGGCCACCGCAATGGGGTCTCTGGCCCATAATGCCAGCTCAGGAAAGACAATTATCCGGCGCATCTGCAAACAGGACGGCAAGGAATTTAAAGTACAGCCATAGCAGGCCGAAATTTCTTTCCATCAACCGGGCGTGGGGGTCAAAGGTGAAAAACACTTAATGGCTGGCGAGTGACAGCCTAAATCACCTTGTGATCTCGCTTTCCAGGAGTGGATCAGGCCGGAAGAGATAGTTGGTGCAGCCTTGCCCCTCGCCATTAATTCCCTCGGCCAAAAAGTTATAAACTCTAGAATCTTGCTGGTTTGAAAACTGATCTTAAACCTCGGTCTCCTCAATAAGCCATTCAATGTGATTCCTTATGATATTTTATTTTTTCCAGGCGGCATAATCCGAAGCAAAGTAGGTGAGGATCATATCCGCTCCCGCCCGTTTGATGGAGGTCAGTGTTTCCAGAACGATTCTCTTTTCATCCACCCATCCATTGGCGGCAGCAGCTTTGATTAGAGAATATTCTCCACTGACATTATAGGCGGCTACAGGCACTCTGAAGGTTTCCTTGACTGTGCGGACGATATCGAGATAGGGAAGAGCAGGTTTGACCATCACTATGTCCGCGCCTTCGGCTAAGTCGAGCTCCACCTCCCTCACTGCTTCATCCGCATTTGCAGGATCCATCTGGTATGAACTGCGGTCGCCGAACTGGGGGGAGCTTTCCGCCGCATCACGGAAGGGACCGTAAAAAGCAGAGGAATATTTGGCCGCATAAGACATGATAGGAATGTGGGAATAGCTGTTTTTATCAAGAATTTGTCGGATGGATCCCACCCTGCCGTCCATCATATCCGAAGGAGCGACCATATCGGCTCCGGCCTCGACCTGCGACAGTGCCGTCTTTGCCAGCAGATCTAGACTGGCGTCGTTGATCAGGCGGCCGTTTTCGATCCAGCCGCAGTGGCCGTGAGAGGTATACTCGCAGAGACAGACATCGCCGATAAGAAGAAGGTCAGGGATGGTCTTTTTAATCTGGGCCATGGCTTTCTGGATGATACCATTCTCAATCCATGCACCAGAACCCTTTTTATCCTTGTGTTCTGGAATCCCAAAAAGAATCACAGCTTTTATACCTGAGTCGTATATCCGCTTGCACTCATCCACCAGTTCCGGAACGGAAAAACGAAACTGACCGGGCATGGAAGGGATTTCCTCTTTTCTTTTCAACCCTTCCACGACAAAAAGCGGCATGATGAGGTCGTCCAGATCCACTTTTGTTTCGCGAACCAGGTCACGAACATGCGCATTTTCCCTCAGTCTTCTCATTCGGATAATTGGAAAGGTCATATGATTTCTCCTCATTTTTATTTCTTTGCGGTAGATTCGGGTGCCCGGCGCCGGATAAGGGCCTTGACTCTAGCCTGCAACTCCTGAACGTCAAAGGGCTTTGATATGTAGTCGTCTGCCCCGATCTCAAAACTGTCCAATTTTGTTCGCAGACTGTTTTTTGCAGTGACCATAATCACGGGAGTCTGGATTGATTTTTCCCTGATCTCCTTAAGAGCCTCGTTCCCGTTTTTCCCCGGAAGAAAGATGTCGAGAAGGATAACGTCGAACGTTTCATCCTTCAGTATTTCCATCATGTCTTCGGCAGATGCACAGCTTCTGACCTTAAAATTTTGGCTTTCGAGATTGAGCTCTACCATAGTCCGGATCAATTCTTCATCTTCGACAATCAGAACTCTGTTCATTTGTATTTCTCCTTTTGTTTGTCACATAAGATCAGGAAAAATTCTCTTTTATCTGATCCGCGATGGTATCAGCCAGGAGGTTCACATCTTCTGAGGCGTGAGCACTGCTCAGAAAGAGAACTTCATACGAAGATGGAGGCAAGTACTGTCCTCTCTCGAGAAGCCCTCCATAGATCTGGACGAACCGTTTCATGGCAGTGTCGGATATGTCGGAGGCCTTCCTTGGAAAATCTCCTGTATCTAAGTAGAGCCAGATAATCGAACCCTGGCGCTGTGCCCGAGCAGAAGGAAATCCGCTTTCTTGCAGCCGGTTCACGAAACGTCTCCCCAGGTTTTCCAGATATTCGTAAGGAGAGTCTTTTACGAGGACCTTGAGCGTCGCAAGGCCGGCAGCCAAAGCCACAGGATTTCCGCTTAATGTGCCGGCTTGATAGACTTTCCCCAAAGGAGCAAGGTTATCCAAGATCCTATCCGTTCCCACCACCGCTCCGACCGGCATTCCTCCGCCAATGATCTTTCCCAGAGTGAATAGGTCAGGAACGATATCTGTCAGCTGCCAATAGGTGCCGAAATGGAGTCGGAATCCTGATATCACCTCGTCGAAAATGAGAAGGCTGCCGTGCTTCGCTGTGATGTCTCTTAAAAACTGAAGGAATTCTTTTCTCTGAATCAGAAGGCCGTTATTTGCAGGTAATGGCTCAATCACCACAGCAGCGATTCTCTCTCCGAACTTATCGAACAAGTCCTCCACTGTTTCTTCATCATCCAGTGGGACCACAAGCGTTGTTTTCGCGATGTTTCTCGGAATTCCTTTAGAGCTTGCGACAGCATGAGTAGCCAAACCTGAGCCGGCTTTGACCAGCATACCATCAAAATGGCCGTGATATCCTCCGATGAATTTGACGACAAGATCACGGCCTGTTACGCCTCTGGCCAATCGAAGGGATGTCATCACCGCTTCTGTTCCAGAACTCATAACACGAATGCGATTGAACAGAGGAAAGGCACTTAGGGCTAATTCAGCAAATTCGGTTTCTCCGCGGTGACAAGCCCCAAAGGAAAGTCCCGATCGGGCGGCTCTTTGGACAGCTTCAACCACTTCGGGGTGGGTATGCCCCAGGATGAGCGGTCCCCATGACTGGCAGTAATCTGTGTGCTGGTTTCCATCGGCATCTATAAATCCAGCACCGCTTGCTTTCTCGAAGTAGACAGGCCGTCCGCCGACCTGCTGGAAGGAACGGACGGGGCTGTTCACGCCGCCTGGAATGAGATTCGATGCCTTGACAAATAGGGCTTCGGAATTTTTCATTTTTCTCTTCATGATCGCTTTCCTTCCATGTTGTTTTTATCTGATCTCTTTCTTTAAATAATGATTTTTGGTGAGTTTGATGATTTCGGCGAGAAGAGATTCAGCATCGGGTCTTTTCGCCTCATAAACATCGGGAAGGTTCAGGTTTTTCAGATACTGGGCGGTTGTGGGACCGATTGCCAGATAGGCCATGTTCGTTTGAAGATTACGATTGTGTTCCAGAAAGCACGCCGCTGCAGAGGGACTGGCCAGGATTGCTATTCCCGGCCCTGCGATCTGAAGGGGTTCATTTGACAGTTTTTGGTGTCGGTAGACCACGATTTCACGCAAATGAAATCCATCCCGGGATAAGACGGATTTTAATCTTCCCCTGGTCCGGCTGCCTCTGAAGTGAAGCAGTCGTTCTTCCGGTAGGCATTTTTCGACCAGCATGGATGCCAGGGACTCTGCTGTGGGAGGATCTGCCACTAACCAGGGCTTTTGACCAAAGTGACATTGTGCTGCTTGGGCTGTACTTTGTCCTACGCAGGCGATACGGGGATGCAATTGGTCATATTTTATTCCGGAGTTTATAAGCGCTGCGACTGCGCGCTTGCTGGTGAAAATGACCACATCGGCCTGTTCCCAGCTTTTTTTTAGTAACGAAGAACCGGCAGACAATGGTGCCGGAACCGTTTTAATGCACGGATACTCCACAAACTGAAAGCCGTTTTGAGATAAACGCTCTGCCAGCATCCGGTTGTCGTCCTTTTCCCTGGTCAAAATAATTACTGGAGTTTCCGGCATATGCTTTCTTTCTTTCTGACGTTAACGGCACGGAGATCTGTGAGATCTTCGAGCATGATTTGTTTCATCTGCTCATCACTTCTGTCTGAGACTGAAGTCTGAACCCAACCTTTATCGGGCTGGTCCAATCCGATATGTGTTCGCCAACCCGTTTTCTCCCTGAAGGCAAAAGCACCGAAGGCGACGTGGCAACCGCCTTCGAAATTGTAGAGAAGTCGGCGTTCGATTTCGGCGGCTGTCCGTGTCTCTGGGTCATCCAGACGTGCCACCTCCTGCAAAAGTTCTGGATCTTCCTTGCGCGTCTGCACGGCGATGACTCCTTGTCCTGGGGCAGGGAGCCAGATCTCAGGATTCAGACTGTAAACATGAAGAGGTGAGGGATCTAGTCCAAGCCGCTCCAAGCCTGCTTGAGCCAGAACTATGGCTCCGTATTGTCCCTCTTTGCACTTGCGGATACGCGTGGGGACATTTCCCCGCAGAAAATCCGGTGTTGCCTGCGGGGCATAGAGCCGCAGAAGTGCCTGCCGCCGGAGGGAGGTCGCCCCAACCCGGCAATCCGTTCCAATAGGAAGGAGAAATTGAGAGTCATGCCAGCCGGGATGAACGAGCAGAAGATCGGGCACGGATCCGCGGGACAGATAGGCACCCAAGGATAACTGCGGGTGGATGCGGGTGGGAAGATCTTTCAAAGAATGAACAGCAATGTCTATATTTTTATTCAGCAGCCTGTTTTCCAGTTCCTTGGTGAAGAATCCGGTCTCCGTCTGTCCCTGCAAAGGAGTGTCCTGGAAGAGATCTCCGGATGTCTTCACGATTTTGATTTCTGTATTCAATTTGAGGCCATCGGCGACTGTGTTTGTCTGCCAGAGGGCCAGATCGCTTCCGCGTGTTCCGATGATATAAGTCCTACTTTTCATTTCCATTTCTGCTCCAGAAAGATTCCATGGCTTTGTGGAAGGCATGGAACATGTTGGACGAGTACTCGTTCACCATCTGCTTCATCGCATCCTCGATCATATTCCGGCTTTTTCCTTTTAGCTCAGAGAGCTCGGCGGTAAAGAAATCGGGGATTTTTTTGTGAATAAAGTCTTGTCTCAGGAAGTAAATAGTGGAGAGAAAAGAGGTCATGTCACGACTGCGGCAGTACTGCACGAAAAGTTCGATTTCCTTTGCGATTTTTTCCTGGAAGAGAGCCGTGTCTTTTGGATTGTCGCCGTGCCCCAGGTACGATTGCAGATGATCGATATTGCGGTATTCGACAAAAGAAACAGATTGCGCAGATTCCGATACCTGACGCGGAATACCGATATCCAGAACCAAAAGCGTGCCCTGTCTTCTCTGGCCCAGTTCCTCCTCTGTAATCCAAGGTGAAGCCGCCCCTGTGGCAGCGACCAGAGCATCGGCTGAGGGAATAAATCCTCTCAGTTTCTCGAGTGAAATCCAATCGTGTCGGTGTTGAGATTTGACCGTCCGGTTGAAACGGATGACACGGAATTTGATATTTTCTTCGATCAGAGAGGCTGTTTTCCTGCCGATTTCTCCCATACCTGCGACCAGGATGCTCCGGTCTTTTATCTCTGGGCCAAAATAGTTTTCGATATAGTGGGCAACCAATCCATGTATTCCTGTTTTGAGATTGGACCGGATCCCGATTTCGTAGCCGTATTTGGCCGTTCGCCCCGCAATGTGGGCCAGGCGGTTGATGATGATGTTCGATGTTTTTTCTTGCTGAGCCTTCAGGATAGCCTCCTGAAACTGACCAGCGATCTGGGCTTCGCCCTTTACCAGCGATTCCAGGCCGGACACCACGCGAATCACATGTATCAGCGCCTCTTTTTCTTTGTATAGCTTTGGATGTGGAACAGCATCAGTCCCATTTATTCTTGAATTTTGAAGAAAACGCAGCATCTGCGCTTTCAGAATTTCTGCAATCCACTCGGGCATCTGAGTGGAAACGATCCATTCCACTCTGTTGCACGTCTCTAAAACAAGCAGTCCGGCTGATGGATCCATCCTGCGGATGGAAGTCATCAGAAGTCCCCGATCCTCCTTCGTAGTGATAAGTTTTTCTCTCAGGGTGCTGGATGAAATTCTAAAATCGTATCCGACAATCGCCAGCGGAATCTCAGGTTGGTTTTTCATTTCCAGTTTTCCAGTCATTATTTTTTAATTGGTAAGGAATTCGTGGATTCGTTCACAGGCGGCATAGCCGCTTTCGACCGCGTGCTCAATTCCTACTCCTGTCAGATAATTTCCGGCGAGATCGGCTCCCGGCATTTTCTCTTTCAAAATTTCTCTGAATCTTATGATCTTTTCAGGATGATCCGGAAGAAGCTGGGGAATGGCATCGGAAAAGCGGAGGATGCGAAGGATTTCCACTTCTTCAAGAGAGGTGTGAAAGAGGCGGCGGTGCTCCTCCAGAAGCAATTCGATCAACTCGTCATCACTCAGATCAACCGCTCCCGGATCGGTCATACCTCCGTAGAAACTGGCAAAAAGCTGCCATCCATCTGAGACCCTATTGGGAAAAAGGCGTGAAGGAAACAATGTTCCCAACACCCTATACTGGAACAACCTGGGCATGAGAAAACCGAATCCGTCGGGAAATGTGTGATTGTTTCCCCTCGCTCTCCAGTGAATGAGAACGACAGGGGACATCGGAATATCTTTTAAATCATCCGTTGTCCCGTTCAGCGAACTTTCTAATAAAGATGCCGTCGTTAGGGGAGGAGTGGCTAGAAGAACAGCTCGTGCCTTCCAGCTTTCTCCGGAGCTATCCACTCTATAGCCATTTTCGGTTTTATAAACACCAGTTGCCGCTTTCTCTAAAAGTAAGTCCGGTCGTAACCGTTCTGAGAGAATCTGGGTTATTTGTCCCAGTCCTTCCCGGAAGCTGAAAAGACCTTTCTTCCGTTCGATGCCTTCCCTCTTCAAACGCTTCTTTTTATTATGCATATATTTAACTGCCCCCCAAATCATGGAGCCGCTGTCTCTCTCAAAATTCCAGAATTTTGGAAACGCTGCCCGGGCCCCGAGCATCTTCACATCTCCAGCATAGACGCCCGAGACAAACGGAGACATGATAAAACTGGCAGCCTCACGTCCGAAGCGTCGGCAGAAAAACCGCCATGCTGTATCATCTTTTTGAGCGCCGCTGGGGATGAAGGGTTCCATCATCAGGCGAAATTTGGCGGGCCAGCTCAGAAGAGGCGTGCGGATAAAGGAGGAAAGACTCATTGGAAGAGGGGTCAGTCTTTCATTCCTGAAGATATAGCGATTTCTGGAGGATGCGGAGGCTGGAATCACACTTTCTCCTATTCCGAGATCCTCGACGAGTTTCCAAGTGAATTCCGAGGAGCCCATGAAGCTGTGCGGTCCTGTTTCCATGCGCACACCGTTTTCCGACAAAGTCCGGATATGGCCGCCGGGTTCGTTTTTTTCTTCCAGGATAAGGACGTCATGCCCTTTCCTCTGCAAAAGAAAGGCCGCCGTCATTCCGGAAATACCGCCTCCGACAATTATGACATCATGCATTTTCCATCTCCCATTGATGAACCCTCTCCTGAACAATCGAGGACAGGGTTTCGATATATTGGCGATCAGTACCCGGTGCAGAAATGCGAATGAATTCAACGCCCCTGTCCCGGCATTTTTGTCTGAATTCAATATCAAGGTCAAAGAAAGTCTCCAGGTTTTCCGCCGCAAAACTCACTGGATGAGCGATGATCTGTGAGACTCCTTTATCGATAAGTTCTTCCAAGACTTCATCCATTGTGGGGCCTTGCCACTTAACGGGGCCAACCCGGCTTTGATAGGCCGTCCGCACCAAGATGCCTGAATCGATGCTTTCGGAAATCAAGGAAACAGTGGATTCAACTTGGTGGATATAGGGATCACCATTCCTGACCCTGCTGAGCGGAATGGAGTGAGCGATAAACACGACCGCTGTGTTCATCGCAGGAGATTCCTGCCCAAGGAGATTTGACAGCATTCGGCTGTGCGTGGAAATGAATCCCGGGTGGTTATAGTGACTTTCGATGGTGAGAGCATGACCTTCCCACTGGGCACTTCGCTTGAAATAGTCCAGGGCTGATTGGGTAGTGGTCGATGAATACTGTGGATAAAGGGGAAGAAGGACGATGTGCTCAACGTCTCTATCCTTCAAGGATGAAACGCCGTCCTGGATGAAAGGATGACTGTATCGCATGCCGACAGCTACAGGCATCGATAAAAATTCTTCGAGCGCTGCACGCTGTTTTTCTGTCTCTGCAAGAAGGGGTGATATGCCACCTATGGCGGCATAGCGGTGGGATGCCTTTCCTTTTCGTAAAAAAGCGATCAGGCGGGCCAGTGCTTTCCGTGGAAGAGCAGGCAGAGGCAGGATATGGGGATCGTTAAAAAGACGGAAGAGATAATCCTTTATTTCTTCATGGCTGGCAGGACCTCCCATGTTCATGAGGAGAACTCCCCATTTGAATATATTCTCTTCATGGCTGCTCATCTTTCATTCTGCCTAAATGGTTTTTGAATACCGGCCTTCCGTCCGTTCAGATCTAATATATTGATCGAATACCATACAGATATTTCGTACAAAGAAACGTCCCAAGGGTGTCACCTCCAGGCTGTGTTCTCCAATTCTTATGAGTCCATCCTCAGCCATGGGGCGGAGGTCAATCAGCTCCTGGGCGAAATGACGGGAGAAAGAAACGCCCCACTTGCTTTCTATGGCGGATTGATCGAGGTAAAAATTGCAAAAGAGATCGAGAATGATTTCCCTCCTCAGCATGTCCTCCTCATCGAGAATGATTCCTCTATTCCAGTGTAAGCCGTCCTTTCTCTTGTTGTAGGACAAAACATCCTTGCGGTTTTGAACATAGGTTCGCCCCAAAGAACTGATGGACGAAGCCCCTATGCCCATAAGATCCAGTCCCTTTTTGGTGGTGTATCCCATGAAATTTCGCGTCAATGTCCGGCTCTTGAGCGCTTTAAAAAGTTCGTCTTCGGGGAGGGCAAAGTGGTCCATCCCTATATGTTTGTAGCCTGCCCCGATAAGAACCTCAAAGGCGGTTCCAAAAAGGCTCATCCGCTCCTCGGGATTGGGAATGGAGTATTTTTCTAGGGCTTTTTGGTGGGGGCTTACCCAGGGTACATGGGCATAACCGAAAAGGGCTGTGCGTGAGGGGCGCATCGCCGCAATTTTCCTAACTGTTTCGGAGAAGGATGTGATACTTTGTCCCGGCAGGCCGTAAATCAAATCCAGATTATAGGCCTCCTTTTTTCTGGATCTGAGATGAGTTAAGAGCTTTTGAAGGTGTTTTTCTTGAAGGGGCCTTTGAATGATGGTCTGCACTTGGGGATCTAGATCTTGAACGCCAAAGCTGAAGCGGTTGAATCCTGCCTCCAGTAGAGAATCCAGATAGTTTTCATCGACGGTCCGAGGATCGATTTCGATAGAAAGTTCGGCATCAGACTCAAATGTAACGGCAGATTTGAGGAAATGGATGTAATCCGCCAAGAGTTCATGTCCTATATAGGTCGGTGTTCCTCCGCCGAGAGCTAGCTGATGAATCCGTCGCTTGGAAGCAAAATCACGAAACAGCTCTGCAGCCTCTTTCTTAAGGGCGGCGACATAAGCCTTGCGGGTATCGAGCCGATGGTGAGCTTCCGTGAAGCACCCGCAGTATAAACATCGGCTGCGGCAGAAGGGAATATGTATGTATAAGGAAAGGCCTGCGTTTGGCCGATTAGCATCTATCCATATGGATCGAACTTTCTCCTGATCGATATTTTCGCTGAATTGAGGGGCCGTGGGATAACTCGTGTAGCGGGGACCACTTCGGTTATATTTGGTCAAAAGCGAGTGTGGGATGTTCATGGGATTCAAGTCTTTTTTACCTGTCATTGGAATCATCCTATTTCTGCCAATCGATAACGGTTTGTACGAAGGTCTCGATTCCTGAAAGAGGGGTTTCGGGGATGAGGCCGTGTCCGAGATTGACAATATGACCCCGGCCACCTGTTTCTTTCAATAATTCCTTGACGTGGCGATGGATTTCGTCTTGTGGGGCGAAAAGTACGGCAGGGTCCAAATTCCCTTGAACTATTGTCCGCTCACCCAATTTCCTGCGAACTTCCGATAAAGTGATCCTCCAATCCACGCCGAGCACATCCGCACCTGTTGTGGCGGCGGCTGAAAGGTGGCTAGCTATTCCGTTGATATAATAAATGATGGGTATATCTACTTTTTTCTTGACAGTTTGAACGATTCGTTGGACAAATGGCTGAACAAAAGTCTTGAAATCCCTGGGGTTGAGTTCTCCTGCCCATGTATCGAAGAGTTGAACGGCTGTTGCCGAGGCTTCTGCCTGGAGGATAAGGTAGTCCGATATTACATGCGTCAATTTCTCCTGCAGAGCCATGAAGGTCGATGTATGCCGATACATCATTTCTCTGACTTTAATAAAATGGCGGCTGCTTCCACCCTCTATCATATAGCTTGACAGCGTAAACGGTGCCCCCGAGAATCCCAGAATTGCCGTCTTCCCTTGGGTATCCTGATAAACCTTCTTTATGGCGGCAGCCACATAGTCCAACCTCTCGCAGATGCCGTCCGCATTCAGCAGTTCGATCCCCTCCAAATCTCTGACTACTGGGGATACCGCTAAGCGCGGAGAAAAAGAAACCTCCATACCGAGCACAGCTGGAACGACCAGGATATCGCTGAAAATTACCGCTGCATCTAGTGGGAATCTTTCTAGGGGCTGAAGCGTTGCCTCTGCCGCCAATTCGGGAGTGGTACAAAGTTGCCAGAATGAATGTTTTTCCCTTAAACGGCGGTATTCAGGCAATGTTCGTCCTGCTTGTCTCATAATCCATACGGGCGGTCTGTCGAGATCCTCGAAACGGACGGCTTTTAGAAATCGTTCGATTGATGTCATACTATGTTTTCCTGATTGGATTGGTTTTGTATAAAAGGGAAATTATAGCAGAAGATATGACTGCTGGGAGGGTGATTATGTCATGGAATTGTCATGAACAATTGAGCCTGAATGAATATGTTTAAGGTTCGAAACGATAGCCGTGGCCTCTTACGGTTAGAAAATGTTTGGGTTTTTCAGGGGTGTCCTCAAAAAGCTTTCGAAATTTGAGAATAAAGTTGTCTACTGTCCTGGGAGTAGGGGCAACGTCCATTCCCCAGACTTCCTCCAGGATGTCTGCCCGAGAAAAATTTTCCTTAGCATTTTCTAGCATAAATTTCAGAAGTTCGACTTCCTTCTCGGAAAGAATCTGATCACCCAAATTGCTTGAGCACTTTCTGGTAGTAATATCCAATCGGAAACGGTTGATGGTGATAAAACCCATGGAAGGGGTTCGCCGCTTGGCTTGGCTTCTTCGGATGAGAGCTTTGACTCTGGCAAGCAGCTCCTCTAAGTTGAAAGGTTTGCTCATGTAATCGTCAGCCCCTGTATCCAGTGTATGGATTCGGGTGTGGATATCGTTCTTGACCGTAAGCATAAGAACAGGGGTATCATCCCCTTTTTCCCGGAGTGACTTTAGGTACTGTTCACCAGTCTGACCCGGTAGCAGAATGTCTAGAATAATCAGATCGAATACGTCTTTAGAAGAGGCCATAGGTGCCTCCTCTGCAGAAGAAAAGGCCTGAACATCGAAACCATTTCGTTCCAGATGAAGCTGAATCATCGATCGAATCAGGTCATCATCCTCTATTACAGCAATTCGCCCTGGCATTATTTCTTTTCTTTTTGAAGAATAATCCGGAAGATGGCCCCTTGCCCTTTTCCCTCGCTCAAAGCCAGAAGATCCCCTCCCATCTCACGGGCTAGAGCCCGGGAGATATAAAGCCCCATCCCTGTGCCCCGACGCTTGACAGGAAGTTCTGAAGCCAGAATTTCAAAGGCACGGAACAAAGCTTCCGATTTTCGTGGGTCGAATCCTGGACCATTGTCCTTTACATCCAACAGAACATCCCGGCCGGATATCTTCACAGAAACTCTCAAAACAAGATGAGGGCCGGTATATTTGACGGCGTTGTCAGTGAGGTTGTCAAGAATGACTTTGAGGGCATGAACATCTGCCCGGACTTGCAAATTCTTATCCGATCCTGTATCAAGCCCTATCTCTGTATCGGTGAGGGACACAGCGCTTTTTTGGAAATATTCCTCAAGAAACCTTGGCAGGTTTACGGGTTGTAGATTCAGTGGTTCACGGCTTTTTAAACGATGACCAGAAAGTATATTTTCTGCCAATTTTTCCTGTCTTTCGACCTGTTTGAGAGCCAGTTTTATAAAGGGAGCGATTTTTTCCGATCCCGATTGGGACTTTAGATTCTGAAGAAAAGCTTTGATCCCTGTAATGGGCGTTTTGATTTCGTGAGCGGACCGTTCCCAAAATTCCGTTACCTCTCGGGCTGTCCTCCGTTCCACTTGAATGGCCCTGTAAAGAAAAACACTACTTAGAAGCAGTATAAGAATGATAAATCCTGATTCACCCAAGAGCATAAAATTTTTGCTGCGGAATTCCTGTTCTATGTGGTCGACGATTTCTGCACGCGGCCTTACCCAAAATTCAGGCCATCGAGGCTCCAAGGATTTTACAAAAGGAGCATCGTCTGGACGTTCTTTGAGAATTTCAAATCGCTGATCGTGATCACAAATTCCAATTTCAGGTTCGAATTCCTCATCCTTTGCCACGGTTTGGCACAGGATGTTTACTTCCAGTTCGAGAATTTTATATTGTTGGCTTTTTTCATTTTGGATGGATGTACGGATAAAGATGGTCCACCACGTCAAAAGCGCGGCCAGGGAAAGAATGGACAATCCAAAAAGTATGTGATGTCCGTATCCTTTAAAGACCTTTTTCGTTTTTCGCATTATCGCTCTTCTCGGGGGCATGCTGATTATAAAAGTAACACGAGCAAATTCAAATAATCTGGATTGAAAAAAACAAGGCGAATGGGCATTTTTCTTTTAATTTAAAAGATTCTTGTTTCAAATGCAATCGTAATACAGCCAGTTGGAGCAACTGCTCGAGTCTATAATTGAAGAATTACAGGTGAGTTAGAGTTCTCGGTCGACTCTCCGAGGAACCTGTTCGAGTGACCTGCCTCCCCTCATAGGGATTCATTCCTTGTGATAAGAATCTGCTTGACCTGGACTTGACTCGAGGCTTGGTTCATTCTCGAATCTTGCCACTGACCTGACATTTTCAGTGGCACAGTTTTGCTGGATCAAGTCCTCGGATATGTCGTCTTAATCAATCTTTCTCTCCATCTCCTAGCTATAAATGGCTTTGGATACTTCCGCGAGGAGATGTCCACCAGAGGACTCTTAGCATCCCTTCATTTACAGCCGGGCAACCCCTAAAAAAACTGCGTGAATTGAGACGATAAGAACGATAAAGACTATTCGTGCAGAGCGCAGAGAAAGCTCCAAGAAGTGATATTGAAGGGCATCCTTAGGGCAGGAAGCAAGACAATCACCACATAGGGAGCATGATAAACCTGGCTTTTTCTGTTGAATATCTTGTTGCTCCAGAGCTTGATACCTGCAAGAATATCGACATGCTCCGCATTCATCACAAGCTGATGTAAAGCGGATTCTAAAGAGAGAAAGACGCCCCAATACATCTGAAACCACTCCTACGGGACAGTAAATTGTACAATGAGACATTACTCCATTTCTTCGGGAAAGAAACAGCATAAAACCCAAACCAAATAGACCGTAAACAATGGCAATTCCGGCTGCAATAGCCGGATTTATTCCAAGAAGTCGGAACGTCAACGCAGAGAGGACGATCAGTATCAAAATGCCTAATCTTGCAGATCTCCACCAAACAGGAAGAGACTTGGGCCTCTTCAGGGATTTACTGGCTGAGAAATCCCAGCTGCCTATATAGCAGAGATAGCTGCACCAGGCACTCCCCGCCAAGATGACTGTTGAGGCAAAAAGGATGAGCATAAAAAAGCCGTGTCCCCGAAATATAGGCCCGGCTAAGATCATAGCCGGGATCGGGAGATGCAGCTTTCCGGTCATCAGAAATTTTTCAAATCCCATTATTCCCAGCAAAAATTGAGCGAAGAACACGACTGAGAAAAAAATCCAGATAAGGCCTCTGGTTTTTGAAGATTCCTTTATGTCAAGCATTCTTTCGGTGATGAATGCTGCGTAAAGGGATAAGGCCAGGATTTCAATCCCGAATGAACCCGGAAGGAATCGTTCGAGAAGAAGAATCGGAGTGTCGACTTGAAAGTGAACGATCAACAAGAGAAATGCTGTCAACAGGAATGCAAAGAAGCTTGGCAGGTAGGGGACATAACGATTCTCTTTTTTATAATGATAGAGGCCGCGAATCCTTTTGTTTTCCAAAAGGAATGCTGAAAGAAGTGTTAAGAGCGCTACGACGCTCAGGATTACGACCAAACGAGCCCACGGCCTTCCCTCTGATATTCTTATGCTTCGGAGATAAACCAGTCGCTCGATCCAGATGATGCTCCCGGCAACAAGAAAGATTTGGAATATCTTCAGTGCCCATTTTCTCTTGATCAGCAGTATTAAGGGGAATAAGAGGGCCAACAGAGCGTGCCAGTCTTGGTGGACTCTTGAGAAATGTGCGGCAAGAAGGATCGATGATACTGCGGGAAGAATAATAATCTTTGCCAAGGAGGCACCTTTACGGGTAAAAAATTTACACTATTGAAAGAGAATTATACCCTAATTTGATGGAGAATTCTCCCATTTCAAAGAGAGCCGGAAATGAGCGCATTTTTGGACGCAAATGTAATTTTGCCAAGACGCGAAATCGTGAAACTGATTGAAAGTGAAGTGGTGGGCGATACAGGATTCGAACCTGTGACTTCTACCGTGTGTAAGAAGCACAAAAGGAAGAAAAAGCAGAGAAAATAAGAGATTTCCCCAGTAGACTGTTGAGAATCAGGCGGTTGAAATCTCCAAGCTTTTTGATATTTTTGCGGATTTTTCCATCTTTCTGACAAATTTTGGTCACAGTTTGGTCACAGTTTTGAACCAATGTGGAACTTGTCCCCCAAAATCTTTCCATTGGCTCCTGCGATAT
>JABAOC010009523.1_pt1 | contig 27474 bp, 33 predicted proteins | sample 7062161 | NCBI WGS metagenome assembly JABAOC01 (sample SAMN14538625, study PRJNA623070) | marine sediment metagenome | biome: marine biome [ENVO:00000428]; feature: marine pelagic biome [ENVO:01000023]; material: deep marine sediment [ENVO:00002113] | place: India: Gulf of Khambhat ... | reverse complement strand
TCCGCAAGGTGTATGAAGTGGATCCGCTGCATTGCCCGTCATGTGGAGGCCAGATGTCGATTATCTCTTTTATAGAGGAGCATCTGAAACTTGATGGTTTGGAGATTTCGGGGGATCTGTGTCGATTGTTGAGCCTTTGACCCGGCTGTTTTGGATGTGAAAACCTTATCTCAGGATGCTCGCTGGTGGAAAATGGAAAAAATTGCAAGGAATTTGGTGCAAACGCAATAACGAAATTCCTATCCTACGCTTTTGCCTATGATTGTTTTTATATAGCGTCAATGAGTGCATCCCCTTATATAAGATTTTGCCACAAGATGAAGATGTTAGCAGAGAAAGTGAAAGATTGTGTTCCTAAACCTGATGATAGGTCACTTTTAAAGAGAATTGATGAATTTAATTACTCAAAATACACAATGTTTTGGATTTTAAAATGATTCATTATTACCTGGATATGAATGGATAAAAAAGAGAAAAGATGGATGAAAGTCAAGGAGGTAGCAGACTATTTGTCTATTAGCCAAGATAATGTCTATAGGTTGCTATATACTCACAAATTGCCAGGAGTAAAACTTGAGGGTGTAGGCTGGAGAATTGACCGTAAGAAGCTGGATAACTGGATAGAAGGAGAAATGGAAGATAGAGAGGAAAAGTGGAGAAAGATATTTGATTGGTGAGGTAAGATTAATACTTTGGAAGCCAGAGACCCTGAAGCCCTGGCTTCCAGATGATTGAAATGACGTAAGAAAACGAGTTGACACCTCGTTTTAAATAGACGAAATTAGTAATAAATTATGCTCATGGGAGGGGAAACCATGAAAGTAAGATACGAATTTTTTAGTTTTCTTTCCATATTATTCGTGCTAATTTCAGGAATATACGCCGAAGAAAAACCTTTGGCCGAAATCTACAAGCTGGGTAAAGTTAGATTCGTCCAGGAATTTGTCATTTCGGATGAATCTCTGCCTGAGGGCGAATTTTTCAGTGGCATCACTTCTATTGCTGTGGACAATAGCGGTTCCGTCTATGTATGCGATGTTGACGCAAATAACATCAGGAAATTCAATGCCAAAGGTGAATTTTTGAAAACTATCGGCAAAGAAGGTCAGGGACCAGGTGATTTCAATCGTCCTCTCAAAATTGAAATCGTTCAGGATAGGCTTGTCGTCTGGGAGTCTGGGAATATGAGAATATCCATCCTGAATCTAGATGGCGATTTTATCAAATCCATCCCATATAACTTCACGGAACTGGGATGGTTGTATGAGATTAAGGCCCTTCCTAATGAGAAGATGATATTTGAAAATCAGGTCTCTTTTCGCAGAGGCCCGTCACGTCCTTGGGAGTGCTACTTACGACTTTTTTCTTATGATTTGGAGCATATAAAAGACCTGTACGAAAAGGAGTTTTGGACACGAAAGAACATCACCGAGCCGAGAAGGCAGAGCATTCCTATTCCTTTTTCTGCAAGAGTGCATTGGGATGTAACTCCCAAAGGAAACATCGTCATTGGATTTTCCGAATCATATAACATCGAAATTTATGACCCGTTAAAAGGCAAAATCTCCTTTTTTGAACATGAATATGAGCCTGTTGAGGTCATTAAAGAAGATAAGGAGCTATTTTTTGCTGGCATGATTGTCACAACATCGAGTGGGGGCACAAGAGAGACAAAACAAGGTGCTCCTGATTACATCGTGAAGAACACAGAATTTCCAAAATACAAGCCTGCTTTTGATGACATCAAGTGTGATTCCGAAAGTAACATCTGGGTACATAAATTCTGCAAAGACCGCAAAGAGGAAAACCGTTCTTTTGATGTTTTTAGTGAAGACGGTCATTTCATTAATAGTGTTAGAATAGAGGGAGAACGTCTCTATCCTCGTGGGGTGAAAATAAGGAATCGAAGCTTCTGCATTGTAGAAGCCGATAAGGATGGATATCAGAAAATCGTTAAATACAGAATCTCTGAGTAAGCAAGGAGACTCAGGGCTGAAGGCCCAGGCCTCCCGAAAGTTGAAATGACGTCTTAATGACGGAAAATCGCCTCATTGAGATAGACGGATGAGGGGGAGAGAATTTCTAAACAAAGGGGGAATTAAAATATGGCTACACTGGTAGAGATAAGAAAGCAATTAGTAGAATTACGGGACTTCCTTATTCGTCAAAAAGGAGGTCTAACAACCCAAAAAACTGAAAAACAAAAAGGGATGTACGAATATGCTATCAAACGCTCAGATACTATAAGTAAAGAGATTAATAAAGTAATCTCTATGTTAGATGAGTATTTAGGTTGATGGTTGTTATCTCGCAGGTTCGAGGCCTGCCTGGGGAGCCAAACTTTTAGGGTAAATCCTAGAATTCTTTTTAGCCATTGGGAGCCGTAGTTAGGCGATTTTAGTCGAAGTTGGCGGTCTCATACTAATATGGACAGAGGTTTATTTGTATATATATTAAAAGTACAATAAACTAATATTTCTCAATGAAAAGGGAAGGTATAAAAAGGATATATGAAAGACTCAGCATTGAATGAAACTATAAAAAATGTGGCGACTGTTGTAATTTCAACAGGTTCTATAATAAGAATCTTTAACGCAAAAGACAGATATTCATCAGATTTAGACCACGATGAACTCAGGGAAATATTAGATTCATTAAACACAATTATAAGTAAATTATTAAACCATCCCATATGGCAAAATTTCAAAGATGATTTCGATTGCATATCTTACGATACTCCAGAAACTCCAAATATTGTGTCAAATCTTTTCAGTGCGGGATTACATTATTTGAAAGAGAAAGGAATTATTGGGGACACCATAGAAGAAGCATTTAAATATTGTGAAGAAAAAATTATAGAAATTTATGCGAGGATAGATGAGGTTTGGCTATTTGATTGTCGTTTGCCAAATTCTCATTACGATAAAGATTATAAAAATGCGAAGAGATTTTTCTATCTTCTGAAAATCTATTGGAATCTCTATCGAAATATTTTGCATGTTTGTGGACATGCTGGTCTATCTCGTCGACCACATCCGTTAGCAAGATTAATAACAAATCTAAAATATCGAATCCAATCTTGTATAGAGCAACTTGGCAATGACGAATTAACGTCTGTATATAGTAATTTAAGTTGGCTTAATCCTATAGAGAGTGAAGATTTCAGTATTGACTGGGAATGTGGTGGTGTACAAATATCGAATGAATTTGAGAACGCAATTGAGGAAGGAGCATTGAGATATGGAAGCCGAAGGTTCAAATTAACACCCCAAGAAAATTTTTTTATAACAGTTTGTAATGAAGCAACAGAAACGTATGAGAAAGAGATGAAAGAAGCATTGGATAAATTACTTGATAGAGTAAAAATGCAAGCTAAAAAATTCAAGCCCTTTGATTATTCACATGAATTAAATGAATTAAAAAAAATTGATACAAACATACTTATAAAAAATGGGGAATCTGAACAAGTAGAATTTAAGTCGACATTTCAATTTGATTTAAAACAAAAACAAATTAATAAATCGTTGAGAATTTTGGTGATTAAAACAATTTCAGCCTTTCTTAATTCAAAAGGTGGTACTCTATTAATAGGAATAGATGATAATGGTAATGTTTTAGGACTGTTAGATGATTATTCTACTTTAAGGAAAAAGAGAAATAAAGATGGATTTGAGTTGGCCCTTTGTCAAGAAATTTCAAATAGAATAGGAGATGAATGTTTCAATTACCTATCAGTAAGATTCCCATTGAGTAAAAAAAAAGAGATATGCAGAATAGATGCTACTATGAGTGCAAAGCCTACATTTGTAAAGGAGGAAAAAGGGAAAAATTTTTACAAAATCCCAGTTTTCCTTTAAGCACCATTAAGCCAAAGCAAGCGGGTTTTAGCAGAATTTGTGACACAGTTGTGACATGGGAATAGGTCTACCCTACCTACTTTTCAGCTAGCTGCTAATCCAACCTAAAGATAGTTCGTTTGGATGATGCAACCGAATTTGTTACCATTGACGAGAATATTGAACTCAGAAACCTTGATCAAGTACTCCCCTATAGAAATGCAAAATACATTATACTTAAAAATCCTCGTAACGTCGTCGCTTATGAGTGTGGATGCGATGGCAAAAAAAGGAAGAAGTATAAAGTTGTTGCTGACAGATGTTTTGGTTTTGGAATATGCGGAAACCAAATGCTAAAAAGAAAACATTTCTCTGATACTTGATCCTGAAAAGGGAATACCATTGAACATCGAAGTCTTAGTACGAGAAAATGAAATCATGACTAGAAATTAGAATTGAAATTCCTCATCCTCTTGAAAACTGTGACAAGGGGATTGCTGAGGTAGCGGATTCCAGGAAAAGGCTGGCTGGGTTGAAGGGGAAATAATTTTCTATAACATATTCTGAAATTTTATTTAAGAAGTTTGGCAAAATTGGCACAGATGATCTTTCTATCGAGAAAGATCATGGGAAGGGAAAATTTATATTATTGAATCCGGCTGGCTGTAATGTAATTATAAGACATCCATTCGAGGGATTCTCTGCCCAGCCAGCTAAACAGAGTCATTTCATAAAATTAATAATAATTATAAAATTTGTCAAGATTAAAATGGCAAAAAAGCTAAAAAAGCTATTTTTAGCCCTTTATATCCTCAGACATATCAAAATCCTTTTTATCGAGTTTTTCCGTAGATAGCGACTATACGCACCTTTCAGCAAGAAAAACAAGGCATCTACGTTAGTGTAGAAAGAGTTTTACAGCCATTGGCAAAATAGACATCTTTCATGGTGAAAAACAGCATATTTAAAGTGTTTGATTAACACAAGAACTGACTAAAGGTGTCAAATCATATTCCGCTTAACAGATAAGAATCTACTTCTCCCCCTCCTTTGGCTTCAACTCCATGCCGAGTTGCCTCAACAGTCCCAGACTATCTATTTCTTCCCTCGTCTCGACTATTTTCCCTTCTTTAATATGGTATATATCAATAACACCAAATTCAATCTTATTCCCTGTAGCAGGGATACCATAATATTCTCCTTCATGAGTGCCTGTGACAGTGAACCTGGCTATAACCTTATCTCCCTTTGCAATTAGTTCATGGGTCTTAAAATTATAGTCGTTAGGAAAACCCTGAAATTCCATCTTCATAGCTTCAATTATTCCGTCCAGGGAAATTGGTTCAGGACTAATGGACGCAGAGTAGTATGCAAATTCGGGTGCACACCTTTCCCTAAAAATCTCAATATTCCCTTTCTTTACTTCCTCCCACAAACCTCTAACAAGAGCTAAATTCTGCTCCTCAAGCTCAGCCTGGGCTCTGAACTCTTCAAGCTCTGCCATCGCTGCCTTGTCCTGGCAGCCGACCATAAAGCATAGAATCAAAACCATTGGTAGAATCATGCAGAGTTTTTTCATCCTAACCTCCTATATTGGAAGGAGTCATCCACCATTAAAAAGCCTAACGGATTTTTTAATATCTTTTAGTTATTTCTTTTCTTGTTTTTCAGGAGGGACTATCTTATAACCCATCTGCTTCATCTCTTTTAATGAATCGTAATAATATGTCAATTCAGCAATTTTTCCATCAACAACACGAAATATAACAACAACAGAAAGTTCTATTTCTGCCCCGCTGATGTGTGTGGCTTTCCAAGTCGATAGTGAAGCAACTTTGTCGTTCTTTATGAAAGTCTCATGAATGGATAGGTCCATACTTGAATAGTTTTCAGAATACGAAGTAAGAAGCTCTTTGAAGGCATCAATACCTGTCGTATCCCCTCTCATAGGATCATGATCTACATAATCAGCAGAAAACACCCTATCGCATGCTTCCATGTCAAAATTATTCCAGACTTTTAATACATCTCCCATTATGGCATTTACTTCTTCTTCTGTGAGTCCCTCTTCCGCCACCTTTTCAGCCTTCTGGCAGCTAAAAGTAAAACAAAGCACCAACACAAATGGCAAAATCATAGACAGCTTTTTCATCGAATCCTTCCTATTATTATAAAGATATCTATTTCTCTTCCTTCAGCTTAAGCTCCCATCCGAGTTGCTGCAAGAAACCTAACTGGTCAAAATCTTCCCTTTCCTCTACAACTTTTCCATTCTCAATACGGACTATAAACGTCGAGCTCATTTCAAACTTTTTCCCAGTAGCAGGGACGCCGCGCCAATCCCCTTTGTGAGTTCCTCTGAGAATTAATCTGGCTATAACCCTGTCCTCTACAGCATATAATTCTTCAATACTAAAATTTAGATCAGGAAATCCTTTGAAAAATCTTTTAACAAATTCTTGTGATTCCTCTCGGGACAGAGGTTTGGGATTATTGGATATCATGTAGTAAAGATAGTCAGGAGAATAAAATTCATTGAAGTATTCAGAGTTACCTTTGTTTATCTCTTCAATGATTCCTCTATAAAGGGCTTCATTCTGCTTTTCAATCTCTGCTTGTGCTCTGAACTCCTCAAGTTCAGCCATAGCCTCTTTGTCCTGGCAGCCAAAAGTAAAACAAAGCAGAAAGACCAAAGGCAAAATTAAAAGTAGTTTTTTCATTATTTAACCTCCTTGTTTTGACTATGATGAAAATCCCAAACTTGCAATAATTAAATATGATTCTGATCCCCGAAGTCAAATTATTTCTACTAATAATACTAGCCCCCATATTAAGAGAATTACTTGGCGGGGAATTAGATCACAGACAAAAAATTATTCCCCTTAAATATTCCTAGAACGCCCTGAGAACCTCTAAAAAGAAAACATATTGACTGTGGACAAGATCCCAGTATTTGGAAATGTATCACTGATAGTTTCTAACCCGGGCTTTTTTGCGGAGTTCTTCCAGAATTTCTTGGACTTCTGAATCGGATTTTCCTTTAAACTGGATTGTTTTGTCTGCTTCTACTGCTAAACCAATACCTGCACCAACTAGTACACCTAAGATCCCACCTATTGCTGCACCAATTCCCCCTGCTAGAGGTTTGCTTATGATAACAAACCCACCTTCATCTCCTTGAGGATAACCTATGAAATATCCAGTAACTCCACCTAAAAATAAGCCTGCTATTCCGCCTACTACTGGTGCTCCTGATTCCCTTACAATCTTGATAACATCTATATCCCGAACATCGATAGCCATATCTGCTCCTGAGTATTTATCCAACAATAGTATCGAGTCTTGTTTAACTGCAATAAGCTCGCCCTTTACTCGGATTCTATCAACTTTCTGGACAATCAAATCAGCCCCCTTTTTCTCGGCATATAGATTCCCTGAAAGTGTTAAGATAGAGAATATCAGAAACAAAGCAATATATTTTTTCATCTCAATCCTCCAGACTCAGGTTCAAGTTGAATGTCAATTGTCTGCCACTCTTCCGTAAGCCGAACATGGTTTTCGTTTTCATCACTAATAATCTGATCTTTGTATCCTGAGGCATATACTAAAAGCTTCAAAAAATCCTCTCCCCACCATGTCATCCACTCCGATTCATAATATGTAATAGAATATTGACCTTCGTTGTCTGTATGTACAATTGCGTTTGGAGCTAAACCAATATAGAAACAAACTGCTGCATCATAGATTGAAGAATTATTAGTTGAATCTGTAACGGTGCCTTTTATATGAAACGTAATTTTTATAGTTTCAGGTAGTTCGGTTAATTCGGGAGAATTACATGCACCTAAAATAAAAAAGATGAAAAGTGAAGCTAATATTTTTGTTTTCATCTCTTTTTTCCTCATTGAATAAGATAAGCTCAGCCGGGAGAAGAGTTGTCAGAGTTTTGTTAAGAAGTTGTCAAAAGTTTGTTAAGTGTTAGTTTCCCCCGATTATTAATGATTCCTGGTGTTTAATATAAGGCGACACAATGCCTCTGTCAATTCCTTATGTATCTGCCAGATTCGATATTTCCTTTCATCAAAATAAACAATAATGCACCGGCCTCCGATTCAATTTCATTGGCCTGTCCAAGAAAAAGGGATTGGATACAAATGATATGACTTCGAACGAGAAATCAGGTATTGCTTTTATGTAAAAGTTCCCTTATGGTATTGACATTGCAGTGATCGGGTTATATTTGTGTGCATGTCTGGTGCGGAAAGCCAAAGAAAATATCATTTCGAAAATAGGGTAGAGGACGAACAGAAGAAATATTTGCTACGAGGAGGGACGAGAGAATAGATCGTCTTCTAAATCATATCTGGGAATGGTGATGGTGCTTGGCTCGGTGTGGGGCCTTTCTGAAGCAGCCCTCGGAATGGGACTGAGGAGCTGTGCAGCCTTTGTTTCAGGCTCCATTATGACCGGGGTAGCACTCTTTTTCCTTTCTGCCGGTTGGAGGATATCCAGAAAAACTTTCGGAGTATTTCTGATGGTTGTCATTGCCGCATCATTCAAGATGTTTGACGCCCTGCTTCTCTCCCTGCCTCTTAGACATGGTGCTGTAGGAAATCCGATTTTCGCCTTTTTCATGGAGTCGATCGCACTCGTCGTTTTTCTTGCTCTCATCAAAGAAAAACTCATTAAAAAACCGGCCGGACAAGCTCTTCTCGGTGGGATGGCAGCATTGCTCGCTGTGAACCTCTTTCCTCTGGTGAAGTATGCCACGGGGATTCCCGCCTGTGTGATTCCGGGAACAGGTTATCCCCTCTCGCTGTATTACATCCATTTTGCGGTTCTGGCCTCTTCTGTAACCGTTCCTCTCGGCTTTTGGACAGGCGAGAAATTGGAGGCCTACAGCAGCCAGTGGAGGAATGCAACTGCCGGTAAGAAACTGGGATATATCGTCTCTCCTACAGCCTTGATTTTTTGTCTAATAATCCTCGTACTGTTGCGGCTGGTATAAAACGGTGGAAACGAGAAAAAAAGGAGGATGGAATGGCTAAAACAATTCGGTTCAATCTAAATGGACAGCAGAAAACCTTGGTCCTTGACCGGAAGCGAATGCTCCTCTGGGTTTTGCGTACAGATTTCGGTCTCACTGGGGCCAAATATGGCTGTGGAGAGGGATTCTGCGGAGCTTGTACCGTATTGGTCAACAACGAGGCCGTACGTTCCTGTCAGTTTCCTGCCGAGGATGTGGACGGAAAAGAGGTTTTCACGATTGAAGGTTTGACAAAAAACGGGAAGCTTCATCCTCTTCAGGAAGCCTTTATCGAGTACGATGCGCTCCAATGCGGGTTCTGCACTCCAGGAATGATTTTGACCGCATTCAGCTTCCTGCTTAAAAATTCCAACCCCAGTCAGACAAATATTGTCGAAGCTTTGGAAGATAATCTGTGCCGCTGCGGGGCCCATAATCGCATTATACAGGCTGTTCAAACCGCAGCCAGCAGGATGAAGGGAGGTTCCTGGAGATGAAAAAAGATGATTATCTGAAAATGAATTTCTATGATATTGGACCTTCACTTCCTCTCAGCAGACGAGAATTCTTGAAATTGGTCGGAGGAGGAATCGTAGTCCTTTTCTCTGCAGGGGATTCTCTTTTTTTAGAGGCACAACGGCGTCCCGATCAACAGCTTCCAGAGGATTTTAATGCCTTTCTCAGAATAGGTGAGGACGGCCGTGTGACTTGCTTCACGGGAAAAATCGAAATGGGTCAGGGAGTGATTACCTCTTTAGCTATGATGCTGGCTGATGAGTTAGAGGTTCCTCTGGACAGGGTGGATATGGTCATGGGGGATACGGATCTTTGTCCTTGGGATATGGGAACCTGGGGATCCATGACTACCCGGTTTTTCGGGCCTCCCTTAAGAGCGGCTGCCGCTGAGGCACGGGCGGTTCTGATCGAACTAGCCTCCGAGCATCTTCAGGTGCCCCTTTCCCAGCTCAAAGCTGAAAAAGGAATGATCTTTGATAAAACCCAGAGACAGAAAAAGGTCACCTATGCTCAACTTACTGAGGGGAGGAAGATCGTCCGACATTTGAATAAGGAAAAGATCCTGGAAAAGCCGTCCGAGTTTACGATAGTAGGGACACCTGTCAAACGGAGAGATTCGATAGATAAGGTTACAGGTAAAGCCAAGTTTGCAGGAGATCTCCGGGAATCCGGCATGCTCTATGCCAGACTCTTGAGACCCCCTGTTCATGGTGCCGAGTTGATCAGCGTGGAGACAGATGCTGCTCAAAAGGTCAAAGGAACGCAAGTCATAAAGAAAGATGGACTTATTGCTGTGCTGAACGAAGATCCCGAGCTGGCGGAAGCGGCACTCCAGCAGATCAAAGCGCGTTGGGACAAGCCCGAAGCCAAAGTGGACGAAAACACGATTTTCGATCACCTTCTCAAAGTTGCCCCCAAAGGAGAGGTCGTGTCCGAGGGAGGAGATTTGGCCAGGGGGCAAGAGAACGCGAAAACCGTTGTAGAGAAAACGTACCTTGACGGCTATGTGGCCCATGCGACTATCGAAACTCACACCGCATTGGCCAAGATCGAAGGAGACAGAGCGATCATTTGGGCATCTACACAAAATCCCTTCGGCGTTAAAGAAGACGTGGCTTCAGCCCTTGGTCTTCCCCCCGGCAATGTCCGTGTGATCACTCCCTTCGTGGGAGGAGGATTCGGAGGAAAAGCGCGTAACCGCCAGACCGTAGAAGCGGCCCAATTGGCGAAATTGAGCGGTCGTCCTGTCCAGGTCGCCTGGACGCGCGCGGAGGAATTTTTTTACGACTCGTTCAGGCCTGCCGCTGTAGTGAAGATAAAAGCCGGTGTCGACGGCTCGGGGCAAATAACTCTGTGGGATTACGGTGTTTATTTCGCCGGAGAACGAGGTTCCCAGCATTTTTTTAATATCCCCCATCATCGCACGATGAGTTATGGATCTGGATGGAGAGGAGTGCCGGGATCTCATCCGTTCGAAACCGGAGCGTGGCGTGCGCCCGCAAACAACACCAATACTTTTGCCAGAGAATCGCATGTCGATATTTTGGCGGCAGAAGCTGGAATGGATCCTCTGGAATTCAGGCTGAAAAATCTGAAGGATCAAAAGATGATCCGGGTGTTGAAGACGGCAGCCAGGGAATTTGGATGGACTCCTGCTAAAGCTCCGAGCGGCCGCGGTTTTGGGATAGCGTCAGGGATCGACGCCGGCACCTACGTGGCTCACATGGCAGAAGTCGGTGTCGAAAAGCAAACGGGTAAAGTCAAGGTGAAACGGGTGGTTTGTGCGCAGGATATGGGCTTATCTGTCAATCCTGCGGGTGCAAAAATTCAAATGGAAGGGTGTTTGATTATGGGTCTTGGCTATGCCTTGTCTGAAGAGGTTCATTTTAGAGGAGGAGAGATCCACGATCTGAATTTTGATACCTATGAAATTCCGAAATTTTCATGGCTTCCTGAGATCGAGACTGTCCTGATCGAAGATAGAGACGCTCCTCCTCAGGGTGGAGGAGAGCCTGCCGTTATCTGTATGGGAGGTGTTATCGCCAACGCCATCTTTGACGCCATCGGGACCCGAGTGTTCCAACTCCCTATGACACCGGATCGAATCCTGAAGGCTCTGGATAAAGAGGGAGGCTAGCCTCTCCTCTCCTTCGATAATCTGAACTCTATGGCCTTGCGGGCTTCAAAATAGATTCTGGATATGATCTTATCCCTTTCCTCCTCTTCCAATTTTCCTTGTGCAAATCTTTGAATAGCCTGGAAAACATCCTTCACCGAGAATGTTGTTTGATAGTCTGGATAGAGTGCATCCATCCTGCTGATCACGGAGAGACAGATTTCCAATCTCAACAGTTCGGAGAAGCTCAAGCCAAATTTTTCAACTCCCAATTTGATGTAATCTTCGAGCCAATCAGGAATAAGGACCTGATATCTTTTTTGCATCAATACCTCCCTTCATAATCTACGACGTATTCTGACGTGTAAAATATACCATAAAATCAGCGGTTTATTAAGAGTAGAATAAATAGTGATAAAGTGAGTAGAGAGAAACCCGTCGACTATCATTCCCTTTTTTTTTCGTTTATCATGGTTATATGAAAAATTCCTCTGTCTTTATGGCAGTGATTTCTGCCGCTCTGTTCGGAGTGGCCACCCCTGTCAGCAAGATACTTCTTGAAGACCTCAATTATTTCCTCCTTGCGGGACTGCTTTATTTGGGGGCGGCGGCGGGACTTCTGCCTTTCATTGTCAAAAAAAACATATCCAAAGCCTGGAAGGCTGACAGAAGGAACCTCCTGAGAATATTTGGGAGTATCGTTTTCGGAGGAATCTTTGGGCCGGTTCTTCTGCTTGTAGGTCTTAAGATGGCCCATGCATCTTCGGTCTCTCTATGGCTTAATTTAGAATTGGCAGCTACGGCTGTCCTCGGAGTGGCTTTTTTCAAAGATCATCTAGATTTCAAAGGTTGGCTGGGTGTGAGCGGAGCCATCCTGGCCGGCATCTTGATCGGCGTTCATGAAGGATCTCCCGGAGTTCTCGCCGGATCTTTTGTTGCTCTGGCGTGCATCTGTTGGGGATTGGATAATCATTATACTGCTTTGATCGATGCCATCACGCCTCTTCAGATGACTTTTTTGAAAGGATTGTCTTCCGGGACCGTCAATTTTCTGGTAGGTGTATTTCTGGCAAAAAGCCTGCCTTCCATTGAAATCGTTGGGGCTGCAGCGGGACTCGGCATTTTTTCCTATGGAATAAGTATTGCACTTTATATAACCTCGGCACAAGTTCTGGGAGCGACACGAAGTCAAATTCTGTTCTCCAGCGCTCCTTTCTTTGGAGCTTTCTTCTCTGTGGTGTTGTTGTCAGAGACGATTTCCTCTCTCCAGATAATCGCAGCGGTCATTCTGGTCCTCTCGATATTCTCCATCATTTTCGGTCTTCATTCCCATGTGCATCTTCATGATGAAAGAACGCATATCCATTTCCATCGTCACGACGACCTCCATCATATCCATTCCCATGCAGAGGAATCTCGGTCTGGCGGGCATGTTCACAAGCACGGACACAGAAAAACGAGGCATTCGCATGCCCATTACCCGGATTTGCATCATAGACACGATCATAAAAAGGAAGATAAGAACCTGTCTGAAGATGAAGATTCTAAGTAGAATGACATGACAGGAGCCGTTTTATAGCTTTTTTAGGAAAGCGGAACATGGAGAAGTTATATAAAAAAGGTCTTTTCCTAGAATACGTAACGGTTGGTTACAATGTTGTTGAGGCGGCCGTATCGATCGCCTTCGGTCATATGGCGCGGAGTATTGCCTTGATCGGATTTGGCTTGGACAGCGTGGTGGAATCGCTCTCTGGGATAGTCCTTATCTGGCGCTTGCATCGACACGGAAAAATATCAGAGGAAGAGGAAGAGAGGGTCGAACGAAAGGCAACAAAATTTGTGGCTTTGACCTTTTTCTTGCTCGGGTTTTATGTTTTATTCCAGTCTTTGAAAAAATTGATTGTGAAAGAGATCCCAGAGCCTTCTCTTCCAGGAATCGTCGTTGCCATGGTGTCCGTTATCGTTATGCCCCTTTTATCCTGGCAGAAATACAGAACAGGACTGCAGATCCAAAGCCGGGCTTTGATTGCGGACAGCAAGGAAACGCTGGCATGCTTTTTCCTTTCCATTGCGCTTCTCATAGGGCTCGGATCGAACTACCTGTTTGACTTTTGGCAGGCCGATCCCCTCGTTGGCTTGATCATCGTGGCGTTCCTGTTCCGCGAAGGCCGGGAAAACTGGCAGGATGAAGACTAGGCCGGCCTGTTGACAAGAATTGCCGGGATTCATTATAATTCAATTTGGAGAAGAGTTGGGGGCGAACTGGATTCGACGGAGGCAATGAGACAAAGGCTGCATGTCGAGGTTCCACCCACCTCGTAAAAAGGTGGACCGAACTAAGTGCAGAACAACTGCCAGTCGCTGCCTAACACATAGGCATGCCGTTTCCCAGGCGCTCTCCTGCGGCGCTTGGGAGGCGTCGATGAGCAGGATAGCAAACCAGGTCCGTCCTGAGCCTGGCAAGCGAAACATTATCAGGGCTGGCTCCGAGGTTTCTTTCTTCTTCTCAAGCCTCGGAACGAAAGATAAGAAGAAGATAAACATGTAGAAGCCTTTCGTTGAATGTCTTCGGACGCGGGTTCGATTCCCGCCGCCTCCAAAATAGCTTTAGGTGACAGAGAGAAATTGTTTGGATACAAAAGAGGAATCCCTGGGCTTGTATTGGTCCTTCTCTTTTTGGGCCTCTGCCTGGACTTTTGGGGTTTTTCCCAAACTCAATCCACCATAACAGTATCTGCAAGAGATTATCCCGACTACAGCCGGGTCATCATTGCTTCTTCCGATCCCCTGAGCACGAGTATAGAGAAAAGTGAGTCTTTTCTCTTCGTAAAAATCCGGGCCAGTGCTTCCTTCCGATTCCGGAGGGAGTCCTTCCAGAGCCGCTTTATCAAGTCCTTGGAATGGTCTCAAGGGAGAGGATATTATATATTGACCATCCGCACTGAAAATGAAAATTTCTTCTTCGATTCGTTCAAAGTCTCTAATCCTCCTCAGTTCATCATCGATATACATCCCAATGGAGGAGAAGAGAAAATAGAAAAATCCCCCAGAAAACCGGATAGATTGCCGGCCGAGAGGCAGGTTGAAAGGCAAGATACTGAGGCGCGGACAGAAGGAACCCGTCTATTGTCCCAGGCTCCCGAGTGCATTGTTATCGACCCCGGTCACGGCGGTTTGGAGGTCGGTGCAAAGGGGAAATTCGGTGCATTGGAGAAAGATCTCACTCTGGCGATAAGTATGAAGTTAGCTGAGATAATCAGTCAGAGACGGGCCTCTAATATTGTTCTCACCAGAGATAGGGATGTGGATGTCACTCTAGAAGACAGAGCAGCCATTGCCAACAACAACAAAGCCACCATATTCATCAGTGTGCATGTGAACAGCTCCTATCGCAAAGGAGCTGCTGGACCGGAGACTTTTTTTCTCAGCAAGGACGCCACAGATGAAGAGGCGAGACGATTGGCGTTTCTCGAGAACAATTCTGAAAATCTGGATAACAATATCGAATCGGACAATCAGGATGTCATCAAAATGATCCTTTGGGATATGGCACAAACTGCTTATCTCAAGCAGAGCAGTGAACTGGCCGAGAGCATTCAGAATGAGCTCAATCTTTTGTGGGGAACCACAAATAGAGGGATCAAACAGGCCCCGTTCAAAGTCTTGACTGGGGTTGCTTGTCCTGCTGTGCTCATAGAGGTTGCCTTCCTCTCGAATCCCCAAGAAGAACGAAAGCTGCTGACAGATGAATACCAGATCAAAGTGGCCGAAGCGATCTACAAAGGAATGACGAACTTCCTCCGAGAGAACTCTCGCTTATAAAATTTCAAATGGATACAAAAAGATTAGCGATTTTGGCAGCCCTCTTCGTCGGTTTTATCGTTCTGGTAATCCTCTTTCTCAATCTTGGAAATGAAGGGAAGCCCAATCCGGCACCTGTCCTTCCATCGGATCAGATAGAAGCATCCCAAGAACCGAGAGAACCTGTAACCATTACCTTGTTTTTTGCTTCAGAAGAAGATGGGCTTCTTCATCGCGAAGAGCGGGAGATCTTCGCAGAGTCATCTCGAGATGCACTGGCTAAAAGAATTGTCGAAGAACTTTTCAGAGGTTCCCGTCGAGGTTATCTTTCACCAATTCCCCCGGAAACACAGCTCAGGGAGCTTTTTGTCACTGGGGAAGGAGTGCTCTATGTGGATTTTTCAAGAGACATATCGGATAAGCACCTGTCGGGTTCTTCGGCTGAGATTTCCACCATTTATTCTGTGGTGAATTCTCTTTCTTATAATTTGAAGTCGGTCAAGAAAGTGTTTATTCTGATAGATGGAGGAGAGAGAAAAACTTTGGGAGGACATATCGATTTGACTCAGGCTTTTCTGCCCCTGTATGATATGGTCGCTAATTAGCCGGAATCATTCATAGGTTATCCAGGCTAAATTCTGCATTCCTGAATCCAAAGGTTAACAAATAATTTTCATGAGAGAGCTGGTCAACGTCGCTATAGTCGGATTCCCAAATGTGGGGAAATCGACTCTTTTCAATCGCCTTTTAAAGAAGAAGAAATCTCTCGTCCACTCCCTTCCAGGGATGACGAGAGATCGAGTTCCTGCTCTGTGTCGGATAGACGAGAAAGACTTTTTCCTTCTAGATACGGGAGGATTCTTTGATTCCATAGAGGATCCCTTTTCATCTCAAGTGAAGGAGAAAGCGTGGGAAGCCTCAAAAGAAGCAGACATCCTCATCTATGTGCTTGATGGAAAGAGAGGTCTGCTTCCGGGAGAGGAAGAACTCTACTTTTCTTTGAAGAAGCTCAATAAACCGCTCATTGTTGTTGTCAACAAGGTTGACTCTGTTAAGGAAGAGGAAAAGATGGGAGATTTTTATAGGCTGGGAGAGGAGAAGATCTTTCTTGTCTCTGCAGAGCATAAAAGAAATATCGGTGATTTGGAGGAATTTCTCCTCCAGATTCTCCCCGTCTCTGAGTTAAAGACAATAGAAGAAGCCCCACTCAAGATCGCCGTAGTTGGAAGAATCAATGTCGGCAAATCCTCTCTCGTCAATCGTTTAAGCGGAGAAGAGAAGCTTATCGTGAGCGAAATTCCCGGGACGACACGTGACAGCACAGATACCCTCATCCGCAGAAACAGAAAAACCTATTGTTTGATCGATACGGCCGGTATCCGCAAAATGAGTCGGACCAGAGACAAGAGGGAAAAGGCTGGAATCGTCAAGGCGAAAAAGGATATCGAGAAAGCAGATGTTATCTGTTTGATTTTGGATGCCTCGGAATTCCCCACGCGTCAAGATACCGCTATTGCTCATCAGGCTTTTGCGTCCGGAAAACCCCTCGTGATCGCTTTGAATAAATGGGATCTGGTCGAAAAAGAAACGCACTCATTCAAGGAATGTCAACGGAAAATATTCGGAAAGCTGGATTTTGTCTCCTACGCTCCCTTGGTGTCTATCTCTGCTCTCACAGGAAAAAGGATCACAAAGATCCTGGACCTTTCCGAAGAGGTATATACCAATGCTACAAGAAGAATCCCCACCTCTCGCTTGAACAGTTTTTTGAAATGGATGAACACAAACCATCCTCCTGTTTCGAAAAAAGGGAGAAAGCTAAAGGTGAAGTATATGGTTCAAAAAGGGATTCTGCCTCCTGCTTTTATACTGTTCAGCCGTTCGAACGCCTCTCTGAACCCTTCTTATGAAAAGTTTTTCATCAGATGTCTCAGGGAGCATTTTGGATTCCAGGGCTCCCCCCTCCGGCTTATTCTAAACAAGGGAGCCAGACATGTATAAACTCTGCGGTTTCTGCCGTTATGATTCCTTCTTTATGAAAAGGACTTAGGACTTTTCTGGCTGTTCGGTTATGAAAGCCGTAGATGTCTCGTCCCAATGTCCTTGACTTTAGCTGAGTATTCCTTTATAAATTTAGTTTGCGGTAAGTGAAAGGACTCGATGTTTAAGGAGGTTAAGATGTTCCGAAAATCAACAAAGTTCATCATGCCGATTCTCATTACAGTGGCTGTCATCTTTTTTGCATCAAGCTGCCAAAAGCTCAATTACAATTATCTGATGGCGAATCATCACTTTTCCAAGGCGAATAATCATTTCACCGAAAATAAATACCGGATAGCGATCGATGAATATGAGATAGCATTAGAATACAACCCTGACCTCGTCGATGCCTACAGATATTTAGGAGAAAGCTATAAAAGCCTGTATAAGATTGGAGATGAGGATCCGGAAAATTTAGAGAAGGCAGAGAAAGCTCTTGAAAATTTAAATAAAGCTCTGGAAATTGAACCCCGTAACATCCAGATCGTCCATTCCCTGGGAGACATGTATGACAAATTGAGGGATTTTGAAAATGCAGAAAAAATGTTCTTGAAAGTGCTGGAATTGGAGCCCACTAATATGGACAACTACTATGTCGTCGCAGGATTTTACAATAGATTCTCTTCTGAGAGAGAGGAACTGAAAAGCAGAGCCGAAGAGATGTATCTGAGAAGGATCGAGTTGGAGCCTGAAAACGAGAAAGGTTATGCCTATCTTGCTCAGTTCTATGACAATATCCGGCCTGTCCCGGCTTTTGATAAAGCTAACGAGATGCATGAGAAAATTTTAGAATTGAATCCAGACGACGCCATCACTTGGTATGCTGTGGGTGTCAATCGTTTCAATAAAGCATATCGTCTCCAAAACCTTCTTTCGAGGCAGGAGAGAATTGCCCTTTCCGATGAAAGCGAAGCGGCGCTGAAAAAATCTCTTGATATCGATCCCAATTTTCCCGACACTTATGCCTATCTAAATCTGCTTTACAGGAATGTCCATGCGAATCTTTATCCCGATAGACATGACAGATACATCCGAGAAGCGGATAGATATACGGAGAGATACACCGAGGTGAGAAAGAGACAGTTGGAGAGACTGAGGCTTGAGGAAGAGCTGAAAAAGGGACAGGAAGAGAGATAATAAAAACACATCTCTTTTTTTCACAACGGTTCCTTCCAACCAACCTGAATTTCCATTAACGCATTTGTCTGGAATTTATTATTATGTGGATTGCAGTCAGGGACATGTACCAAAAATCCAGAGGACACGTCACCGATTTCAGATATTCGGCACATATCCTGGGTTTTGCAGCAACGTGTCAGTTGAATTTTCGCTCGTTATGAATGAATCCGGAGTGCTTATAGAATCCGAGTCAGGAACCGGAAAAAGGGAGGTCGATGCCGATTTATGGTAAATCGTCTCCTGCAATAAGCTGTTCGATTCGGCAGTGAAGCAAAAGTTATGTTTATTCCTCTAAGAGACGATAATCCTACCAGACGAATTCCCTATGTGACCATTTTGTTCATTGCGCTAAATGTTTTGATCTTTGTCTATCAGCTCTTCTCTCCTCAAGGACTGCAGTTCTTCGTCTACAAGATGGGGGCCATTCCCTACGAGATAACTCATTTCAGGTCTTTGCCGTTGGTCTTTATGGAGTCAGGCGAGACTCTATCCCGTCTCTCTCCGCCACTGACCCTGATTGCCTCCATGTTCATGCATGGAGGCTTATTCCACCTGGTATTCAATATGCTTTATCTCTGGATTTTTGGGAACAATATCGAAGATTTTCTCGGTCCAGTGTGGTTCGTTCTTTTCTATCTGGCCTCTGGCTTAGGTGCATCTCTTACCCACATCCTTTTTAATCCCAATTCTCAAGTTCCCATGATCGGAGCCAGCGGAGCCATCGCAGGAATACTCGGGGCTTATCTGATTCTCTATCCTCAAGCGCGCGTGCTGACCCTTGTTTTTTTGTTTTTCTTTATCAGGATCATCCCGATACCCGCCGCTTTTGTCCTGGGATTGTGGTTTCTGATCCAAGTGCTCAACATAGGGGTTGGGGGAGGCGTAGCCTGGTTTGCTCATATCGGAGGTTTCTTGATAGGCATTGCCCTCATTAAAATCTTCACCAGGAAAAGAAAGCCCCGGGTGTGGGTGCATTAAGCTCCTGGGATAAGAGGTTGACAACTTCCGCGCAATTTAGTATTTTATTGCATCGCTGGCACTTATACAGCATTAGAAAATAAATCTGAGGTTTCACATAATGAAGACTTACGTACCCAAGAAAGATCAGATCGAGAAGAAGTGGTGGCTGGTCAATGCCGAAGGGAAAATACTGGGGCGTTTGGCCACGGAAGTTGCCACTCTTCTTAGAGGGAAGAGAAAGCCGGAATTTGTGGATTTTTTGGACAGCGGAGATTTTGTAGTTGTCATCAATGCAGAAAAGGTGAAAGTCACTGGAAAGAAAATGGAACAAAAAAAATACTATTCACATTCTGGATATCCTGGAGGCATAAGGGAGAAGTCCTACAAGGAACTTCTGGAAAATAAACCTGAAGAGATTATCAAAAAAGCCGTATGGGGAATGATTCCCAAGAACAAGCTCGGTCGAGCGGTCTATAAAAAGCTGAAGGTCTATCAAGGGCCTCACCATCCACATGAGGCACAAAAACCTGTAGAACATCGGTTTTAGGAGGAACAGTGAGTGTAATTCAGTATTATGGAACGGGAAAACGGAAAACATCCGTAGCTCGGGTTTTTCTTCGACCAGGAAAAGGTGAAGTCACTCTGTTTGTCAACAAGAGGCCCCGTCCTTTTAAGGAATATTTTAGCTTGGAGAGCCACAAGCATATCATCAAGCAGCCTCTCCTTTTGACTGATACGGAAAAGAAATTTGACCTCTTCGTTCGTATCAACGGAGGAGGGATAAACAGTCAGGCAGAGGCGATTCGCTTGGGAATTGCTAGAGCCTTGATAGAGTTCAACAAGGAACTGAAACCCCCTCTCAAAAGCGCAGGTTTTCTCACGCGGGATTCAAGGATTAAAGAGAGAAAGAAATACGGATTGCTCGGTGCTCGAAAAGCCCCGCAATATCACAAGAGATAGAGGGAGGTTCACAGTTGGTTACAGTAACGATGAAAGAACTTTTAGAAGCAGGGGTTCATTTTGGCCATCAAACGAAAAGGTGGAATCCCAAGATGAAGGAGTTCATCTTCGGACAGAGAAATGGGATTTACATTATCGATTTGCAAAAAACGATAAAGATTTTCAAAGAAGCTCTTGAATTCTGCAGGGAGATTGCGGCAGGAGGAAAAGACATTTTGATGGTAGGGACTAAAAAACAGGCCCAAGACATCATCAAGGATTATGCTTTGAAGTGTGAAGCCTCTTATGTGAACCAGCGCTGGTTAGGGGGGCTGCTCACGAATTTCGATGTGATTCGGGGAAGCGTAGAAAAATTGATCGAACTGGACGAGATGCGGGAAGACGGTCGGTGGGATCTGCTGTCCAAAAAAGAGCAGTCAAAAATGGAGAAGGTTTACAGAAAGCTCTCCAAAAACTTGGGGGGAATTAAGACCATGATGGACCTGCCAGGTGTGATATTTGTCATTGATTCAACCAAGGAGGAAATAGCGATATTAGAAGCTCAAAAATTAAATATTCCTATCGTCGCAGTTGTGGATACCAATGGGGATCCTGAAAACATAGATTATCCTATTCCTGGTAATGATGATGCGGTGAGAGCCATAGAATTGTTTGTTTCGAAGACGTCGGAGGCGATTATGGAAGGGAAGAAGGAACGAATAGAAAAAGAGCTTCAGGAAGAAAAAAAGGAAGAGGTTCCTCCGGAGGCAGATGAAATAACCCCCTTGGAGGAAGGTGCGCCTGCAGAGGAAGAAGCAGGTTCTGAAAAACCTAATGTAACGGAATAAGAGGAGAGGAGGACAAGATGGCGGTTTCGGCGGAATTGGTTAAGGAACTCCGTGAGCGGACAGGAATCGGCATGATGGAATGCAAGAAGGCGCTCGAGGAAAGCGATGGAGACATTGAAAAAGCCATCACGATCCTGAGAAAGAGAGGTCATGCGCGGGCAAAGGATAAGATGAGCCGGGAAGCCTCCGAAGGAGCTGTCGGATCATACATCCATCTCAATGGGAAAATCGGAGTACTTGTCGAAGTGAACTGCGAGTCGGATTTTGTGGCAAGAAACGAGGAGTTCCAAGAATTGGTTAAAAATATCGCCATGCATATTGCGGCCTCGAGCCCTCAATATGTTTCCTCCGAGGAGATTCCTCAAGAAGTGCTGGAAGAGGAGAAAGATATAATCAGGGAGCAATTCAAGGATTCCAACAAGCCTCCTGAGATCGTCGATAAGATCGTAGAGGGGAAGTTGGGCAAGTTTTACCAGGAGGCCTGTCTTCTTGATCAGCCTTACATAAAAGATGATAAAGTGTCCGTTAAAGAACTGATAACATCTTTCATAGCCAAATTTGGAGAAAATATTCTTGTCAGACGGTTTGCCCGGTTTGAACTGGGCAAAGATTGATGACTCAATATGCAGAATAAAGAGCCGGATTATAAGAGAATTCTACTGAAACTTTCCGGGGAATCTCTTCTCGGCAGCTTGCCCTACGGGATCGATTTTAACACCACTAAATCCATCGCGGAAGAGATCAAAGAAGTCCATGATTTGGGCTTACAGATCGCCATCATGATCGGAGGAGGCAACATCTTCCGTGGAATCCAAGGCACAAAGGCCGGTATTGATAGGGCATCGGCTGATTACATGGGGTTGCTCGCCACAATCATGAATGGGATTGCTCTCCAGGAAGCACTGGAGAAGACCGGTATAGTCACACGTCACATATCTGCCATCGAAGTTAAAGCAGTAGCAGAGCCTTTTATAAAAAGACGAGTTATCAGGCATCTGGAGAAAGGAAGGATTGTCATTTTTACGGCTGGAATCGGGAGCCCTTTCTTCACGACCGATACGGCTGCAGCACTCAGAGCCCTGGAGATAAGAGCTGAGGTCATCCTCAAAGCCACGAAGGTGGATGGTGTCTTCACGGCGGATCCCTTGATCGATAAATCAGCGAAAAAATTTGAGACCATCAAATATCTGGACGTGATAAAAAAGGGACTGAAAGTTATGGATGCCACGGCCATTTCTCTGTGCAAGGAAAATAAGCTTCCCATTCTAGTGTTTAACCTGAAGAAAAGAGGAAATATCAAGAAAGCAGTCTTGGGAGAGAGGGTCGGAACAAAAGTCCATTAGATCCGACAGCCCGGATGATCCAGGAAAAAAAATTGTTTAAGGGGAATAAGAATGGTCAAAGAAACACTGCGGGACGTTGAAAAGAGGATGAAAACTTCGGCGGAACATTTTCGTAAGGATCTGAGCAGGCTGAGAACTGGGAGAGCCAATCTCGGTCTTTTTGAGGACATCAAAGTAGACTACTATGGAACTCAGACTCCGATCAATCAGGTCGCAACCCTTGGCGTTCCCGATGCGACTTTGATTACTATCCAGCCATGGGATCCATCCCTGTTAGAGGATTTAGATAAGGCCATCAGAAACGCTGATCTAGGTCTCAATCCCATAAACGACGGCAAACAGTTGAAAGTACCTATTCCACCCCTGGATGAAGAAAGGCGTAAGGATCTGGCCAAGCACATAAGGAACATGCTGGAAGAGGAAAAAACGGCGCTTCGCATCATGAGGCGCGATGCAAAGGACGAGATCGAAGAGATGGAGAAGAGCAAAGAAATCACCGAAGATGATAAGTTCTGGGGTTTTGACAAACTTCAGGAAATCACCGATGAGTATGTGAAGAAGATCGAAGAATATGCGGCTGCCAAGGAAAAAGAAATCTTAGAATTCTAGATAGAACAAACTATTTCTTACTGAACCAGTTTTCCACTGTTCCAAATTTTGTCCGTATGACGACACCCCAGCCGATTATGCTCAGAACAAAAGAGAACAGAGAGCCGAAGATCGGCACAAATCCGATAAAGCCAAACAGAAGAAGTCCGAGGATGACGGCCAGGAGTGAAGAAGGCCGCTTTCCGCTTAAAGCTCCGTAGATGCTGTCTCCGAGGAAATAGAACACAACCACGCGTCCGAAAATATTGATAATGACTCCTATAGCGATCAATGCGAGAAGAATCGGAATTCCTATCAAGATAAAGGAGAGAAACACAGAGAATATAACGAGTCCTGTAAAGATGATGATGCTCAGAAGACCGATCCCGAAAACCGGCCAGAAAGAGGTTCTGATTTGGCTGGAAGCAAATGAGACAGGTTTGGGGAAGATGGCGACTAGAATAATCGCCAGCAGGAACCAGATAAATAGAGTGATCAGTTTGAAAATGACTAGGAGAGGAAGCAGGGAGAGCCCGAAGATGCCCACCAGCCCGTCTTTTAAAAATCGGGCCACTTCCTCCGAAGTGCTGAAAAAGACCGTATCCCCGTCGATGGTAGATCCAGTTTCCCTATCTAAAGTGCCTCCCAGGGAAAGGACGTCTCCCTCAATTCTGGCGGTAGAGGTCAGCCTTATCTCTGAACCGAAGCCTACCACGGCCTCGCCCACCTTTCCTTCTATCACAATCGTGCCGCCGAAATTGATCACGTTTTCCGTAACCTCGCCTTTGATGAGGATATCGCCGCCCCAGGAGATGATATTATCCTGAATCTCTCCTTCTTTGACCACGATATCTTTTTTGAAAATAATCCCCTGTCCTTGAAGGGGAATCAGACCGAGAAAAAAGAAAAGAACACTCAGACAGAGAATTTTTTTATTGATCATGCTTTTTCTCCGGCAAAGAATTTTCTTTTGGCCCCATAGAGCAAGAGGGCAGAAAGGATCACAGTGAGAGCAATAAGTATTATTTGTATTTCGGGATTCAGAAGGGTGGTAAGGTTTGCCAATCCATTGACGAACAGCGAACCCAGTTTATAGAGAATTTTGACCAGGAGAGAAATCAATTTCGATGCTTTGACCAGGATAAAAATGAAATTCCGGAACAGATCCAATGCCATACGGTTAAGGTTGATAAATAGATAACCCAGATTCTGGCCAGTCAGTAAATAGACAGCAAAAAATGCGAAGACGGCCGATATTATCCCGACAGCTGCAGCGGTCAACCATTCCCGAAGAGGAGTGACGCGGGGAAAAATTTGGGTAAGGACACGCTGGGTGAAACCTGGCGGAATCTCCAAAGGAGGAAGGCTCTTGGACGCTTTAACAAGGACCTCTCTCTCCTCGACAGCACTTCTACATTTCAAGCAGGAAGAAATGTGTTCCCGGATGGATTGAGTTTCCTCAGGAGAGAATCCTTCTTCTAAGAAGAGATAGATTTGATCGATGTGAAGACAGCTCATACCTTTTCCTCCAGAAGCTTACGGATAAGTTCTTTGGACTGAAAAACTCTGTTTTTCACCGTGCCCACGGGAATTCCTTTTATTTCTGCAATTTCTTGGTAGCTGAATTCGTTTACGTATCTCCATACGAAAAGCTCTCTGAAGTTTGGAGGAAGATATTTGAGGACCTGCTCAACCTTAGCGGTGAGTTCGTTGAGTTCGAACCGAGCACAAATTGAGGGTTCGTCCGATGGAATTTCAAAAGAAGGGAAGTTGGTATCTTCAGAAGCCGTTTGATCGACTGAAAAAGCATCGATTTTTTTCTTTCTCCAATAGTCTATGATGTGGTTTGAAGCAATCTTAAATAGCCAGGTTCTGAATTTGAACTGAGGTCGATATGAATGGAGGGAGGAATAGGTTTTGATGAATACGTCTTGAGTAAAATCGAGTGCCAGTTCTCTATCTCCGATCATGCGGCCGATGTAATTCAGGAGAGGTTGTTGATGCCTCTTTAAAATCATTTCGAATGCCTGTCTATCACCTTGGAGTGCCTGTTTGACTAATTTTTTATCTTCATCCATGGAGGACTTCCAGCCCTCAGATTTTTATACGGATTTTTAAAAAAAAGGTTTTTTTCTAACGTTCGATGATTTCGACATCCGGGGGGAGTTTCAATTCAAAGATATTCTTGGGAAGATCGGTGTTGATCTGGATTTGGCTAAATTGGAATTCTGTTTTGTTTCCCTCCCAGTCGATGAATACGGCTTTTCGGATGAGCCATCTCTTTTCATCTATCTCCAGGAGCATGAACGAATCATCTTCCTGTTGTTTTGGGATCAGTTTTATCTGCAGGTTTTGGGGTTCATCTGTAGGAAAGGGGCTGAACTCCACGCTATAGAACTCCAGCAGCGTTTTTTGGCCCGTGAGGATATCCAATATTTCTGTTTCGTGGCTCTCTTCGACCAGAGAACCACGCACGAGTTGGTTATCTTCTGAGAAGTAAGCCTGATACCTGTCACCTTCGTATAAATAGATGTTGTTCTCAGGGTCTTTGTATTCCCACCTCATCAGATCGGGCTTTTGAAAGTAAAGCTTCCCTTTCTCGTTTAATGGCGTAGAGACCATAGCAGAGTAGTAGATATGAACGAATTTTGCCTCCAGGCTTTGAAGAGATCGCAGGTTCTTTTCCAATCTCAGGGCCACATCCTCTGCGGTTTGGGGGAGGCAAAGCAATGGAAAGAGCAAGATCCAAATGAATCGATTCATGCTACAGAGATTATACCATAAAGGAATCCGTAGTTTGACCGTCTATCCAAAGGTTTGCTATATATGGCTTCATGGCAATCAATCATATCATTTTTTTGCTGGCCTATTGTGCCGTTCTTCTTTGTGTCGGGATTTTGTTCTCGAAGAGAATGAAGACCCTCGAAGATTATTTTCTTGCGTCCCGAAATCTTCCAGCCTTGTGGGTTTATTTCTCGCTGACAGCATCCTGGATTGGGGCCACTTCCATTCTGGTTACTGTGGATGAAGCATACAGAGAAGGCATGAGTTCCTTTTGGATCATCGGTCTGCCGGCTGTGCTCACAGTCGTCCTGTTCGCTTTTTTCCTTGCCCGTCCGATCCGGAGGTTGCCCATAATCACGCTACCAGACCTCGTGGAAATGCGTTATGGTCGAACGGTGAGGCATCTGGCTTCGATTTTGATCATCTGGTACATGATTCTTCTTGCTTCGTCTCAGATGGTAGCGCTCGGGAATTTCTTAAAAATCTTTCTCAACACTTCCTATCTCACCTGTTTGGTCCTGGGAACGGCTGTGGTCCTCGTTTATTCTGCATTCGGGGGATTTATCTCTGTTGTTCTTACCGATGGGCTGCAGTTTTTTCTTTTGGCTGCCGGGATAGGAGGGGTTTTTATTTTTCTGGTTCAATCCTCGAACATTCAGGATGTCGCACAGGCCGCAGCCGAACTTGAGAAACTCGATTATTTCAATTTTTTCTCTGATCTGAAGAAAAACTTTCTCATGGCCCTCTCCTTCACTTGTGCTTGGATGATTTCTCCGATCGCATGGCAGAGAATTCAATCGGCAAGAAGCCTCAGGAGTGCTCAATATGGACTTTTGGCCACCGCGGTGACTCTTTTTTGTTTCTTCGGCATTGTGGTCGGGATAGGCTTGTTTTCTCTGCCGCTCTTTCAACCTGGCGAGTGGGAGGGGTCTCTGCTCTCTTGGATCCTTTCAACGAAAACGGGATTTTTTCTAGGAGGTGTTCTATTTGTGGCAGTGGTGGCAGCGATCATGTCAACCATGGATACAGCGATCAACACAGGAGCGCTGTCGATGGCCCATGATGTGTATTTTCAGATTTTATCTCGAAACAAGAAAAGCCATGTCGTATCGGCCAGCAGGATTTCCACAATCCTTGTAGCGGCTCTCGCCTTTCTGGTAGCCACACGCTTCCGGAGCATCCTCCAGACGCTCGGATTGGCTTCGGAGATCATGGCAGAGGGGCTTTTCGTTCCGGGATTGGCGATGCTTTTTCTGAGAAAAAGAAGACCTGCGGCCGGATTTCTAAGCCTAGTTGCAGGGGGAGGATATGCCTTGGTTGGATTTTTATGTGAAACAAAACTCATTGTTGGGGACTGGCCGACCTGGCCTTATTCGGTGCCCTATGGACTGGCGGTGAGCATGGCAGGATTTATAGTCGGAGGATTTATAGACAAATATTGGGAACGCTTCCGCTGAGTGGAAGCATCCTTATTTCCGTGACAAAGAAAAAGTCAGGC
>JABAOC010026055.1_pt3 | contig 27587 bp, 25 predicted proteins | sample 7062161 | NCBI WGS metagenome assembly JABAOC01 (sample SAMN14538625, study PRJNA623070) | marine sediment metagenome | biome: marine biome [ENVO:00000428]; feature: marine pelagic biome [ENVO:01000023]; material: deep marine sediment [ENVO:00002113] | place: India: Gulf of Khambhat ... | reverse complement strand
CTCTGCCTCCCCTTCTCGGGCGGGGCATACAAACCGATCGTCATATTCCCCCCATGATTTGACAAAACCAAGGTTTTATTTTATCTATGTAATGCCATGCCGTTAACTCTGAATCAATTCTTGTTCCTGGTTATTGCCGTCGCTGTCGTCGTCCTGGTCACGTTTCTGGTTATTTTTCTCGTCCAGGTCCGANNTCTGAGAGAGCTCCGACAGCTCGCGCTCCATCTACAGCAGACCAACCGCAAGATCAACACCAAGATCGATGAAGTCTCGGACATCGTCGACGCTTCGAGAAAAACGGCCATCGGATTATCCGAGGTCGCCCTGTTCTTATCGACGAGAGCCATCAAACCCTCATCGAAGTACTGGCCCTTCCTCATCCCGTTAGTCCGGATGGGTTGGCGGCAATGGCGGAAGAAAAAAACTAAAGGAGGATAATCATGGCAAGCGATAGAGGTGCAGGCGGTTTCGAGGTCACTCTGTCTTTTCTCGTCGGCGCAGCCACGGGGTTTGTTCTCGGCATCCTTTTTGCTCCGGCCAGCGGCGAGGAGACGCGTAAGAAAATCCAAGAACAAGCCTCCAAGACAGGCGAAACAGCCAAAGAGACCTACGATCGAATCGCCCAAGAGGCTGACAAAGGCATCAAAGTTGTTAAAGAAAAAACCGGCGAGGGAATCGAAGCTATAAAAGATTTCGTGGAGAAAAAGAAGGCAGAGATCGCTAAAAAGACCAAAGAGGAAGTCCCTGAAGAGGGACAAAAATAGACCGAACGTAGCTCGCAACTTATCTTTTGACAAAAACCTAAAATCCCTTTTTTCTCCCTATTAATTCAGGAGCTCCCCGATGGAAGAAACCACAATCACTGATATCAAAGCCAGAGAAATCCTTGACTCAAGGGGAAACCCGACGATAAGCACTACGGTTCGGTTGAGTTCGGGAATCATCGGGAAAGCCGCCGTCCCTTCGGGGGCCTCCACGGGCACTCATGAAGCCCTGGAATTGAGGGATCAAGATCCTTCTCGATACATGGGAAAAGGTGTCCTCAAAGCCGTCTCCCATGTCCAGACCCTCATCGCTCCGAAAATCACCGGCATGGACGCCCGCTCCCAACAGGAAATCGACAAAATCCTGATCGATTTGGACGGGACCCCCTCCAAACAAAAGCTGGGCGCCAACGCCATCCTTTCGGTGTCCATGGCTGTTGCCGATGCGGCCGCCCGCGCTTCAGGCCTACCTCTCTACCACTACCTCGGTCAAAAGGAAAATTACCAGCTGCCTGTCCCGATGATCAACATCCTCAACGGAGGCTCCCACGCCGATAACAACGTGGATATCCAAGAGTTTATGATCGTTCCTTTCGGCCGACCTGACTTCGCAGAAGCCATACGAGCCGCGGCCGAAATTTTCCATCAGCTGAAAAAAATCCTGAAACGTCAGGGATACAACACGGCCGTCGGTGATGAGGGAGGTTTTGCTCCCAACCTGAAATCGAACGCAGAGGCCCTCGATCTCATCCTCGAGAGCATCCAGAGTGCCGGGTATAAGCCTGGCTCTGAGGTTTGCCTCGCTCTCGATGTGGCCGCTTCTGAATTCTACGAAGACAAGGCCTACGTCTTCAAAAAATCCGACGGATCGGAGAAGACCGCAGATCAGATGATCGATTTCTACGAGTCATTAATCCAGAAGTATCCTATCCTCTCCATAGAGGATGGATTTGCCGAAGATGACTGGGAGGGCTGGAAAAAGTTCACCCAACTCATCGGCCAAAACATTCAGGTTGTGGGAGATGACATTTTTGTCACCAATCTAGACAGGCTCAGCAAGGGTATCGAACTGGGTGTGGCCAATTCTATCCTGATCAAGCTCAACCAAATCGGAACCCTGAGCGAAACAGTCGAAACGGTGACCTATGCCCAGAACAAAGGGTATTCCACAGTCATTTCCCATCGTTCCGGGGAAACCGAGGACACGTTCATCGCGGATTTATGCGTTGCCCTCGATGCTGGACAGATAAAAACAGGTTCCCTCAGCCGGAGTGAACGAGTCGCTAAGTACAACAGGCTCTTGGAGATCGAGGCTGACTTGACGGATAGGGGAAGCTACGCGGGCGCCCAAGTCTATGCCCGCTTCATCCCATGATCGGACCTCACAATCTATCCCCACCTCTTCTGGATTTTAAGTAGAATCAAAAAAGACGATGTCCTCCAATAAAGAGAGAAGAGACAGGTTTTCGACTTCCTCTCGAATCGAGATAAAGAACGTTTACACCCCTGAAGACCTACGCGGATTCGATCCTTCTCATCATCTCGGAGATCCCGGGCAGTATCCGTTCACCCGCGGGATCTATCCGACGATGTACAGAGGAAAGCTGTGGACGATGCGTCAGTACGCCGGCTTCGGTACGGCCGAGGAATCCAACAAGAGGTACCGGTTTCTCCTCTCCCAAGGACAAACCGGAATCAGCGTGGCTTTCGATCTCCCCACCCAGTTAGGTCTCGATTCGGATCATCCTCAAGCCGGAGGAGAAGTCGGCAAGGTCGGGGTGGCCATAGACACTCTCAAGGACATGGAAATTCTTTTCGACCAGATCCCTCTGGATAAGGTCAGTGTGTCGATGACGATCAACTCTACCGCTGCCATTATCCTGAGCATGTATCTCGTGTTGGCCGAAAAAAAGGGCATCCCCTGGACCAGACTTACCGGAACGACCCAGAACGATCTCCTCAAGGAATACATCGCGCGGGGAACCTACATTTACCCGCCGCATCCCTCGTTAAAAATCACGGCCGACATCCTCTCCTTTTGTCAGGAGCATGTACCCCGATGGAACACGATGAGCATCAGCGGCTATCATATTCGCGAAGCTGGAGCCACAGCCGTACAGGAGTTAGCCTTCACCCTGGCCAACGCCATAACGTATGTCGAGACGGCGATCCAGGCAGGATTGGATATCGATACCTTCGCCCCGAGACTTTCTTTTTTCCTTGCTGCCCATAACAATTTCTTCGAAGAAGTGGCAAAGTTCCGGGCGGCTAGGCGCCTCTGGGCCCAACTCATGAAAGAGAGATTCCAGGCCAAAAATCCGCTGTCGCTCAAATTCCGCTTCCACACCCAGACCAGCGGTGTGACCCTCCTGGCTCAGCAACCGGAGAACAACATCATCCGAGTGGCCTACCAAGCCCTGGCCGCAGTTCTAGGAGGAACCCAGTCCCTTCACACGAATTCAAGGGACGAAGCCATGGCTCTTCCGAGTCAAGAGTCGGTTCAAATCGCCCTCAGGACTCAACAGATTATCGCCCATGAGAGCGGCGTGGCCGACACCATCGATCCTGTCGGAGGCTCTTATTTCATCGAGAGCCTAACCAACGAAATCCAAGACAAAGTGATGAGCTACCTCAAGAAAATCGAGGACATGGGAGGGATGCTGACAGCCATCGAGCGAGGATACATCCAACAGGAAATCCAGGGAAGTGCCTACCGATACCAGAAGCAGGTCGAGGCCAAGGAGCAGATCGTGGTCGGCCTAAACGCGCACTCGAAAGACGACGAAAAAATCCAGTTCCAACTCGCCTTCCCGCCTGAGCAGTTAGAGAAGAACCAAGTGAGAAGACTTCACCGCTTGAAGAAGGAACGATCAGATACCCTCGTCAAGAAGCATTTAGATTCTCTTAGACGAGCTGTCGAGGAAGAAAAAAACCTTTTTCCTCCGATAATCGAGGCCGTCAAGGTCGAAGCGACTCTTGGCGAAATTTCCGCCGTCCTCGAAGACAGCTATGGAACATACAAGGAAAACATCAACATCTAGCAGGAACATCCCGTTGAGTTGACTTTTTCTATGGGGTCATTCTAAGATACTTTCATGATCAAGAAGTCGATCGTTCCCTCTGTTTTTCTCGCCCTCGCAGTCCTGCTCATGACGTCCACAGCCTTGGGGGTGGACAGGGACATGGCTTCCCAGATTATCCGGGAGATCGAAAAACTCAAACCCGAAATCTTAAGAATCCGCCGTTTCATCCACATGAACCCGGAGTTGGGAAACCGAGAGTACCAGACGGCGAACCTGGTGGCTTCAAAACTCATGCCCCTGGGCCTGGATGTCAAAACTAACATCGCCAAAACAGGTGTTACGGCTTTGCTGACTGGAGAAGAGGAAGGCATAACCGTGGCTCTTCGGGCCGACATGGACGCCCTTCCCATCCATGAATTGGCGGATGTGCCCTTCAGGTCNNCCATGATCTCCACACCTCGATCGCTCTCGGCGCCGCCATGGTTCTCAACACCCTCAAGAGCCAAATCAAGGGAAACATCAAGTTTATCTTCCAACCAGCCGAGGAAGGCCCTCCTCCTGGGGAAGAGGGCGGAGCTCGGTTGATGATCAAAGAAGGCGTTCTCGATGAACCACCGATAGCGGCCATACTCGGTCTCCACGTCTGGCCGGAGAACCTCGGTGAAGTCTACTACTCGACAGGCCCTGTCATGGCCAGTTCCGACTCGTTTGAAATCATCATCAAGGGAAAAAGCGCTCACGCCGCCACACCCCACAAAGGCATAGATGCCATCACCTTGGCGTCCCAGGTCATCCTCAGTCTGCAATCCATCATCAGCCGGACGACAGACCCCACGGACCCGGCTGTGATCACCGTCGGTAAAATCAGAGGCGGACAAAGATCCAATATCATCGCCGGCGAAGTCCACCTCGAAGGCACTATCCGGACTCTGAGTGAAGAGAACAGAAACAGGATTCCTCAGTCCATCGAAGATATCGTCAGAGGGATCACCCAGTCCTTCGGAGCCGATTATACATTCAACTGCCACAGAGGTGTTCCCCCCGTCTATAACCACCCGCAATTGGCTAAGATCATCCTTCCCTCCTTTTTCAAGCTTCTGGGAGAAGACAAGGTCAAAGAGATACAGCCTCAGTTGGTCGCTGAGGATTTTTCTTACTATGGTCTGGAAATACCTACTTTTTTCTTCTTCCTGGGCGTGAAGGATCCCGATCAGAAAACCATGCCTCCTCTCCACAGTCCTTATTTTAATCCTGACGAGCGGAGTATTTTCCTGGGTATCAAGGTCATGTGTCACCTCGTCCTCGACTGTCTGGACCATCAGAGCGATCTCGAAAAGGACATCTTCCCTTCATTTTAAACCATGGCTTTCCCCTTTCTGTTTTTAAGCCTGGCTCTTACGGCCGGAATAGTCTTTTCTCGATGTCTGTTTTCCTCTCTGGTTGTCTCGGCCATCCTTCTTGTCGCCAGCCTCCTTCTCGGCTGGTTATTCTTTTCCCAAGACCACCTCAAACACTCTTTTGCTTTCATCCTGCTGGCGACATTCCTGTTCGGAGTCAGTCTTCATTCTCTACACGATCAAGAATTCGAAAATAATCCCCTCCATCAGTTCAAGGCATCAGGCTACGTCGATTTCCTAGGGACTCTCTCCAAGACCCCTTCCCCAGGCCACGATAATAACCTTCTGCATCTCAAGGTCGAGCGAGTGACCTACCAAAACCAGGAAACTGCCATCGAAGGAAACTTAAGAGTGACAGTTTCTCGTACTGAGCATTCGAACCGGCTGTCCGAGCTTCGCACCGGGGATAAAATCAAGATTTCAGCCCGGCTCCTCTCCTCCAGAGGATTCCAAAACTTCGGAGGATTTTCTCTCGCTTCATACCTGAAATCCCAAAACATCCATAACCGAGCCTTCACCAAGAGTCCGCTGCTCGTAGAAAAAATACGATCAGGACAGACGTATTCTCCTCTCAGGTGGATATCGTCACTCCATTGTCGGCTCAGACAAGAGATCGAAGAGCATTTTTCCTCCTCCGACCTGTCCACTCAGGGAATCATCCTGGAAGCCCTCCTCCTCGGAGACCGGGGACGGATGGGAGACTCCCTCACCCGCCGATTTCAGCAGGCCGGGATCTACCATCTCTTCGCTATCTCTGGAGCCCACATTGCCATCATCTCTTTTTTCCTTTTCTCGTTCTTCAAAATGATCCGAATCCCGGAAAGGGCTTCTTATCTTCTGCTGATCGGATTTCTCATCTTTTACGCACTTCTAGTGGAAGGACGCCCCTCTGTTATGAGGGCCACCATCATGACTATCGCCTTTCTCCTGGGAAAAATCATCTGGTCTAGAGTCAACCTCTTGAACACGATCTCGATCAGTGCCTTCATCCTTCTTGTTATCAACCCCAACCAACTCTTCCACGTCGGTTTTCAGCTGACGTTTGCCGCGACGTTGTCGATCATCCTGTTCTTCCCTCGGATCATCAAGTATCTTCCCCGCCTGCCTCTTAGGTTGAGTGAGATTTTTGTCCTCTCTTTGACTGCTCAGCTCGGCGTTCTACCCATCGTGGCCTCTGCCTTCCATCGGGTGACGTTCTCATCACTCCTTCTCAACTACGCCGCCATCCCTCTCGTCGCCTTGATCATGATCGGCGGCTACATCTTCTTCATCCTCTCCTTCATCAGCCATACCCTAGCCGGACTGCTGGCCGAAGCGATCCGGTTTCTCATCACTCTCCTATCCGGATCGGCCACCCTTCTGGATTGGGTTCCTTCCGTATCCTACCGCCTCCCGACCCCTCATCCGGCGATCATCATCGGCTATTTTCTTTTTCTCCTTCTCTTCCTCCTCAGACCAGTGTTCCGAAAGCAGAGGCTCCTCGTGCTATCCGGCTTTCTTGCGTTTTTCATCCTTCTGATATCCCATCCGTTTCCCTGCAGATCGAAGACCCTTAAACTCACTCTTATCGACGTCGGACAGGGAGAGTCTATGCTCGTTGAATTCCCCGGCCGCAAAAAAATGCTGGTAGACGGTGGTGGGTTTCCTCAAGGAGGCTTCGACATCGGAGAAAACGTCGTGTCTCCGTTCTTATGGAATAAGGGCATCAAGAAAATCGATTACCTTGTCCTCACCCACGCCCATCCCGATCATGCGAGTGGATTAAGGGCTGTGGCCCGAAACTTCAAGATCGGAGAGTCTTGGGAAGCGTTCAGCCCGACCGATGATAGAGAGTATGCAGAACTCAAGGATTCTCTTTCTTCCTCTACCCGCCAACGACGACTCTTCCGAGATGACTCCCATCAAATAGGCCCGGTTCGGGTCGATATCCTTCATCCGGAGAAAAAGGATCCCTATGTTCTCTCTGTTCATAACGATCATTCTCTCGTGTTGAGGCTTTCTTATGATGAAATATCCTTCCTGCTTACCGGAGATATCGGGGTCGCCTCCGAAGCGGATATTCTCGAAGCACGAGGGGATATTCGCAGCCATGTGCTCAAGTCCCCTCACCATGGAAGTGACTCATCAAGCTCAGCCGCCTTCATCCACGGCGTCAATCCTTCTATCGCGATCATCTCTGTCGGGATCGGAAACATATACGGAGTTCCAGATCAAGTGGTGCTGGACAGATACAGGAAGATCGAGGCCAAAATTTACCGCACCGACCATCATGGAGCCGTAGAAATCACGTCTAACGGGAAGGAGATGTTTGTCCGAACAGCCATCGAGAATCCAAGCGAGTAGACCGCTCAGGAATCCCTGTTGACACGAAAAATTCTTTTCTTGTATGATGGAAGAGGCCCGATGAGCATGAAACGTATTCTTTGGGGCGTGTGTTTTCTCGTCTTTCTTTCGTCGTTTCTATTCTCTCAAAGTCTGGTCGAAGCCGCCAAGAAAGAACGCCAGCGGCGCGAGAAACTGAAAGGAAAGAAATCTCTACTCGTCACCAACGTCGATCTCACCAGACTCAAAAGAACTCCAGCTGTTTCTTTTCCTCAAACGATAACCAGACAGGAACAAACGCGGAGGGTAAAACCTGCTCGAGATACTCCTGCCCGAGCGGAGACTTCCTCCCAAGAATACGAAGAAGCCGACAAGATGGAGTATCAAGATCCCAGAAAAGATCCTGAAACGAAATTAAAGGAAGCCAGAGAGAGGGCGGAACTATTGATATTCAAGATGAATGCCCTCTGGCAGGAATTCCACAGCAAGAGTGATAGGCTCCTCAAGGACAGGATTCAGAGTCGAATTCACCAGACCTCTCAAAAACTTGCCCAGACAAAGAAAGACGAAGAAGAGGCCAGAAAAGAGTTAAAACGACGGCGGAAGTAGACCGATTTCCGGGCAGGTTCCTTTCTTTCGAACTAAGCGATGTCCCCGTGAGAAATCAGCGCTTCGGTGGATCGGAACTTACCGAAAATACAGGAAGGAGACCTGAACACCCAGTTCCCTTTTGTCCGTAGCTCCGGGGATGATCTCAGCAGGAATAAAGGTTTTATCCGAAGTCACGGTCAGGATAAACTCATCCCGATCACCCAACATCTCCTTTTTTATGTTATACGATTTCTCGAAATGACTTTCTTCAGGGATGAATTTATCTAACACCAAATCATTGATTTTAAAGATGACCATCTGGTCTTCCAAGGCCGCCAGGTTGACTCCTCCCTTTATGACCAACAGGGCATCGCGGTGGGGGTTATCGATAAGGCACTTGGCCTCTTTCATGGTCCATCTCCAGTGTTTGAGGAAGGAATCGGGATTTTTCTCTTCGTTATACCAGCCTTCATCATACAAGATTTCTGGGGTGTCCAGCGGCGGAGGAAGAATCTTTAATGTTTTCTCCATCACGTTGGCTTTGGATTTGCCGGACCTGTCGTAGGGTGAATGGAGGCCTACGGACATTTTCAGCCTCTCCTCCCCCTTGAATTCAGGATCGAATTCATCGATAAAGCCGGGGATAAAAATCCTCCTGGAATAGGTGTATTCCTTCCCTGGTTCCCACTCAGAGGTCGGAATATCAGGGACATGGTCATCCTGGAAGAGCATGTTTTCTTGATGCCAGAAATGAACGAAAACGGTATAGTCCTTATTTGTTTGGGCATACGTTTTATCTGTTTTCCACGTATAGGTCATATCTGTGATCAGCTTATCAGACAAAGGATCTTCAGAGAATTCGATCTCGAGCGAAATTCCTTTGACCTGGGCCTTTCTCTTACAGGCTGATCCTATCAGGACCATAATCCCAACCAGGATCAGTACAAGAAATTTTTTCCTCATCTCTATCCTCCAATCAGGAAATCTTGACGTATTATAAAAAATTCGCCATTCTGTGTAAAGCAGCTACCCGCCGTCAGCTATAGTCTTCTGTCGTTAGTGAATCCCGCTTATTCTTTCTTGATTTTTTCTCCGGGAAATAGGCGAGGGATGTTGTTTTCGTTCATCAGGTTATTCAAGGTTGGAATATCGGTCTCGATGACCTTGTTTATCCTGTCGACGAGGGCCATCAAAGCGGAGGATTCCTTCTGTATACTCTGGACCTGGCTCGCGGAGGGGGCTCCCGTGAAACCGCCGATGCTTCTGGAAAGCATCAGAATCCGTCCTCTGAGGGATCGGCGCATTCCCCGCCAACCCAGACTGGGGTCGCCCATGAGTGTCTTGCGGATGTCATCCAGCTCCGCGGTGATCGTTTTCACCTTCTCCGTCAGAACCTCGGGCACGTCTTTGACTTTTCTGAGGTTACTCTTAACCTTGTTGATTTCTTTGCGGAGTGTATCGACGGCCTTGGTCGAAGAAGTCAGGAGTGGGGTTATTTTATAGATGGAATACAGAGCGTCGTGCTGGGCTTTTCTATCCTCAAAAGAGATATCGATTCTCGGATCTCCGTCTATCTTGACCTCGGTTTTCATCTCTTGACCAGCAGCCTTGAGCACCACCTCATAGGTCCCGGTGAGCACATTGGGACCTCTCGCCCGAAATCTCCTTCTCCCTTCATCAGGTACCGAAGGAGGGCTGTATCTTAGATCCCAAGTAATCCGGTTGATACCAACTTCCTTCTTCCCCTTCAGTTCTCTAACTGTTTTGCCTTGATCATTCCTGATGATGATCTTCACATCTTCCTTGGGCTTTTCCTTCAGGTAATATGTGATGGCCGCTCCGTAAGGAGGATTTGGAGACACGAAGATTTTATGACCCAGACTTCCCTTGTGGTAATAGGAGTTGAAGATGGTCGCCGGCTGGATGTCAAAAAGATGAGCAGCCGATGCCAAAACGTCCGGGTTGAGCTCCTCTAAACAAGTGATGTCGTCGAGGATCCAAATGCTTCGTCCGTGGGTGCCGAATATCAAATCGTTATCTCGAGGATGAATGACTATGTCGTCGACCGGAACCATCGGAAAATTGTTATTGAACATCATCCATGTCTTTCCTTTGTCTATGGTGAAGTACGCTCCTCTTTCGGTCCCCACGAACAGAAGATTCGGGTTGCGATGATGTTCCCGGATGACGTTCACCGTGCTTCCCATCGGTAAGTTGCTAGAGATTGTCTTCCAGCTCTCGCCAAAATTAGTAGTCATGAACACATAGGGTTTAAAATCGTTGTTCCGGTGTCCGTCTAGGGTTGCATAGGCCGTTCCAAGAGCATGATGAGAAGCCACTACCCGGCTCACATAGGTATTCTTGGGAACTCCTGGTACCTTGCTGATCACGTTCTTCCAGGTCTGGCCACCATCTTGAGAAACCTGCAGGTTTCCATCATCCGTCCCTACATACAGGAGCCCTTCCTTGAGTGGAGATTCAGAGATGGTGATGATGTCTCCGTAGTAAGAGATCCCATCATGGCGGGAGAGGGTTTTCTTATCGGGAAGCACACCCATCAAAGGCAGCTTCTCCCGGTCCTGCTGAGTGGTCAGGTCGATGGTTTCTGTCCAGGTCTCGCCCCTGTCTTCGGAAATGAACAGCTTGTTCCCTCCGTAGTAGATTTTTTTTGGATTATGAGGCGAAATGAGGATAGGGCTGTTCCAGTTGAACCTGTAGGTTTCCTTGGGATCCTTGGGTTCTGGCTTGATCCTCTTGCTCTCTCCCGAGTTGAGGTCGAATCGAAACAGGTTTCCGTTCTGGGATTCGGCGTAGATCGTGGTATGATCGGTGGGATCGACTTGAGTGTAAAACCCATCCCCCCCGCCGATCCTGAACCAATCCTCGTTCGTTATCCCTAAACTGAACCAGGTGGCGCTGGGACCACCCCAGCTTCCGTTATCCTGCAGACCCCCGTAGACATAGTAGGGTTTTCTCATATCCACACCGATCTCGTAAAACTGTCCGAGGGGCAGAGAATTGACAAAATCCCAGGTCTTGCCCCGGTCGTATGAAAAATAGATCCCTCCATCCGATCCGACGATCATGTCATTGGAGTCTGCGGGATTAATCCACATGGCATGGTGGTCCCCATGGATCCGTCTGACATAATCTGTCCGGAATTTTTTTCCTCCGTCCTCCGAGACATACATCGAGGCCCCGAGGACCCAGATCCTTTGATCATTGTTGGGATCGATGCGGATCTGGCTGTAGTACATCGGACGAGGATTCGTGCTCGACATCTTTATCCAGTTTAAACCTTTATCCTCTGACCGGAAAACCCCGCCTCGTTTGCTCTCAAAAACAACATACACGATGTTCGGGTTGCTGTGGTAAATATCGATCCCTATCCGCCCGATGATTCCATCGGGAAGTCCCTTGGTCAGTTTAACCCAATTATCGCCCCCATCGGTGGTTTTATACAGACCGCCTTGAGGTCCTCCTCCGCTGAACCCCCAGCCGCGGCGGCGGCGCTGGTAAGCCGCTGCATACAGCGTGTTGGGGCTTTCAGGGTCTATGGCCACATCCACACAGCCGGTGTTTTCATCGATAAACAGGGTGTTGGTCCACGTCTTGCCTCCATCCTTAGTCCGGAAAAGTCCCCTCTCCTTGTTCGGCCCCCACAGGTGACCTAAGGCAGCGACATAGACGACATCCAGGTTTGTGGGATGGACGACAATCCTTCCTATGTGGTGAGTATCCTTGAGCCCCATGTTTGTCCATGTCTTTCCCGCATCATTCGATCTGTAGACACCGTCTCCCCATGAGGAGCTCTGACGATTATTGGGCTCTCCAGTTCCGACCCAGACGATATCCGGATTCGACGGGCTGACCGTCACATCCCCGATCGTGCTCGTCGTCTGGTCGTCAAAAATCGGGGTCCAGGTGACCCCGTTGTTCGTCGTCTTCCAAACCCCCCCAGAAGCCGTGGCTGCATAGATGATGTGGGGATTGCTCTCGATAACGGCAAAATCATCGATTCGCCCACCCATGTTAGCCGGGCCGACGCATCTCCACTTCAGGTTGTCGAGCCAAGAATCAGGCAGGGGACCGGCTGTGTTTTTCTCGGCCTTCTGGGCACCGACAAACGAGACAAGCATCAGTCCCAAGCAAAATACGAATAGATACCTCAATACACGCGTTTTTCTCATACTCATCCCTCCTCGAAAACAGCTGAATGATAGATAAAGTTCATCGATTTAAATATGATGAGGGTCATTATATCAACACCACAAAATTAGTCAAAACAAAAAATGGAGACGCTCCTGGACGGTGTTGAAACAGGAAAACAGATGTAGTATAGTCCTCAAAAGATGCAAATTCTCCTTTATCTCATTTCCTGGCCCCATAGTCTCGTCTGTCGAATCAAAAACTGGTTGTACGAGAAAGGCATCCTAAGGCCTAGAAGAGCATCTTTTCCTATCATCAGCATCGGGAATATCACCTTCGGCGGTTCTGAAAAAACGCCTCTCGTCATCGAAGTCTTATCCTTTCTCTTGAAGCAAGGATTCAAACCCGCCCTGATCACCAGGGGCTACAAAGGACAGTGGGAAAATAAGGGAGGTATACTCTCAGACGGGCGGAAGACCCTGGGAAGCTGGAAGGATTCGGGTGATGAACCCTACATGGTCGCTCAGAACATCCCTGAGGCCGGAGTCTTTATCGGCAAGAACCGGCTGGCATCCTGTCAACGGGCGCGTTCGTCCGGGTTTGACGTCGGAGTGATGGATGATGGGTTCCAGCACCGCTCCCTGGACAGGGATGTGGATATCGTCCTGTATGATCCTTCGGCGAAAAGCCCGCATCGAGAGCCGCTCTCTTCTCTCGATAGGGCTCACATCATCCTGGTTAAAAAAGAAAAGGCTGGAGGAAAAAAGAGGATTCCCCGCGGCGGAAAGCATTATGGGTACTCAGTGACCAGTCAGGGATTCTTCAGTTTAAAGACAGGAGAGCCGGTCGAAAAAAACACCCTGAAGGGAACAAATGCGGTGGCCTTCTGCGGGATTGCCCGGCCAGAAAGATTTGCTCTCCTCCTCGGAAAAGAAGGCATCTCTCCCCTCTCTTTCCTGACCTTTCCGGATCATCATGTCTATCCTCCTTCATCGATCGAGAGAATCGTCAAGGCCTGCGAAACATCTGGGATAACAACCGTGATCACGACCGAAAAGGATGCCGTCAAACTGCCCAACGCTTTCGATTGGTACAACGTTACTCCCTATTACTTAAAAATTGGGCTGGACATCGAGGCAGACTTTTTCGCGTCGGTTCTCTCTGCTCTTCAGGACAAACAACGGAAATGAGACACATTGGAGACTGGATAGGGTTTTTTACGTTCTGGAAACTCCGATTCTTCGTTTTCTTGTTACCCAGATCCTGGTGCCTCAGGCTGGGCCGTCTGTTGGGTACTGTCATCTTCCTTCTGGACAGAAAACACCGCCGGATAACCTTAGCAAACCTGAAAACAGCTTTCGGTGAGGAACTCCCGCCAAAGACCCTCAGGAAAATATCCCGTCTCTCTTTCCGACACTTTGGCGAGTTCATCCTTGATATCATGAAAATGGCCCGGTATGACGAAGAGAAGCGGAATCGCCTGTTCGTCATCGAGGGAGAAGAACACCTCCGACAGGCACTGCTGGAAGGGAAGGGAGCCCTTCTCTTCTCAGGGCATTACGGGAACTGGGAAGTCGCGACTCATGTTCTCTCCCGGATGGGCAAACTGAACGTTATCGCCCGCCCCTTGGATAATGACCGACTGGAGAAAGAGCTTCTCAAACTCAGGGCAAGGTTGGGAGCTTCGGTCATCTCCAAATTCCGGGCAACCAAACCGATCCTGCACGCTCTCCGGCAGAATGAGATGGTGGCCATCCTTATCGACTTGAATGTCCTCCGCAGCCAGGGAATCTTCGTCGATTTCTTCGGGAAAAAAGCCTCCACAACTCCCAGCCTCGCTGCCTTTTACCTGCGGACTCACTCTCCTCTCATCCCCGTCTTCTGTTACCCGATCGGCTCCCAAAGATATCAGGTCAAGATACTCAAACCTCTTGACATTCATCTCCAAGGCAATAAGGACGAAGACCTGTTGAAAATCACCCAATTATGCACTAAGATTATAGAACATCAAATCCGGAAAAACCCAGTTTACTGGTTTTGGTTCCACAAAAGGTGGAAATCAAGACCAGAAGGAGAAACGACCGAACCGGAAGGAAGGGCTCAAGCCCCGGAGAATAGATGAGAGATAAAGATAGGGACTTTGACGCGCTCAGGCCGATCAAAATCAAGCCCGATCACCTAGATTTTGCCGATGGTTCTGCTTACATCGAAATCGGCAAGACCAAGGTTATCGCGGCGGCCACCATCGAGGAGAAAATCCCCGCCTTTTTGAAAAACACCGGCAGCGGCTGGATAACCGCCGAATATTCGATGCTGCCCCGCTCGACCGAAAAAAGAACCATACGGGAAAGACTATCGGGACGGCTTTCAGGCCGTTCCCAAGAAATCCAGCGTCTCATCGGCCGTTCGCTCCGTGCCGTCACAGAACTCCGCGTTCTCGGAGAAAGAACAATCATCCTGGACTGTGATGTCCTCCAAGCAGATGGTGGAACGAGGGTGGCCTCGATCACAGCCGGCTGTGTGGCCCTTGCCCTGGCGCTTAAAAAAATGATGGAGGAGGGGACGATCGAAGAAATGCCCCTCAAGCATTTGGTGAGTGCTGTCAGCGTCGGTCTTGTCGAGGGTAAGATGCTTCTCGACCTCGACTACCAGGAGGATTCGAACGCGGATATCGACATGAACGTGGTCGAAACCGACACCGGTCAGATCATAGAGATCCAGGCGACAGCAGAGAAGAACCCGTTCACCAGGAAGCAGTTGGATTCTCTTCTGAAGCTGGCCAATAAGGGAATAAAAGAAATCATCCAGCACCAGAAAGAAGTGCTCAAGAAAAAAAGCCTTCTCTTCATGGCCTACGGAGAAAAAAAATGAACCGTGTTCTGATCACTGGCGGTGCCGGCTTTTTGGGAAGTCATCTCTGCGATGACCTCATCCAGAGCAGAGCCGATGTCATCTGCGTCGATAATTTCTTTTCCGGGAGCAAGGAGAACATCCAGCATCTATTCCCCCACCCTTTCTTCGAGTTGAACCGACATGATATCATCCATCCTTTGTTCGTCGAAGTGGATGAAATCTACCACCTGGCCTGTCCGGCCTCACCCATCCATTACCAGTACAACGCCATAAAAACGGTCAAGACCAACGTGATGGGCACCATCAACATGCTCGGGTTGGCCAAGAGGATCAAGGCCCGCATCCTGCTCGCCTCCTCTTCAGAGGTCTACGGGGATGCTCAAATCCATCCTCAAACAGAGGATTACTGGGGAAATGTCAATCCCATCGGTGTCCGCAGCTGTTATGATGAGGGAAAACGGGTGGCCGAAACCCTGATGATGGACTACTACCGCCAGAACAAGGTGGACATCCGGATCGTCCGCATCTTCAACACCTACGGGCCCCGGATGGCCGTGGATGACGGCCGGGTCATCAGCAACTTCATCGTCCAAGCTCTGCGCCAAGAACCCCTGACGATCTACGGAGACGGCCGCCAGACTCGCTCCTTCTGTTACGTCACAGATTTGATCGAAGGCCTCGAGAAGGCGATGGCTGCCGAAGATTTTATCGGTCCTGTCAACCTTGGTAATCCGGCCGAATTCACGATCCTTGAACTGGCCGAAAAAATCATCAAGCTCACTAAGAGTCCGTCAAAAATCGTCCACAAGCCGTTACCCTCGGACGATCCGGAACGGCGCTGCCCGAATATCACCCTGGCCCAGGAAAAACTGGGCTGGCAGCCGAAGACAGAACTGGAAGAGGGTCTGAAAAGAACCATCGACTACTTCGAAGAAAAGCTGGGACTGAAAAAGGCTCTTAGAGCATGACTCTATCGATCATCATTCCCGTCTTCAACGAGAAAAACACCATCCAGAACATCCTTGACCGCGTCCAGGACGTCGAGGTCGGGCTGGAGAAGGAGATCATCATCGTCGATGACGGCTCCAAGGATGGAACCCGGGAGGTGTTGCAAACCTTCGATTTCCCGAACGTCAAAATCCATTCACACGAAAAAAACCGGGGAAAAGGAGCGGCCCTCCAGACTGGCTTCGCCCAAGCCTCCGGGGATATCGTCCTCATCCAGGACGCAGATTTGGAGTACGATCCTAGAGAATACCCAAAGCTTCTCGAACCCATCCTCGACGGCCGGGCCGATGTCGTCTACGGGTCGCGTTTTCTGGGCGGCCCCCACCGGGTACTCTTCTTCTGGCATTACGTCGGGAATAAATTCCTGACGACCTTCTGCAACATGATCGCCAACTTGAACCTGACAGACATGGAAACCTGCTACAAAGTCTTCCGCAAGGAGGTNNGGTCATCGACCGCCTCACCCTTAAATCCGAGCGCTTCGGGATCGAACCGGAAATGACCATCAAGATCGCCAAACTGAAATGCCGGATCTACGAGGTTCCGATCTCGTATTCAGGGAGAGATTACAGCGAAGGAAAAAAGATCGGCTGGAAGGATGGACTCGCCGCCATCTTCCATATCCTCCGGTTTAAATTTTTTAAATAAAACATCAGACCTTCATAACTTTCCTCATTCAGTGGAATATATTCTCACCGATCTACGTCCTTCCTAATAAAGAAAACGAAAACGTTAAAAAAGCATGAGCGTTATGAAGGTCTGATCCGAAATTTCCCTTTGAAAATGGGAGGCAAATACTTATAATAGGAAGCACCCATTTGAGCCCCCTCTCGAGGACAGGCTCTAAGGAGGTTATGATGACAATCGTTTCTCAACTCATACTTATCGGCATCATAGTTGTCATACTCGCTTTAATCGTGCTGACAATCGCCAAACAATACCGGAAGGTCGGCCCGAATGAGGTCCTGATCATATCCGGCGGAAGGAAAAGAAGTGTGGTCGAGCCCGACGGGACCAAAAGAAAAATCGGCTACCGCTACCGTGTCGGAGGGGGGACATTCGTCATTCCTTTCCTGGAAACGGTCGATATCCTGCCCATGGAGGTTATTACTCTAGGGATTAAGACACCCGAGGTTCTCACCCACGGCGGCGTTCCGATTTTGGCTGAGGCGACGGCCCAGGTCCGGATAGACTCTAATGATCATACGATCCGACTGGCAGCAGAGCAGTTCCTGGGCTTAGGGAAGGAAGGCATTCGGGAGGTCTCGACGACCATCCTCGAAGGAAAAATGAGGGAGGTCATGGGAACGATGACCGTCGAGGAAATATTCAGGGGTAGACACGAGTTTTCGGCCAGAGTGACCGAGGTCACTCAAACCGATTTTTCCCAGATGGGCCTGTCCATGATTTCATTTGCCCTCAAGGACATAAGCGATACCCAAGGCTACCTCGATTCTCTTAGCAAACCACAAATCTCTGCAGCCAAGAGGGATGCCGCCATCGCTGAGGCCGAAACAGAAAAAGAAGCCACGATCAAAGCCTCAGAAGCCCGGAAGGAAGGCGAGATCGCCCGCCTGGCCGCCGAAGCTCTGATCGCTAAATCTGAGTGGGAAAACGAAGCTAAAAAAGCCGAATCCCAGGTGGCGGTTAACCAGAAAAAGGCGAAAGCGGATTTTGCTTACGAGCTCGAACGCTTCCGGCTGAATCAAGAGATCAAGAAAGAGGAAGCCAAGGTTAAACAGATCGAGACAGAAGAAGCCATAAAGACCGAAGAACTGGAAATCGCTCGGAAAGAAAAGGAGCTGGATGCCAATGTGATCAAGCCTGCCGACGCCCGCAAACAGCAGATAAAAGCCGAAGCCGAAGCCGAGGAATTCCGCCTCCATGCCGAAGCTAAGGGGAAAGCCCAGGCTATGAAGCTGGAGGGGGTTGCCGAAGCAGAGAAGATCAAACAAAAGGGATTGGCCGAGGCAGAGGCTATGCTGAAGAAAGCTCAGGCATGGGATCGGTACAATCAGGCGGCCATCCTCGAGAACTACCTCGAAATCCTCCCTGATTTGGCCAAGGCTGTTTCAGAGCCTCTCTCCAAGGTGGACAAGATTGTCCTCGTCGGAGGAGAGAAGGGAACGGGCAGCGCTAAAATTACCGCCCAGGTGGCCGAAGTCCTGGCCCAGATGCCAGACGTGGTCAAATCATTGACCGGAGTGGATCTTAAGAAGTATCTCAAAGAAAAGCTGACTCCCGAGGAGAAGGAAGAGGAATAAGCAAAGCGGGTCCGCCATGGTATCAGAAAAAGCGAATCAAATCGGTGAGTCTTTAACCCTCAAGGTCAAGGCAAAGGCCCTGGCCATGAAAGCGGAGGGAATCGATATCGTCGACCTCAGCGCTGGCGAGCCGGATTTCCCGACTCCAGATAACATAAAGGAGGCCGGGAAGCAGGCCATCGACCAGGATTTCACCAAATACACCCAGAACCAAGGCATCCCGGACCTGATCGAGGCAATTGCGAACAGGCTGAAAGAGGACTACGGATTAGCCTACACCAAGGATGAAATCATCGTCTCCTCCGGGGCTAAAAGCTCTCTTTATCACCTCATCCAGGCTTTGGTTAACGACGGCGAAGAGGTCATCATTCCTGCCCCTTATTGGGTGTCTTATCCCCATGCTGTCTCTCTGGCCGACGGAAAAGCCGTCATCATCCCCACCGAAGAGGAAAAGGGTTTCCTGATGACTCCAGATCAACTCCGAGCCGCCATCTCGCCGGCCACGAAGGCCCTGATCTTGAACAACCCCTCCAATCCCACAGGAGCGGCCTATGCCAGACACCAACTGGAGGCCTTAGCTGATGTCATCATGGATGAGGATATTTATGTTATCGCCGATGAAATCTACTCCCACCTCGTCTACGAGGATTTCCGGTTCACGAGTTTTGCCTCCCTCGGGGAGGAGATAAAGAAGAAAACCATCATCGTCAACGGCGTCTCCAAATCATACTCCATGACAGGCTGGCGCATCGGGTTTACGGCCGGCCCGGCAGACGTCATCAACGGGATGAACAAAATCCAGAGTCACAGCACCTCTAATCCCTGCTCCATCTCTCAAAAGGCCAGCGTCGAGGCCTTTAAAGGACCTCAGCACGAAGTCTCCAAGATGAGATCAGAGTTCCAAAGGCGGAGAAACTATGTCCTGATGAGGCTTCAGAGCATTCCCGACATCTCGTGTTTCAAGCCTCAGGGGGCTTTCTACCTCTTTCCGAACTTTTCCTCCACCTACAAGAAAGAATTCAACAATGTTCTTATCCGAAACTCCTACGGTCTGGCCTACTTCCTGATCAAGGAAGCGAAAGTGGCTATCATTCCCGGCGATGCGTTCGGCACGGATAACTATATCCGCCTTTCCTACGCCACGTCCATGGAGAACTTGGAAAAGGGGATGGACCGGATTTATCGAGGCCCTTTCGAAGCTCAAGACGGCCAAAAAAGTGAAGCACGTGGCCCTCAACAACACCATCACCCGGCAGAGAAAATCCGTTCCCGTGGATTCCTCGATCTCTGTCCAGATGAGAGATGCCCTCGTGGGTGAGATGGAAAGCCTTCTCAGCCACGAAAATTACTTCGAGTGGAACGCCAATATCAACGGTGTTATAGTCCAGCTGCGGACAAACGTCTCCCATCTAAACGATTTCTGGATCGAAAACTGGTATCCCGCCCAGCTGGAGGCGGAGCTGGAGCCTCATGGAATCATCTACGCCGTGGATGGCATCCCGGGACGGGAACCTCGCTCTTTCTATAATTCGGAGACGAATACGGGTGTTTTGGTCAACAGCGACAATTACAATCCTCTTCGCAGTCTGGCCCTCGGCCTCGTCACCGATGTCTCCGAACGTCTGTTTAACGTCCATTCTGTCCGTGGTATGTCAGCCGACCTCAACGGACAGGGACTCGTTCTCATCGGCCCCAAGGGCACCAATAAAACAGAGCTCTTCTTTTCATTGCTCCAAGATCAAAAAATCAAGCTTCTTTCCAACGATTACATCTTCGTCCGGTTTTCAGGCGGACAGGCCTTGGCTGACTCTGTCGAGAGGAAACTTTATCTGCCCGCTAACACCGTCGAGCCCTATTCTGATTTAGCTCCGCTTTTCGACAACAGTAAGTGCGAAAATGTCATCACCCGCAAAGAGGACTGTCAGAACGAGGAATGCCAGCGTCTCGACGACTGCCGCCTGGATCGGGGATCGCCTTACTGCTACACGGCCTCCAAGGAAGCGCGAGTCCTTCTCGATCCCTACTGGATCGACGGCCCCGCCAAGCACATCAAGCGGTCAACTCTTCGCTGGGTGTTCATCCTCCGCTATGATAACGTTTCCCCGCCGATGGTGGAGATGGCTCCCGAGGATGCCCTCCGTATCCTCGAATCTGGTGAAAGCCTGGGTGCCGCAAGAAGTCTGACAGCCTCCAAGAGAGAACCTTTCTTCAACCCGCATCTTCTGGTGACAGACGCCCCCCGCTTAGACCTTCAGAAAAATTTCTTCCGGAAACTTTTGGAAAGCACGACCTGTATCTTGTTCAACAGCGGCGTGGCTTCGGCTGAGGNNAGAGGCGGAACCCCAAGAAACGTCCTGAGGTTACCGAAAACAATGAACAGGAAACAATGAGCATCTACGATCAAGCCTCTTACAAAAGGTTCGTCGAAGAATTCTTCCGGGTCATCAAAGGCCCGAACATAAAGACTGTCGACCGCAAGTGGCTCGAACCTCGCGCCAAGGCCACGGGGACTCAGACCAAGTTCGGCTCCTACGGCTGGCGCTCGGCGATCTCGAGCCGCATCGCCCCCAAAACAGTCTGTCTGGGAAGTGAAGCTGTCCGCCTCCCCAATCCTTCAGCAGAACAAGAGACTCTAATCGAAAAGTCCCCCGAAGAGCTGGATAAGGTTCTCCACCTGTTGCGCACCCTCCCCTTCTACCGCATCCGACGCCGGATGGGAGAAAACGACACCTACAATCCCTACTGCAACCTCATCGTATCCGAGGCCGATTTGATCAATTACCGATTGGGCTACATGTGGAGCTCGACGATGTTTAAACCCAAAAAGCGGCCCGGCCCCGAGTTCTTCATGGTCCATATCCCCGAAGAGCATCTCCTGAGGCAGCAGGTCCTGGTTATCCCTGAAGACAACATCAACATCGCTCTGGGAACAGACTATATGGGAGAAGACAAAAAGGGATTCCTCCGTCAGGCCATGTGGACCGCGGACAACCGAGGCATGCTCGGGCTTCACGCCGGGACCAAGCTGGTCACGATCCGCGACACCGAAAACAAGCTCAAAACCTACGGTGTGTTCCTTTTTGGACTGACGGCCACAGGAAAGTCGACTTGGTCCTGCCACCAGCTCGGCCTCTCCCACGAGAAAGGAGAAAAGACCGAAGTCACTCAAGACGACATCGTCTTCTTGCGAAAAGACGGTTCGGCCCTGGGTTCAGAGGATAATTTCTTCGTCAAGACCGATGTCGAGAAGGAATACCAAGAAGCCATGTACAACGCTCTGATCGACAAATCGGCCTTGATGGAGAACGTGATGATCAAATCTAACGGCGAGGTTGATTTCCTGGACGAGAGTCTAACAGCCAACGGTAGGGCCATCATCCGTCGGGACAAGCTCAAAGTCAAGATCAAGGGGCGAATGGTAGGCATCTCCTCGAAATCCATAAACCTTCCCTCCCTGGAGGAGCTGGACGGAGTGATATTTGCCTTTATCACCCGCCGGAATACCATCATGACTTTTGCCCAAGAGCTGACACCAGAGCAGGCTGTCCTGGCCTACCTCTGGGGAGAAAGCACCCACAGCTTTGCCAGCCAGCCACTCAAGGCCGGCGAGTCGGTGCGGATCGTCGGCACAGACCCGTTCATCGTCGGCTCTAGAGCTCAAAAAGCCAACCGTTTCTACGAAATCATCATGACCCTGGCCAGCAATCACCCAGAAAAGCTGAAATTTATTCAGTACAACACCGGCGGACTCGGAGAAATCATCGAAGAATACCAAGAAAACGGAAAACCGAAAAAAAGAATGATCCGCAAGGTGAGCCGGGTTCCGATCAACCTCATGGCTCAAATCCAGCGAGGTGACCTCCGCGGAACCAATCACTACGAGAAGGGGATTCTGGGCACCAAGGAGATCAAGGCCTGTGAGGGGAAGGGTCTCGAGGAATACGACATCCGCAAATTGTATTCAGAAGAACAGATTCAGGATTACATCCATGATTTGGTCGAGGGAAGACGCCGATTCACCGAAGCAGTGGCCAACGAGGGCCTTCGAGAAGAAATCCTGTTTGCGGCCGAGCGCTCCTTCGGTATCGACAAAGGCACAGGGAAGAAGAAAATCACGGTACCGGAAAGTCCTGCAGAGGAAGAAAAGCCTTTCTATTACTGGGAATCTAAATCACGGCCTCGCCGGAGCGGTTTCGGCCGATCGAAGTAGGCTCCCTTAATCCAACCTTATCTCTATCTCTTCCGCCAACAGATGCAGCAGTAGAAGATGAACTTCCTGGATGCGCGGCGTACTTGTAGAGGGGACCTCCAAAAGAAAATCAGGTAGGGAAGACATCCGTCCCCCTCCTTCGCCCGTAAGGGCCACGGTCACGATCTCCTTCTGCTTGGCATCTTTAAAAGCTTCGATCACGTTCGGGGAGTTTCCGCTTGTCGAAAGCCCCAAAGCCACGTCTCCTTTCTCGCCCAGCGCCTGTATCTGTCGGCTGAAGACTTGGTCGAACGAACCATCATTGGCGATCGAGGTCAGGGCCGAGGTGTCGGTGGTCAGAGAGAGTGCGGGTAGAGCCGGCCGCTGCTTTAAAAATTTATTCACCAGCTCACTGGCAAAATGTTGGGCCTGGGCCGCGCTGCCTCCGTTGCCGAAGACAAGAATCTTCTGCCCGCTCCGCAGACATTCCACCATGACTTCGATGATTTCTTCGAAAAGAGCGCTTTTCTCGAGAAAGAATTCCTGTGTGACTTTTTCCAATTCCCTGGCTCTATCCTCAAACCCCATGTCTCCTCCTATCACATCGTATTGTATCGCAGAGTATTAAAGTGAGCTGTCATTTTCCAAAAAAAATTCTTATTCTTCCAATCCCGATTTTATGGTATTCCTCACGACCTCGATCAGCCGGGGCATCGTTTTAAGGTCATAATCTCCGACCGGCTGAGGAGCATGGAAGCGGACCTTTATCTTTCCCTTTTTGGCAAAAAAACTCTTTCGAGGCATGAGCTCGTAAGTTCCCTGGATAGAGATAGGAACTATCGAAGCTTGACTGTCCAAGGCCAGGAAGAACCCTCCCCGCTTGAAGGACTGCAATCTTCCATCGCGGCTCCTCGTTCCCTCCGGAAAAATCAGGAAAGACAAGCCTTTTTCTTTTACCTGTCGGACCGCCTCTTCGATGCTCTTCTTCCCACCCTTCATCCGTCTCCGATCGACAGGGATGAACCCCGCCACCTTCATGCCTTGTCCGATGATGGGTATCCTGAAGATCTCTTTTTTCAGGATGACGCTGATCGACTGGGGAATCAGCCAGAACAGCAGGGGTCCATCCAGTAAACTCAGGTGGTTTCCCATAAAAATATAGGCTTCTTCCTTGTCGACTCTCTCGACGCCTATGACTTCGAGCTTGAGTCCGAGTATCCTCCTCCCTACAGGAATAAAAATTTTTCCGATGCCGACAATAGGCTTCCTCCAACCTCCTAAATAGCAAACAAGGACGACCGGAATGAGAAGGACAGCTAATATTCCGTACAGCAGAAGAAGGAGGATTGTTCGCATTTTGGGTGTTCCCGATTATACCATAAAAAAAAAGGCGATGCGTCTTTCGACGCATCGCCTCTTCTCCGCCTGTTTTAGGCGGACCCGACTACGCGTAACGAGGAAGTATTTACTGCACAGCGGTTCTTGGCGCTCTTACCCAGGAACCAGACCAGTTGACGAGATCGTTCTTGAAGTCATCCATGGAGTTGATGAGGTACATACCTGCTGTCGGAGTGGTCTCATCATAGGTCCAAGTATCATCTGTTTGGTCACGTCCGTAGGAGTCGATGACAAAATCATCCGTTCCCAAGTCATCCTGGTCGATCCCTCTGGCTGTTCCATTCGTTCCCGTGTAAATGTTGAATGGATTTCCCCATTGATCATTAACAGGAATAATCTTGACATAGAACGGAGCCAGATCCTGAATGAAAGCATCACCATCACTGAGTGCACCATTCTTGCTCGTGTTAAAAGTCCCGTTGTCCGTGATGTAATCTGCACAACCTGTGGCAATGGTCACGATGTCCTTCATGGTCCCTTTCTGCTTGGACTTCTGGATGGCTGTGATCGCGTTGGGTATCAGGAGTGCAGCAAGAATCCCGATGATAGCCACAACGATCAACAACTCAATCAGTGTGAAACCCTTAGCCCTTTTTAACATTTGAAACCTCCTAAAAATTTTTTTGCGATTTCTGTTATCATTCGCATCGCCTTAATATTTTGCAAGCTTTATGCCAGACCGATAAAACAATAAGTTATTGAAAACATTATAATTAATATTTTAGGAGCGCATTTTTCATACGATTAGTTAACATTTTTTGACACTTTGTTGACACTATTTGTCCCTTTTCTAAAGAATTCTTCGGTCCCAGGCTTTTCTTTCAAAGAGTATTTCTCGATAAGATAGCGCAACGACCTGTAATTCAGACCCAAAAGACTCGCAGTTTCCTTGAGATTCCCACCCGCAGCCGCCAGAGCTTCTTTGAGAAAGTGGCATGTGATTTTGTCCACGTAATCATTCAGGCTGAATCCAGGTTGGAGGACGTATTTGCTCTCCGGCACATCTTGAGCCAGGAAAAGGTCAGCCGGCAAGCTTTCTTCGGTTATTGTTTCTCTTTCCTCGATGGCGACAATTCTTTCGATAATGTTTTCAAGTTCCCGAACATTTCCCGGCCAGGGATAGGATTCGAAGACACTCATCGCCTCTGGCGCGACTCTCTTCATCTTCCTGCCCATCTTCTGGCAGTGTTTTTCAAGAAAATGAGTGATGAGGAGGGGAAGATCAGGTCTTCTTTCCCTTAAGGGCGGCATTTCAAGGGAGATGACATTCAAACGATAATACAGGTCTTCCCGGAAGTCTCCCTTCTCGGTCATCACCTTCAAATCTTGATTCGTGGCCGCCATGATCCGCACATCGACCTCAATCTCTTCTGTTCCGCCCACTCTTCTGATCTTTTTTTCTTGAAGGGTTCTCAACAGCTTCACCTGGGTCCAGGGAGACATTTCTCCGACCTCATCCAAGAAAAGAGCTCCCTTTTGGGCGACCTCGAACATCCCCTTCTTATCGACCACGGCCCCTGTGAAAGAGCCTTTGCTGTGTCCGAAGAGTTCGCTTTCCAGAAGATTTTCTGGAAGGGCTCCGCAGTTGATCGAAACAAACGGCCTGTCCCTCCGATGGCTGAGAAAATGGATGGCCCGAGCGGCCATCTCTTTCCCTGTCCCGCTCTCCCCCATGATGAGCACTGTCGAATCTGTTCCGGCGATTTTCTCGATTAAGCTATAAATTTCCTTCATCCTCCGGCATTTGCCCACCATATTCTCGAATTTGTATTTTTCCTCAAGCTCCTTCTTGAGTTGGATGTTTTCCTGTCTCAGCCTGCGTTTCTCCAAGCCGTGAGTCACGACGATCTTCAGCTCCTCCACATCGAACGGTTTGAGCACATAATCCAGGGCTCCGACTTTCAACGCTTCCACAGCCTGCTTGATCGATCCGTAGGCCGTGATCATGACAAACGGCAGTTCTGGTTTTTTTACCTTGACCTTTTTTAAAATTTCCATCCCACTCATCTCGGGGAGCTTGATGTCAGAGATGACGAGGTCGAAATTCTCATTGTCGATAAGCTCCAGAGCTTTGGGAGCAGAGAGGCAGGTCTTCACCGCATACCCGTCCTTCTTGAAGACCGTGCTCAAGAGCTCGAGGATGCTTCGTTCGTCATCGATGATCAGCAGTTTATCCATCGTTCTCGGATGTCCTCTCTTTCTAAACTCTTTCTTTTCCTCGGATCTCTACAGGGAAGGGTGATCATCACTTCTGTGCCCTGATCGATCTCTGAAGTCAGCTTGATTTCTCCGTCGTAATCGCCGATAATCCTCTTAACGACGGCCATACCGATTCCCACTCCATCCTTAAACCCAGAGAAGAAGGGTTCAAAAATCCTCTGTTTTTCCTCGGCGGCCATGCCTTTTCCTGTGTCGGTGAACTTCACTTCAATTTTCTCATTATTCCTGTTGTCAATATCGACCCTTAAAGTCCCTCCATCAGGCATGGCTTTGAGTGAATTTTTGGCCAGGTTCCAAAAAATCTGTTTAAAGTGATGGGCATTCCCGTAGTAGGGCCATTTCCTTCCTACAAAGTTTCCTGTGACGCGGTGGGTGCCGTTCAGATCACCGCTTCTCTCGAGTAACTTCAGTGTCTCACCCAGGAGTGCGGAGAGGTCTATCCTTGTGTACTCTGGTCTGTCCGCAGCCGAATAACTTAAAAACTGCTCTATGGATCGAGACACCCGTTTTGATTCCTTGACAGTTATGTCCATCAAATCCCTCTGAGTGCGGTTCAGCTCTAACTCCTTCTTCAGAACCTGAACAGATCCAGATATAACGGCCAAAGGATTCCGGATTTCATGGGCCACTCGGGCGGCAACTTCTCCGGCGATAGCCAGGCGGCTTCTCATTTCGAGTTCTTTTTGAGCTTGTAACAGCTCTTCCCGTGTCTTTCTTAAGCTTTCTGTGATGTGGTTCATCAGGAGGACCACCAGGAAAAAAACGCCCCAGGCGATGGCGATGTTGTTGAGGACTTGCCCCAGGGACATGTCCATGGATTGGGTACTGGAAAGGGAGGGAACAAGACCAAAATACATTCCATCCACGAGCAGCCCAAAAAAGATAGCCGCCAGCGCTGTAATGATATACGCTGCCCGCCGGGAGAGGAGGATGCTGGCAGCGATGATCTCGAAAATATACAGGAAATAGAAGGAACCTTTGAGTCCACCTGAGATGTAGACAAGTCCTGTGATCAGATAGAGGTCGAGTATGATCTGGAGATAAATTTGGAGGGTGTAGTTTTTTCCCCAAAGGTAAAACAGGAAATACAGGAGGGTGAGCAGGTAGAAGGCAATGATGACATAATAAAAAGGATTCAGCGGAAGAAAAATCGCCGTGCTAAACTGGATGATAACAGCCGAAGTGACGAGCGACGTGACGACGATGAGACGCAGCAGGATGAACCAAAAAACTTGTCTTCTGCGGGTGTCCATCCTAACTTCCTCGTCTCAACTCATNNCAAACTAAATATCGGAAGATACATCGAGACGACTAGAGCTCCGACCATTCCTCCGACCAAAATCAGAAGAACTGGTTCTAAAATTGACAATAGTGACGCCACCGACGCTTCCACCTCTTCGTCGTAGAAA
>JABAOC010007826.1_pt1 | contig 27602 bp, 20 predicted proteins | sample 7062161 | NCBI WGS metagenome assembly JABAOC01 (sample SAMN14538625, study PRJNA623070) | marine sediment metagenome | biome: marine biome [ENVO:00000428]; feature: marine pelagic biome [ENVO:01000023]; material: deep marine sediment [ENVO:00002113] | place: India: Gulf of Khambhat ... | reverse complement strand
CCCGCCCCTTATATCGTATTTGCTTCTTGAGAGCAGTTGCCCTTGCGCTTTATGTTCCAGATTTTTGACTGCCGACCGCTGGTCCCTCGGTGTTCCTGAGATACCTACCTTCTCCTGAACGGCCGCCTCTTTTCCCAGGCAAAGGGCCCCCTGGGACCATGCCATGCGTGCTCCCCCCCGGGAATGGCCCTCGCATCGTCAACCCAGAAGATCACCCTCTCGATCTCCTTTGGCTCAGTCAAATCCGAAGGCACGTTCCGGGGTCCCATGATGTTGTAAGGCGAATGGGGTGGAGTGAGCACCTTGAGCCATCCGGGATTCTTCCCAAGACGATCCTGGTAGTCCCAGTGCCCGGTCCACCCGATGTAGTGGAAGAAGGCCGAATGATCGATTTCGAGGGGGACGAGCTGCTCCTCCGTGGGTAACCACCTCATTCCGGTTCCTGTAAATGCGTCGCGGGACCACGCATCAATGTCCCACAGGAGGACTTTCGTTATATCGTCGAGCTTGTACATGAGGACACCCGGAATGGGCGAGGCCCCGTGGCTCCGACCGGCGATGAACATCACCGGGTGGGTGGCCTCTGGATTCACATTATCGAAATCCCAGTAGCGGAGCTTCTTGAAGGTAGAACGCGGGGGCTGGTAGGAACTCTTCTCATAGGGATTCCCACCCTCCTGATAGAGGAAGATGTTTTCCAGGCGCAAGTTACCCTCTTCATCAGCGGACCGACCATAGAACTTGAAATCAACCTGGGGAACCGGCAGATTTATCGGGCCAATCTCGATTTGCTTGAGATCACCCTCCTCCCCCCGCACAAACCAATCCATCCCGTGCATGCCCCCCTTCACATAGGTGGCAGCCTTTCCGTGATCGCTCGTGTACACACGGATCGTGGTCTGGTCCCCCTCGTGTTTTGTAACGAATTCAGTTGCGCCTCCCAGCATACCGCCACTATCGCCGTCTTCCCAGGCGGCATCCCAGGCGTTCCACATCTGGTAGACGATTTCATATTCCCCCTCGTCGTCCTCGCCGTTTCGGTTGGCATCATAGGGATAAACCGTGTAGTACAGCTTCCACTTCGGATTTGGTGCTCGATAGTATGGCGTCAGTTCTCCACCCATGTCCCACAGGTCCCGACCGTCATCGAGATCGAAATGGCAATCGTAGTACCACTCCAAGGGACCCAACAACTCTTGGCAGCCTGTGCGGTTACCCAGTGTCACCGGCGGAAGGCCCATGGTGTGGTTGGCGTTGTTGGAGTCCACCATGTGGCTGTATTGCGGATGCCCGCACTCAGGATAGTCGAGCAGGAGACCGCTCTCCTTCCTTGCGTCGAGATGGAAGTCTTCCCAATATTCATAGTAAATGATTCCTTGCTCTTCATGGCTGATGGCCATCAAATTCTCCTCACCGTATTCCCCGGCTTCACGAATTACGATCACCATCGGACCGCCACTCCAGTAGAATCTCGCAAGGTCGGCATTTTTTAGCATCCAGTCGATACTGATCGGCCAGTAGATCTCCGAAGCGTCAAAGACGAGGAGCGGCCGATGTCTCAAGGCCGCTTCCCGGGCGTCCACTCCGTCCTCATACCTCGTGCGGCGGCTCATTGTTTCCGTTGCCATTCCACCCCGGTCGAGGCCTTCATCCACGAGATGCAATACCACCCGCTCGCCGACGTTGGGCGTGCAGACTTCATCATCACGGTAAGTCCCGAAGCGGGCATAAAGGGTGTATTCGTGTAGGGTCCCAGGATCGAGGGGATAGTCGTCGATTTCCGCGAAGGTGAACTTATCGGTGCGGTTTGCCGGAAACACTCCCACCTCGTAGTCGCCTTCCTTAACCACGTATTCCTCAACGGCTGACCAGGGGGGCTCCGGCGGGACGTCCAGGAGAATTTTCACCCCGGTTTCCGTGGGTGAATGATCCCAGGGATAGATGTTGTGGAAATAGGGACCCCCCGTATTCGGAAGTCCTCTCTGCGTGCATTTCCACTGAGCGACCCGTGCCTCGATGGGTGTGGACCACGAGGTCCACTTGCTCTCCTCTCCTGAAGGGGTCGTGGAAATCCTTTTCATCTTTTCAAATTCGTCGTCGGGAAAAGGTCGCTCCTCCCTCAGATGGTATCGGGCCCGAGCTCGAACGCGCACCGTGGCCCCCGAGGGAAGGTTGTAACGATCGGGGCAACAACGAATCTTACCATGGATATTGGCCCAGCGGTAAAAGGACTCGCGCATCCGATGGGTGGTCCGCCACTCGCCTTTTCCCTCGTCGACCTGGATATCATACCCCTCAATGACGTAGAGTTCAGGATCGTGCGACTCCAGGCTATAGGTCACCCCGACTCCATACCCGTAAGGCGTGGGGAATCGCCGGGGTTCTGCCGAGTCCATGCGCACCCCGAGCGGCGGTCTCGCGCTTGCAGTGAAAACGAACAAGAAAACGATTAGGCCTCCGAGCAAAAGGGCCGAAAAAGCCAAGGTCAACCAACGTCTCGGATCAATCGCCTCGGTTACCGATTCCATCCTCCTGCGGTGGTTCATGTCCTGCCCTCCTCATCAACATGGATATCGTGAATGACCGCATCACAATCAACCAGGAAAAAGGTGGCAAACCTAACGCAACTTCTGTGCCAGGCACCAATGATGAACCGTGCTCGACAGTCGACCAAAGATAACCATTTAAAATCATTGGATAATCTATCCACTCCTTCTCATTCCTCTCAATGGTTGAACCGGAAGCGGTCATCTGAAAATGTGCCAAAAGGAACATAAGACGCGGAGAAAAAACCCTTTGATGCCTAAATGTCATTTGATTTTCATGGGTTATACGGATGTGCCAAAAAGTCACATGAGGGGGCCAATCGGCACATTTCCCCCCTCTTCGGGTCTTGCTTTATGAGAAAACCTTCTTTAACATAACACCCATGAATGGACAATTCTCCTTTGTCTGCCAAAAACCGAGGCCATGAGGATTAATACGCCTCGAAAGGGATAAAAGATGAAAAGAAGGTACATCCTCTTTCTGCCATTGTTCGCATTGTTGTTCGTAGCGATGAAATCTTCTTCCCCTGAGGATGAGGAATACCGGGTTCAGCGCAAGCGGATGGTGAAAGCTATCGAGGGCGATGTGAAGTTCACAAGCAAGAGAATCGGCAAAAAGGTACTGGGTACAAACGTGATGGAAGTAATGGGGAAAGTTCCTCGCCATGAGTTTGTCCCAGCTCACCTCAGACGTTCTGCGTATGAAAACCGGCCTCTTCCCATCGGTTATGGACAGACGATTTCCCAGCCTTACATTGTGGCCTTGATGACGGATCTTTTGGATGTGGACGAGGATGACGTGGTATTGGAAGTCGGAACTGGGTCTGGATACCAGGCAGCCATCCTGGCAGAATTAGTGGGAAAGGTCTACACCATCGAAATTGTCGGGGAACTTGGGGAACAGGCAAAAGGACGGCTACAGCGCCTTGGCTATCAAAACGCGGAGGTTCGTGTGGGTGATGGTTACTATGGTTGGGAAGAGAATGCACCCTTTGATGGCATCATCGTCACGGCTGCGGCTAGCCACGTCCCTCCTCCTCTCATCAAACAGTTGAAGTCTGGTGGCAGAATGATTATCCCCGTCGGCAGTCCGTTCATGACCCAACAGTTGATGCTGGTGAAAAAGGAAAAAGATGGCACGATCAGAACAGAGCAGGTGCTCCCCGTTATATTCGTGCCACTTACCGGTGGGCATTGACATGCTTGTCGGGTATGCCATTTTCCTTATGTCGGCTGGAGTCATCGGCTATGAAATCCTCCTGATGCGGCTCCTTTCCGTCATCCAGTGGTACCATTTCGCCTACATGATCATCAGCCTTGCCCTGCTTGGCTTTGGAGCGAGCGGAACCTTTATCGCCGTGGCCCAACGCTGGCTCCTTCCGCGATTTCATCTGTCTTTCATTATTGGTGCCCTGGTTTTCGGTTTAACGACAGCGGGTAACTTCATCCTCGCACAGCGGATTCCGCTCAATACTCTTGAGATACTCTGGGATCGTAGCCAGCCGCTCTATTTACTGTTACTCTACGTGCTTCTCTCCGTGCCTTTCTTTTGTGGGGCTACCTGTATTGGTCTCACCTTTACCCGGTTCAAGGATCAGATCAATCGCATTTACCGATTTGATCTGCTCGGGGCCGGAACTGGTGCGCTGGCCATCATCCTGCTCCTTTTTTCCTTTCCCCCAGCCACCTGTCTCAAACTCCTGGTAACTTTGGGGTTCTTTGTCGCGGCACTGATGAGCCTGGACTACGCATTGCCTCGATCTCGGTGGCTTGCGGTAGCTTTTCTATCAAGCGGCATGATACTGCCCCTTGTGTGGCCCGATGCGTGGCTCAGCCTCCGGCTATCGGACTATAAGGGACTGAGCCTGGCGCTCCGGGTACCCGGCACAGAGGTGCTCAGCCAACACTCCAGCCCCCTGGGTTTGCTCACGGTCGTTCGGAGCACCACCATTCCCTTCCGGCATGCACCCGGTCTGAGTTTAAATTACTTTTTGGAGCCCCCCCCGCAATTGGGAATTTTCACTGACGGCGACTCTTTGAGCCCAATCACCCGGTATGACGGGGAACGTGAACCTCTTGCCTATTTGGATTATCTCTCTTCCGCCCTTCCCTATCACCTACTGAAACAACCCAAGGTGCTTGTCCTCGGGGCGGGAGGTGGCACAGACGTGCTCATGGCGCTCTACCAGGAAGTAAGAAGCATTGATGCCGTTGAACTCAATCCGCAGATCATTGATTTAATAGAGCGAATTCATGCCGAATTTGCCGGGAACCTCTACCAAAGAGATGACGTCGAGGTCCATGTTGCCGAAGCACGGGGGTTTGTAGCCGGGACCAGCGAACGGTATGATTTGATTCACATCTCACTGTTGGACTCCTTCAATGCCTCGGCGTCGGGGGGGTACGCCCTCAATGAAACGTACCTCTATACGGTGGAAGCTCTGAAGGAATACCTCCATCACCTGCAGCCCGGGGGCCTCTTGGCTATCACCCGCTGGCTTAAGATGCCTCCACGAGATGGCCTAAAGCTTTTCGCGACGGCGGTTACGGCGTTGGAGAAATCCGGTGTCGATAGCCCTCGACGGCGGTTGGTATTGATCAGAAGCTGGAAAACAACCACCTTGCTGGTTAAAAATGGGGCGTTTGTCGAGGGGGAAATCCGAGCGGTTCGGACCTTCTGCGAAGAACGATCCTTTGATGTTGCTTACTATCCAGGGATACGAGCGATGGAGGCCAATCGTTACAATGTGCTGGATAAACCGTATCTCTATGAAGGAGCAAAGGCCCTTATAGGTGAGAAGAGGAACGATTTTCTCAAGCGCTACAAGTTTTACATCACTCCAGCTACAGACGATCGCCCTTACTTTTTTCACTTCTTTAAATGGGGCACGCTTCGGGAAATTCTATCGCTTAAAGGGCGGGGGGGATTGCCCCTGTTGGAATGGACCTATCCGATCCTCATCGTCACGTTCCTTCTCGCTGTGGTGATGAGCTTCGTCTTGATACTCCTTCCTCTTTGGACCCTGCGACGCAGTGGGAGCTCGCGGCGACACCGGAGCCGCATTGCTTTCTACTTTCTCTCTCTGGGATTGGCTTTTTTATTCATTGAAATCGCCTTCATTCAGAAATTTGTCCTTTTTCTCAGTCACCCGCTCTATGCGGTCGCTGTCGTCTTGTGCGCCTTCCTCGTTTTTGCAGGTCTTGGCAGCGGCTACTCCCCCCAGTGGGCCCAACGCTTTCAGCACTTCCAGGGACCAAAAGAGGGAATGCCCATCCTTATTGTCGTAATGGGAATTTTCGCCGTTGCTCTTTCCTATGTGATTCTCTTGCCTCCACTTTTTCATCGCTGGATGGCCTTGCCAGATGGTTTGAAAATCCCGATCTCCATCGTCCTCATCGCCCCCCTGGCATTCTGCATGGGAATGCCCTTCCCCCTCGGCCTGTCGCGGGTCGCCGCGACTATGCCAGATTTCATCCCCTGGGCATGGGGGGTGAACGGTTGTGCTTCCGTGTTAAGCGCCATTTTGGCCACCATTCTGGCCATTCATTTCGGCTTCACCGTGGTCATTGGGACGGCAATCATACTGTATTTCTTCGCAGCCCTTGCACTTTGGAGACCTCTGGGTAAGGCCTAAAAGCGCACATCAAGTTGTGATAAGAGTTGAAATCCCTTGGTAAGACCTGCAAAAAATGGAAATCAGCATTTCCTTTGATATATAATGGTAATTAGACCAACCGATAAGTGAGGTGACGGATGGTGAAAAGACGAAAAAAGAGGAGATCAGACAAATCTCCAAAGAGATCTTTGGAAAAGACAAAAAAACGGAGAACATATCCCTTTCTGTTGGTGGCAGGGATAATCCTCCTGGCCATTATCTTTTTTGCTTTACGGGGGCATATACCCCTTATTGGCACGGGAGGAAAAAAGGGTAAGTCATTCTCCGTCCAGGGAGGTGAAACACGCCCTGTACTCGATCCCATGTTATTCACAGGTCTGGCCCGCAAAGCATACGCTGCGGCAAAGAAATATCCAGAGGTAATGGACCAGGTCTTCTGTTATTGTAGATGCGACGAACCGCCATTCAATCATAAAAGTCTTTTGAGTTGTTTTACCGACAATCATGGTAAGGGGTGACTGCTCTGTCAGAAGGAGGCCCTGAGGGCAGCCCAGCTATACGAAGAAGGTAAAACAATCGAAGAGATTAAGAGAACAATTGACAAGGAATTTACTCGCTAAATCGTCGTTTGTCTCCATATCATCTCTCTTCCATCGTCTCCTCATTTGAATGTTCCGAAAGGGGATAATGTTCCCTATAATTTGGATGTTCCCGGGAAAGCATACGGGTTTTGGCCATGAAGAAATGGAGAAGTTTACTAATCGGCTTGGCGTTGGTGACAGTAGCCGTCGGCTTTTACCTTATTTTCCTCAGCAACAATCAGCCCCCCACGGAAGTGCAAGAGATTCGGCCGGGTTTCAGGCCTAGAGTCGGGAATCCGGCACCGGATTTCACCCTTCCAACCTTAGGAGGTAATCCCGTTCGCCTATCCAATTACAGGGGGAAGGTGATTTTTTTAAACTTCTGGGCCACCTGGTGTCCCCCCTGTCGCGAAGAAATGCCTTCTATGGAATCCCTCTATCAAAGGCTCAAAGGACAGGATTTTGAGATGTTCGCGGTTAGTATCGATACCAAGGGAGCGGACCGCGTGCAATCCTTTGTGGCCACATTTGGTTTGACATTTCCCATTCTGCTCGATCCCAATAAAAAAGTATACCGGCTTTATGCCCTCACTGGAATACCCGAGACGTTCATTATCAATAAGGACGGGGAGATTCTTTTTAAGATCATAGGGCCTCGAGATTGGATGAAAAAGCCATGGCTCGACTACTTCGATCGAATCATTGGGAAGAGCTCTCTTGCCCAATGAACGGGAAAAAATCCCTCGTATTTCTCGACGCTACGAAAGAGCGATAACGGGCTTGAGAAATTCCGGGTTTAACTTCCCAAGACACTTCAAAGGGTAACGGGACATCTAATCAACTTCAGCTCCCCGGCCGCAAGGGAGCATACGTCCTCCTCTCCCAATCTCATTCAAGGAACGAAACTCCTACCCGAATGTGCCAAGAGGGAACATAAGAAGATCAAGGGGACATTCCCCCTTTCTCGGCCCTTGCTTTATGGGATCGCCTTCTTTAAGATAACATCTATGAAAAGGCGACTCTCCTTTGCCCTCTTTCTCATCGGATTTGTGGCCATCGTTGGTCAAATCCTTCTCATCAGGGAACTTCTCGTCATCTTCTACGGAAACGAGTTGTCCACGGCCATCATATTGGCCAGTTGGCTCATATGGACTTCCCTAGGCAGCACAACCTTGGGCAGGATCGCCGACGCAATTTCACATAAATATAGGACCTTCGGATCTGTCCAGATCATCCTGGCCCTTCTCCTTCCCTCATCTATTCTCATGGTTCGATTATCCAGAATCCTATGGAATATCCCCGTAGGTGAGGTCATCGACCTCGCAACGATGATGGCTATCTCGTTTGCCATCCTGGCTCCCTTCTGTTTTTTCTCGGGATTTCTCTTCGCCCTCGGCTGTAGCCTCCACAGCGAGACAACGGGCGGGAGGGGCAAATCTGTTGGATCCGTCTACCTCCTGGAAGCCATAGGCTCAGGGGTCGGTGGCGTCGCCTTCACCGCGTTATTCGTCCATTTTCTGAATCATCTCCAGACGTCCTTTGCTCTGTCGGCCTTGCTGGTTCTGTCCTCCGTGTTCCTCCTTCTTCATCCTCATGGCCTGAAGAGGGGCCGAATGTGGGTGTGGATTTCAGGCCCAATTCTCATTGCGTTCTTCATGGCCCTTGCCCTTCACGGCGAACAATGGGAAATGCTGAGCAGAGGCTGGGAGTGGAAGGGATATCGCCTCATGGATTCCGAGGACACGCTCTATGGTAACCTCACCGTGGTATCGGCAGAGGGACAGATCAGCTTTTATGAAAACGGACTATGGATGTTCACCTACCCCGATCTACTCACAGCGGAGGAATCGGTTCATTTCGCCTTGCTCGAACACCCCGAGCCCAAGAGAATCCTCCTCGTGGGCGGTGGGATTTCCAGTTCCCTGGGTCAGATATTGAAACACCCCACGGTTTCCCGGGTTGACTACGTGGAATTGGACCCCACGCTCATAGCACTGGGGAGGCGAATTCTTCCCCGGGAAGCGACGACGGCCCTAGACGATGCCAGAGTCAATATCATCCATGCCGATGGCCGCAAACACATCAAGACCACCCAGTCGCGATACGATGTGCTCATCGTCAACCTTCCTGACCCGATGACGGCCCAACTCAATCGATTCTACACCGTGGAATTCTTCCAAGAGGCGAGGAGAATCACCCTTCCAGGAGGTATCTTATCCCTCAGCCTTACATCATCGGAAAACATCATCGGACTTACCCTCGCCCAACTCCTTAACTCGCTCCATCGATCCATGTCCGTGGCTTATCCAAACGTTCTCGTCCTTCCCGGCTCAACGGCCCGCTTCTTTGGCACAATGGAGGACGGTACTCTGATTTCCAACCCTCAGGTCTTGGTGGACAGAATAAAGGAGAGGCGTTTAGCATTGAAATATGTGAGAGGGTATTACCTCTTATTTAACCTCACCCCGGAGAGACTTCACTATTTTCGGGGGATCTTAGAAGCGACCGAGGGGACCAGGATCAACCGTGATCTCAGCCCCTCCTGCTATTTTTACGATATCGTCCATTGGAGTGCCCAATACACGCCGCGCTTGAAGTCGGTCTTCCTCTCCCTTGGCCGAATCGAATCCATGTGGTTTATCCTTTTGATCGCGGGATTCACCGCTGTCCTTTTCCCCTTTACCCGCCGAGAGCCTCGGGAAAAGGCCCTGAAGCCTACAATGATCTACGCGATTTTCGTTACGGGCTATTCCGAGATGACCTTAACCGTGGTTCTCATCCTGGCCTTCCAGGTCTTTTACGGCTACGTCTACTATAAGATCGCCATGCTGATCACCGCTTACATGATCGGCCTCATCCTCGGAAGCTGGCATATTACCCCCTCTGTAGAACGGATAACGAAACCCCAGCGGATACTCATGCTCATTCAAGGAGGCCTCGCGCTCTATGCCATCCTCCTCCTGGGGATAATCCTTTTGTTCCAGAGCTCAGGTCACCTCTCCGGAACATCCTCTATGATGGAAGTAGGCTTTCCCCTCTTAACACTAGTGGCGGGATATCTGGGAGGGCTGCACTTTCCCTTGGGCAATGCTATCTATTTAGCCGAAGGAAGGGAAGTGGGGAAAGTAGCCAGCCTGGTTTACGGAGTGGATCTGATCGGATCATCGGCTGGAGCACTCTCGACTGGGATCATCCTTCTGCCCGTTTTGGGGATTGCACATACCCTCTATGTTATCACAGCCCTCAATCTCTCCGCCCTGGGATTGCTCGGATTCATCCGAAGATCAAGAGATGGATGAATGGGGGTACGGGAAAATATGAGGAGCGGTATGGGAAGTTGGAGAAGGAGGGTTCCCTAGATCCATATCCCGGGCAGGGAATGTCCGCAGTACCGACATGTGCGCCCGATCAGGTGATTCTGGAGGATACGGTAGCCTATTCGCTGGATTAACAATTTTTTACACCGAGGACAGTGTGTATTCTCCCCCTCATGGCCAGGAACGTTCCCGATGTATACGTACTCCAGTCCGACGGAGAGGCCTATTTTTCTCGCCCGTTCCAGGGTCGACACCGGGGTAGGGGGGAGGTTTCTCAGCTTATACATAGGGTAAAATCGCGAAAAGTGAAGGGGTGTGTCCGGTCCCAACTTTTCCTTAATCCACAGGCACATCTGCCGAATCTGATCCATAGCATCGTTCTTCGTGGGGACTACTAAATTGACGATCTCTACATGGACGCCCTCCCCCTTCAAGGTCTTGAGGGTCTCCAGGACCGGTTGCAGCGTCCCTTCCGTGACGCTTCGATAGTACTCCTCCGTGAATCCCTTCAGGTCGATACAGGCAGCATCGAGGACCCTGCAGAGGGCTTTTAAGGGCTTCTGATTGATATAACCATTGGAATGGCAGACGTTCAAAATTCCCTCTTCCCTCGCAAGTACACCGATATCGTACATGTATTCGTAAAAGATAGTAGGTTCAACGTAGGTCGAAGCTATGGATTTACATCCCGTCCTCTTTGCGGCCGCCACCACCAAGTCAGCGGACATATCGAAATTCGCCGTCTCCTCAGGCCTTGCCTGGGATATCTCGTAATTCTGGCAGAATTTGCAGTCGAAATTGCATCCCGTCGTGGCGATGGAAAAAGAACCGGATGCCGGCAGGACGTGGAAGAAGGGCTTTTTCTCTATTGGATCTACATGCCAGGTAACGGGATTTCCGTAAACCAGGCTATAATATTTACCATTTCTGTTCTCCCTAACCTCGCAATATCCCCGCTCTCCATCTGATACGACGCACGCCGTAGGACACAGTTCACATCGGACCTGTTTTCCCCCCAAGGGGGTGTAATAGGGAGAGAGCTTTGTCTTAATAAGACCCCATTCCCTTCTAATGTTGAACGCCTCGGCGCGGTCAACGAAATGGAAAACAGAGGAAACGCTCGCTAGAGAGGAGAACAGAAGGGAATATTTCGCGCAATCACCCAAGAATTCCCTTCTACTCATCCCCTTTCGGCAAGAATTCTCCTGTATAGCGAAGGTTTTTCCTTCATTAACTGAGGGCCTTTTCATGGCTGGCTTTCCCGTTTTTGATGGTTTTCGAGGAATCCTCTTGTTTCGAGAATCCTGGGAATCTTTGCTCTCCTCCTTTAATAAGACCCCAACATATCAAAAAGGTTTAAAATATATCGGCCGAAAAGATGGAGATGTTGGTATCCTTATCCTTCCAGGCATCCATGGGTAATCCTGCCTTGAGACAGGTATGCTCCAAAAACGTCTTGCGATTCCAACCGTATTCAGTAGCCACCTGGGGAAGGAGAAGACCCGAATAAAAACCCTTCTCTATGAGAATCCCGTGTCTCCCCACCTGGATCTCCCCGACGTCCCTGACTCGTTTCAGGGGGGTCAGGACCGAGATCTCAATCTCCAGATCAGGCAATTCCCTTTCGGTCACTGGGTTAAATCGGGGATCATGAAAGGCCGCTTGGGCTGCCATTTCCTCAACCGTCTGATAAAGTGGCTTATAGGCTTTAATATAGCCGATACACCCCCGAAGCTGCCCCCCCCTGGTGATGGTAACGAAAGCCCCTCGTTTCTCCTTCAATGTCGGAGAGTCAACCGTAAACTCCGGCATCGGATTCCCTCGGGCCTTGTTCTCAATCACCGACTTTGCGATATGCCGAAGGGTCTCCTTGTCCTGATCGGTCAGCCCGAGATCAACTCTTGCCTTCTTGCCACCCCTCATGTTCCCCCCGCTGATCTCTCCAGCCGAAACTATGCTGCCTCTTGCCGTATTTCCGTCCGGTAAAAGGCTCCCGCCAAATACCCTACGGTGTAATTACCGGGCCCTTTGTCCCCGGTCACATCCCCAGAATTGGTAAGCTTCAATACCTTTCCCGCGTCCCCACCCAGTGTCTTCGCTGCGATCATCGCCGTCAAGATGGGCCCCTCGCCACAGGCCTGACAACGGCCCTTCCGAAGATCTTCCGCAAGACCGGTGATGTTGAAGCGATCGATGTGCTTTGCCAGTATCTCATCCTGGGCCATTACCTCTCGATAGCTATAGCTATGGGTCAGGTCGGAGCTGGCGATGATGAGGGAGTTCTTCTCCCTTGAGGACTCGGCAATGGCCTTACCGAGCGACTGGCATATCTCAAAATCCGCCCCGCCCATCAGTACGATGGGCACGAGTTTATATCCCTTGAGGGCAACCTGAAGGAAGGGGAGTTGAACCTCCAGGGCATGCTCCCCGAGATGGGCCTCGGCAATGAACTGAAAACGGCTGTCCAGCGCCATGATCTCATCGCACATGCCCCCATCTATGGGGATCACACCCAAAGGGGTTCTGAAGCCACCTCTATGATAAATCGATGCCCCTTCAAAGGGCAACCGATGGCTGGGGGCAATGACCACGACATCATCGAAATCCATCCCCTCCACCAATTTATAGGCGTAGGCGGCCACCTGACCGGAATATGCGTAACCGGCATGGGGGGATATCAGGGCGATGACGTTCCCCTCAAGGGCCTCCTTTTCGGCCTTTTTCAAATACCCCCTGACATCATCGGATAGAGCATCAGGATCTGAGGGGTAGAATGCTCCGGCAACAGCAGGCTCTCTGATATTTTCCATAAAACACCTCACCTCAAAAAACTTCCGCGCAAAAGGTACAAATCCTCGTCTTCTCATCCTGCCAGGCATCTCTGGGCAACCCGGCCTTGAGACAACAACGCTCCAAAAAGGTCTTGCGGTCCCAGCCGCATTCCGTAGCCACCTGGGGAAGGAGAAGGCCGGAATGAAACTCCCTCTCTAAGAGGATCCCGTGTCTCCCCACCTCGATTTCCTCGACGTCCCTGATTCGTTTAGGCGGGGTCAGGACCGAGATCTCAATCTCCAAATCCCGGAGCTCAGTCTCCGTAACGGGGCGAAAACGGGGATCATGAAAGGCCGCCGCCACCGCCATCTCCCCTACTGTTCTACAAAGAGGCTTGATGCCACTAATACGGCCGATGCACCCCCTGAGTTGACCGCGTATCCTAAGGGTGACAAAGGTTCCCCTCTTCTCTATCAGAGCCCGTGACTCCACCGTGCACTCCGGGACCGGTTTTCCCCGGATGGCCTCTTTTATGGCCCGCCGGGCGATGTGGTGCAGATGCTGCTTTTCCTCCACCGTCAAACCTGCTCTCCATTTCTCAAGACCCTGGTAAAATACCGCCGCCATGTATCCAACCACGTAATTTCCTGGGCTTTTTCTTCCGGTAACATCCCCGGAATTGGTCAACTTCAAAACTTTCGCTCTCCCAGCGCCGAGGCCTTGAGCCGCCATCATGGCCACCACTATGGGTCCTCCTCCGCAGGCCTGACACCTGCCCTTCCTCAAATCCTCCTCCAAACCGCTAATATCGAACCGTTCGATGTGGCGGGCGAGTATCGCATCCTGCTCCACCACTTTTTGGTAGTCATGGCTGTGGGTCAAGTCGGAGCTGGCAATGATTAAGCCCCTTCTCCCCTCAAGGGATTTGATAATCGCCTGGCTCAAATGCCGGCAAACCTCGAGATTCCACGTGGGACCCATCACCATGGGTACGAAACTGAACCCCTTCAAGACACTTTGGAGAAAGGGTATTTGCACCTCAAGGGAGTGTTCTTGTGCGTGGGATTGGGGAACGTACTTGATGATTTTGCTCCGTTGACTAATCCCCCGCGCAAGTTCCGTATCGATAGGCGCAATGCCTAAGGGAGTTTCGTATCCTTCCCCGTCGTAGATGGATGCCCCCACAAAATCGACCCGATGGCTGGGGGCAATGACGATGACGTCATCGAACTCCATCCCCTCCACTATTTTATAGGCGTAGGCGGCCACCTGACCGGAATATGCGTAGCCGGCATGGGGGGAGATCAGGGCGATAATATTCCCATCAATACGCTCCCTCTTGACGTTTCCGATAAATCCGTGAACCATCCTCTGGAGCTCATGGGGATCCGAGGGATAGAATATGCCCGCCACGACGGGTTTTCTAACCATCCCTCCAGGAGCGGCCCGTGCTTGCCCCGTAAGAGAAACCAGAAGGGCGAGGATCAAAAGGACGGGTTGCTTTCTCATAGCTTCCTAAAGGGTTTTCTTGGTATCCAAAAGGAGAGTCACTGGCCCGTCATTAACCAGGTTCACCATCATCATGGCCTGGAAACGACCCGCCTGAACCCGCACCCCCTTTTCCCCCAGCCCAGATACGAAACGATCATACAGGTCACGGGCGTAATCGGGACCCGCCGCCTCGGTGAAAGAGGGTCGACGCCCCTTCCGGCAATCCCCAAAGAGGGTGAATTGGGAGACTACCAATATCTCCCCACCCACATCCACTAGGGAAAGGTTGAATTTTTCCCCCTCACCCTGAAAGATTCTCAAATGTGGGATTTTCTCAACGAGGTAATCCACATCCCCCTCGGCATCTTCCCTTCCCACGCCGAGGAAGACCACGAGCCCCCTTCCAATGCTTGCAATAAGATCTTCGCCTACCGATACCGCAGCGGATTTAACCCTTTGGACGACAGCCCTCATGTCTCGATCGATTTCTCCTCGATCGGAAGGGGAAAGATTGGGAGGATGGGTTACTCCTCCTTCTTCGATTGGGCAACAACTTTTTCGCTCAGATGGGACGGAACTTCCTCGTAATGGGAAAACTGCAGGGAAAATTGACCCCTTCCACCGGTCATCGATTTCAGGTCAGGGGCGTACTTTAACACTTCAGCCATGGGAACATGGGCCCTGATCACCTGGTAATTCCCCTTTGCATCAACTCCCAGGACTTTTCCCCTTCGACTGTTCAGATCGCCGATGATATCGCCCATGTTTTCCTCTGGGACGGTAACTTCAATCTCCATGATCGGTTCCAAGAGTACCGGGTTGGCCTCCCTCATCCCCTTCTTCAAGGCCATGATGGCGGCAATCTTAAAGGCCATTTCAGAAGAATCAACCTCGTGGGATTTCCCGTCATAAAACCTCACCTTAAAGTCAACAACCGGGTATCCAGCCAATACGCCGCTCCGCATCGCCTCGGCAATGCCCTTCTCTACGGCGGGAACGAAGTTTCGCGGCACGTTCATACCTGTAAGTGCGTTTTCGAACTCATATCCCTTTCCCCGGTCAAGGGGGGAAAGGTCGAAGTGAACCTCGGCAAATTGTCCACGTCCTCCCGTCTGCTTCTTATGGCGATAGACAACCCCTTTTTTCGGCATCCGGATGGTCTCTTTATACGGAACCTTGGGTACACTGAGATCCACCTCAACGCCAAATTTCCGTTTCAACTTGTCGAGAATCACCTCCACGTGAACCTGTCCCATACCGGAAAGGAGGATCTGCCCCGTCTGTTCGTCGCGGCCTAGACTGATGGTGGGATCTTCTTCACCCAAGCGTACCAGCGCCGAGGTGATCTTATCCTCATCTCCCTTGCTTTTCGGCGTCAACGCGAAAGAGATCATGGGCAGGGGGAGTTTCGTCGGCTCGAAGATAATAGGATTTTTCTCGTCACAGAAGGTATCCCCCGTAGTGGTCTCCTTCAGCTTGGCAACGGCGACAATGTCACCTGCTATCGCCAATCCCAATGGTTTCTGCCTCTTCCCCTCCAGGGCATAGATCTGTCCGATTCTCTCCTTGACCTTTTTGGTCGAGTTGAAAACAGTTGAATCCGGGTTAATCATCCCCGAATAGACCCTAAAAACCGTAAGCTTCCCCGCATAGGGATCAGCTATGGTCTTAAAAACGAAAGCGGAAAAGGGGCCGTCTTCCTTTGCTTCCCGCTCTTCCATCTCTTCCGTCTTGGCATTTTTGCCCTTCACATGGTCCCTCTCCAGGGGGGATGGGAAACCCATGACAATCATATCGAGGAGGGGCTGAATCCCCATATTTCTCGGGGACGCTCCACAGAGTATCGGTGCGAATTTCCTCTGGATAAGACCCTTTTTCAGGCAGAAATAACAATCCTCTTGGTTCAGGTCCCCCTCTTCGAGGTATTTCTCCATCATGTTATCATCGATCTCCACTAGGCTCTCGATCATCTCCTCGCGGCGTTTCGTCGCCTCATCGCTCAGCTCTGCTGGTACTTCTTTCAGTTCGAATTTTCCGCTGAAGTCATCCTTGTACAGATAGGCCTTCATTTGGATTAGATCGACCACACCGCTGAACTCCGCCTCAGCTCCGATGGGAAGTTGAACCGGCATGCAGGGAGTGGATGAAAGTCCTTTCTTAATGTCATCCACCGTCTTCTGGAAATCCGCCCTCTCCATATCCATTTTACTGATGTAGATGAGAACGGGGACTTTAAACTCTTGGGCATATTCCCAGACCGTTTCAGTTTGAACCTTCACCCCGGAATTGGCCCCAATGACAATAACCGCGCCATCCACTACTCTCATACTCGAACGTGCATCGGCAATGAAGTTTGCGTACCCTGGAGTATCGATGAGGTTCAACTTGTGCTTATTCCACTCCGCGTGGGCAAGGGAAGAGCTGATGGTAATCTTGCGGTTGATCTCCTCCTGGTCATAATCCATCACGGAAGTCCCTTCATCAACGCTTCCCAGCCGATTATTCGCCCCCGTATCGAACAAGATAGCCTCAGCCAGTGAAGTCTTTCCGTCACCTCCGTGACCAAATATCCCGACATTCCTAATTTCGCCTACCTCGAATTTCTTCATGTGAGCACCCTTGCCTGGAAATGGAGAGAATCCCCCTGAACCGATTCGCTAACGGGTTAACCTTATAATTACTTTTTTCACCTCTAAAAGTCAACCCCGAACTCTCCAGGCCGATGACCTGCCAGAATACCGACGGATACCGATCAATTTCGATGAGAATATGGGGATTTTTGAAGTCGGGTCTTTCGCTGGATTTCTGCCGAACCGGACGTTTTCCCCTCGGACAACAAAGGCTCCCTAAACCCCATTGAAACAAGACCCCATCCCGCCAAGGAATCACGAAATGACCGGCGTCGAAGGTTCATGAAATCCCCGGAATGCGAACATTGACATCGCCGTTAAATTACACTACACTTCCGGCCTAATCTTGCCTCCGAAAGGGAGATACCATGAAAAGCAGCACAGTCTTTTTCTCGGATCTCCGGAGTAATGCCAAAAGGATCATGTTGGACAAGGTGGACGAACTCCTGCACCGGGGAGAAATCGCGGATAAAATCAAGGCCAATGACCTGGTGGCAATAAAACTTCACTTCGGGGAGAGGGGAAACACAGCCGTCGTCAGGCCTATCTTTATCCGAAGGATCGTGGATACCATCAAGGGATGCGGAGGAAAACCTTTTCTCACCGATACCAACACGCTCTACACGGGTGCACGGCACGAATCAGTCTCCCATATCGCCACCGCCTTTGAAAACGGATTTGACTACTCCGTCGTTGATGCTCCCATTATCATCGCCGATGGCATCCGCGGAAATACCTCCGTGACGGTCAGGATCGATAAGCCCATATACCGTGAGGTGAGCATCGCCCACGATATCTTTACCGCCGACGCTCTCATCGGAGTCGGTCATTTCACGGGCCATGAACTCTCCGGGTTTGGAGGTGCCTTGAAAAATCTTGCCATGGGATGTTCCAGCCGCGGAGGTAAATTGAAACAACATTCAAGTGTGGCCCCCCGGGTGAAAACTGGCCGCTGTACTGGATGCGAGGCGTGTATTGCCTGCTGTCCAGAAGGCGCTATCGCCATGTTCGACGGTAAGGCGCGTATTCATCCCAAACAATGCGTAGGATGCGGGGAGTGCCTATCGGTCTGCCCTGAGGGAGCCATTCAGTTTAAATGGGATAACGACGCCGCACTCTTCCAAAAGAAGATGGCGGAATACGCCTACGGGGCTATCGCGGGAAAGCGCGAAAAATCGATCTTCCTCAATTTTCTGACCCAGGTGAGCCCTGCCTGTGATTGTTTAGGACATTCCGACACCCCCATCGTGGGAGATATTGGAGTCCTCTCCTCCTGTGATCCCGTGGCCATTGATCAGGCCTCGGTCGATTTGGTCAACGCCCAACCGGGAAACGAGCGGTCCAGGTTGAATACTCATCTGGCACCGGGAGAGGATAAATTTCGGGCTTTGTACCCTCGGATCGATTGGGAAGTTCAACTGCAATATGCAGAGGAGATTCGCCTAGGATCGAGGAAATACGATCTCATCCCGATCTAGAGCCCGGTCGTATGGGGGATCTAGGGGAATCGCTTCCAGAAAGCCGGCCTTCTCATCCTCGGGGGTCACATCAAGTCTCAGGTAGGAGCCACCAACATCCAAAGGGTACTGACCAGGCTTTTCGAGGTAAGGGGACAACCCATAAACGGGTCATACCAGCTCAACGTCGGAGGGAATACGGATTTTCTCAATATGTTGGACCGCTCGCGGCTGATGAGCAAAAAGACGAACGAAATCTAGTCGGTTCTCGGCCTGATGGATGGGAAACAGTTCGATCCTCAAAACTTCTCTAGTGGCCCGAGCGATTATGTGTCTTGGCTGAAGGACAACAACCCCTGCTCTTTGCGGATTGAGGCGGAGCAATTCGGCGGCGTGACGATGAACGTTGCGGTCTGGCTCCCGGTGGAGGATTCCCCCAACTCGGCGGGCGTAACCACGGATGCCGTTCGAGCTGCCAGGGCAGCTTTGGACCCCAAGCTTTCCGGGCCTCTTATCGAGGCCAATGCACATCCCTCCAAATCACCGGTTCATCAATTCGAAGATACGGGAGCCAGGGAGATGCTGAAGCGTTTCGCAGAACCCTTCGGGAGGTATCACTGAGGCCATTGCCGAGCTGGGTGTAACTTTGGGGGAACCAACCTCCGTGTGAGGTTATTCCCCCGCCGCGAATATTTCCTCATTTGAAGGGAAGGAGGGAAACCTTTTCTGAACCCATTCAGTAGTTTACCCTGACCAAAAAAAGCCCTTGGGCCGGTGCTGCTAATCCGGCCCTTCTTCTATCCCGTGCCTCCAGAATGTCGGCGAATTGTGAGGGGGTTAACTTCCGCCTTCCCACTTCAACGAGGGTTCCCACAATATTTCGTACCATTTGCTTCAAAAAGCCGTTGGCCTCCACCTCTATGATGACGAGATCCCCTCTCATTCCCACATCGATCGCATAGATCTCGCGTATGCGACTCGAGTGGTCGGAACCGGCCGAGCAAAAGGAGGAGAAGTCATGGCGACCTCTCAGTTTCATGGCGGCTTTCCTCATATTGGCCAGATCCAATTTTCCCGGGACAAACCATGAGTAATGGCGGTGAAATGGGGAAGGCAATTCCCCATTAAAAATCCGATACTCGTAAACCTTTCCCTTTGCACCAAATCGGGCATGAAATGCTTCGTCAACCTCCTCAACGTCTTTGACCCGGATATCCTCGGGAAGGAGACTGTTGAGGGCTTTGAGAAATGACAGGACATCGAGGGAGCTCTGTGTCTTGAAATGAGCTACTTGCCCCATGGCATGGACCCCGGTATCCGTTCTACCGGAGGCAAACAACCTCACCGGCTCTCCGGTGATGTGTGCGAGTTTTCCCTCTACGGTCCCCTGAATAGTTTTAACGTTAGGCTGAATCTGCCAACCGTGGTAGCCCGTCCCGTCATATTCGAGAGTCAATTTAATATTTCTCATTCTTCTTCTTGCTTAATCACCCCGTGGTAGCTTCCAAATAGCCTCAAAAACCATCCCTGCTGAACGTCTATGGCTCTCTCCGGACAGAACTCGGAACAACAGAAACACCGGATGCATTTGGAATAATCAATATCTATCTTCCCTCTCTCCATGGTCATCGCTTGGGACGGACATCCCTCAACACACACTTCGCAGAGTTCACATACATCCTCCTTGATTCGCGGCTTCGCCGTCATAGCATTCCTTAATAAGCCTCTCAAGGGTTGCGGAAGGCCCCATTGAGGCTCCACGCTCCGAGGAAAATGAAACCCCTCCACCTTCACCTCTCCAATCCCCTCTCCCACAACCTCGATATTCTTCGCCTGGCCCACTCCCAACCCCAAATCGGTCGCAATCCTGTTGGTCAAAAGGTCCAGGGGGGGGAGTCCAATGACATCACAGATAGTCGAATCGACCGCAATTCCGTCAGTGCCCGCGAAAATCAACCCAATCTCCCGAGGCTCCCCACCGCTCGGCCCGTCTCCCTCCATACCCACAATGCCATCAACTACATTCAGCCTTGGCCTGATTATCCCATAAAGGTCCACGAGCATTTGGGCGAAGGAGTGTCTGTTAACCCCCACTTTGAAATGCCATTGGATTTTCTTGGTACCCGGGATACACCCGAAGAGGTTCTTCACCGATAAGGTCATGGTGGTCATACCATGGGTTTTCAACTTGGGAAGGTTAATCAAAAGATCACACTCCATGACGGCCCTGGCTACCTCTGCCGTTCTGAATACCCCTTGATGGGACCCTTTGACTCCCATGGCATCGTCAAAGTCCACCAGCCTGCAATTCATCTCCCGAACAACATCATAGATCCCTGCCTTGGACGCCACCCTCAACAACCCTCCGATTCCGGGGCTGTCGCCGACCATGGGAACGCCACCGGCATCACGAACCAACTGGATTACGGCTTTCACAACGGAGGGGTGTGTCGTCACGGCTTCCTCCGGGGCCCTTCCTACCAGGAGGTTGGGCTTGATTAAGACTCGATCACCCCCCTTGACAAAGGCGTCCATCCCATCCAGCAGGTCAACAGCGGATTTCACCGCCTTGAGCACCGATTTTTCGGAATAATCCCGACATCGAACGATGGAGACCTTCGATTTGGCCACCCTTCTTATCCCCTTCCATGCTGCGAGGCTTACCGAATGTCGGAATGCACGCCCTCTTCGAGAAGGGCCTCAATGCATTCAATCCAATGTGATGGACCCTTTTTTGAAAACAGGGACACATGACGAGACATTGGTCTGTACGCAGAAGGCCAAATCCTCTTCAAATCCCAGCCGTATTAACTCCCGTCCGTGCTCACAGGTCCTTGCCATCTCCACGAGATTTCGAGCAAAGGCTTTGTAGAGGATTCGCGAGGCCCTGGCGCCATCCGTTACGGCAAACCCCTCTTTTTCCAAAAGGTCAATCAACATTCCCCCACATACCACATCCTCCAAGGAAAACCTCCCCTTCATGCCCGCTGGAACTATCACCGGGTCAGCATTTAAATTCGAACATCTTTGGACAACACCATGAGCGTTTGTGAAACTAGCAACGAAGACGTGTTCACAATCGGCCACCGAGTGTAAGGCCTTGGTTCCATTGGTTGTGGTCAGGATGACCCTCTTCCCCGATACAAAATCCCGGGTATATTCCCTGGGAGAATTGCCCAAATCAAATCCTTTGACCTTTAATCCGCCTTCTTCCCCCCCGACCAACGTGTCTCTCCGCGGTAATCTCTTCGCCAGACTGAAGGCTTCATCGACAGTCACAACAGGGATCACCTCTGTGCATCCATGGGATAGTGCCTCGATGATGGTGGTCGTCGCCCTCAATACATCGATGACTACGAAGACCTTTCCATCAGCCTTCCAGCCAGGCGAGGGACGATGGATAAATTGTATATCGGCGCGCATTCTATTCCCTCCACGAGATGGAAAAAATATACCCAATTCATCCAGAGTCTGAAAGGGCAACCCTCTATCTAGTATCAAGGGAAAGGGGTCCCTCCCCAGAAATACGCTTAGGGTGAGGAAATTCGCGGACAATCAACTCGGGGAGATTGGTGTAGCGGAGTATGTTCTCTGTGATATGTTGCCCCCGCGCTTTGACTAGGCCTTGGGAGGGGAACCCTTGCGAGTGAACTTCTGGAACGTGTGACAATCGGACGGAACCAGGCCCCTTTCGACCCCGAAAGTGTAGGTGACCTCCCCAACATAGAGGTCGCCGTGGGAGTCCACGCACAGCGTGTGCGGTGCGACGAAATTCCCCGGCGCACAACGATCGGCGCTTATCCAGCGCAGCAGCACGTTACCGTTCGGATCGAGGACGCTCACGTGTCCCGGCAGATCGTGCCTCATGGGACCATTGACAAAGGAATGTTGTCCAACGCGCCACCACAAGCTGGAGACATATATCAGCCCCTCGCCGTCTATGCAGATATCCGTTGGACGCTGCACGTGCGTCCACTGATCAAGGTACTCGCCATCAGGGCTGAAGAATTGAATCCGGTCGTTCTCGCGGTCGGCCACCAACACTCGCCCTTCGGCGTCGATGGCGATGCCATGGGGAAGGTTGAACTGGCCGGGGCCAGTACCGGGTTCTCCCCAAGACTGTATCAGCTTGCCATCGGGGGTGAATCTGTGCACCCGAGCATTACCATACCCGTCACAGACGTACAGTTCTCCATTTGACGCGAGGGCGACATTTGTTGGACGGTTGAAGGGCGGTCCACCGCGCGCAATACTGGTCAAACCTTTCTCCTTGTCGTAACCGGTATCCGAGGGTACTCCCGGGGTTCCAATCACCATAAGTTGTTCACCCTCGGGGGTAAACTTGCGCACGGTGTGATCACCGTCGTCGACAACGTACACTGAGTCTTCCGGGCCGACGGCGACCCCGTGGGTGCGAGGAGTAAAGATGCCCTCGCCCCAGGATGTAACAAAGGTGCCATCGCGCTCGTAGACAATCACTCGTGCGTCACTCCGGGTGACTAGGTAGACGCGGTCGCGCGAGTCAACTGTGACTCCGTCTACGTCGCGATGCACGTACCCCGCGGGGAGCTGCTCCCAGCCCTCGATTACTTCGTACCTGAACCCTTTCGCCATTGTCATTTCTTCCCTCAATTATGCCGATAACGAGGCTGCACTCATCAAAGCCCCTGCACAGGTCGGAAGGAGACGATAAAATTACCCGTTTCCCTATCTAGGGTAAGGAGGATATTCTTGAGCCAATGTTCATCATCCCTTTCCGGAAAATCCTCCCGGTAAAAGGCTCCCCGACTCTCTTCCCTTGCCAGGCTTGCCCTCATGATGGCCTTCGATATTAATATACTTCCTTTCAGCTCATTCAGCTCAAGAGAGCTTCCCGCTGTCTCCAACTCGGCCAATCTCCTCCCCATTTCGGAAACCCTGGATAGTCCCTCCTCCAGGGATTTTTCATTTCGTAGGGGACCGGCATGGGTCCAGCTCACATTCTGAACTTCGCGGAAGAGCTCCCGCCTCCCTTCCTTCTCGTGCCTCCATGCGAACTTACCCCTGACTATTTTCCGCTTCAATTTTCCCCGACGAACTCCCATGGCATATCGAGCTGCCGACTCGCCCGCAATACCCCCGAATACGCCGCATTCCGTCAGGGCATTCCCACCCACTCGATTGGCCCCGTGAACGCCCGATGTCACTTCACCAGCGGCGAAAAGCCCAGGGATTGCCGTCTGGGCACGGCCATCAATTTCCACGCCTCCCATGAAGAAGTGAACAACCGGGGCGATGGAAAAGGGCCGATTCCGAAAATCGGGGTTTATCTTCCCGAGTCGATTCAGAGGAGGTCTCCCCCACTTCTCCTCCGGAACAGCTGTATAATCCAAATAGACCTTCCCCCTCTCCGTTTCCCTGGTGAGGATCAACGTGAATTGATCCCGATATTTCACGATGGATTCGTTCAAATCGAACTGAAGGCCATGTTTCTTGATGAGATCTTTCCCCTCGGAATCGATGGCCCTACCCTCTTTTGGGATTGGTGGTAGGATAATCATGGGGGGTAGATGGGGTTCGGCTAAACCGAGGGGATAACATTGGACGAACTCCATATCCCGTAAAGGTAACCCCACCTGCAATGCGAGCCAATACCCGTCCCCCAAAATCCTCCTGTGATTGTCATGGCGCCTGTAGATACCGCCCCCTCCTCCCGTTGCCAATACAACGGATTTTGCATCGATGACCACCTGGCCCTCCGTTTTGGAAATCCCCAGGGCTCCCGAAACCTGCCCCTCCTCCAGCAACAACTCTACGATGGAAAACCAGGGAACGGCGGTAATCCGTTCCTCTTTGATGTGCTGCAAGAGTGCGTCCATGAAGGCAAGGCCCGGGACCCTCGTCGAGGTACCCATTTGGATAAACCAGGATCTTTCGCTTCTTCTCTCCAGCGGGACTCCCATCTCCCTCAATGTCCCTATCATGGCCTCCCCCCCCTGGGCCAAAATGCGAACCAATTCAGCATCGTTTATCTTCTTCCCCGCTTCCATAACCAGCTTAACATACTCATCGGGAGCAAAATCCTCTGAAGGAGCTAGCCACCCTCCGCCGGCAAGTACCGAATTCCCGCTCCTCATGGAAGACTTACTGGCCAGCACCACCTTGCATCCCATTCGGGCGGCTCTCAAGGACGCCATAACCCCAGCAGCTCCGCTGCCCACTACCAGCACATCGGTCGTGATTTCCTTCAATCCCATCCCCTATGCCCTTGGAGGCGAAATGAAAGGCCCCACCACCAAACTGATGGGGCCTTCTCCCTTATTCCCTGGGCAGATGAGCAGACCTCTAGGCCTCGGCATAAAGCCATATCCTATCGTAATCCGCATCGCCCCTTTCACGATCGAAGACACAGATGCGGTTACCCCTCCTCCCGCTATCGCCCTTGAACTCATGGTAACCTTTTGCGGCCAGCAGGGCCTTATCTGCCTCTTCCACAATCTGATTGAGATCCTCCGGCCGGAGCATCCCATATTGATCGATGGCCGCCGATGGAAGAAGGGTCACACCGAAACTCATCGTCAGGTTTCCATTGGGCTGCACCTCTTGATTTCGAAAATAATGCCCCTCCACTGTCTTCCTTACTCTCTCGGTAAATTGACATGCCTGTTCGATGCTTGAGATCTTAGATAGATAGAAGATAAACTCCTCACCCCCATATCGACTGACCAAATCCTCCTCGCGAATACTGTCTTTCAAGATCCTCCCCAGTTCCCGGAGCAGTTTATTCCCCGCGATATGAGAGTTACGATCGTTGAAATTCTTGAAATCGTCGATATCCGACATCACGATGGCAATGGAAAACCCCTTTTCATCCTTCCTCTTCCGGTAAGTCGTCATCCTGAGGGCCAACGCCTCGAAAAAGGGTTCCCTGTTCAGCAATCCCGTAAGCCCGTCGTATTGAACTAAATTGAGCTTGTCCATTACGGAGGAGATATGAATCGACAAATCCCTCAGCATGGAGCGGTCTTGTTCCGTAAAACCGAATTGATCGATACTACCCTCAGGATCGGTTTTGTTAAACATCTCGATGACACCGGTAATTTTGCCGTTATGTCGCAAAGGGACACAAAGAACATTCTCGATCTGAAAATCGACCTTTTCCTTATACCAATCAGCAAATCGCTTGTCGTATTGTACCTCCTTTGCGTTAACCTCTTCCCCGGTCTCCGCCACAATGCCAGCATAGCCCTCACCCATTGGGAAGGTGAGTTCATTGACTTCCGTGTGGGAAAGGAGCCTATTGGCCCAGATAAGGGATTTGACAAACTCAGCCCCCTGGTCATCCTTTATGATGGTATAGAGACTAATCGCATGGGCCATCAGAAAGTCACGTATCTCTATGACCCTTTCTAATAAGGTATTGAGGTCCTCCGACACATCGAGCTTTATCTTAAGTTCCGTTAATCTGTTTTCCTGAAGCCTGAAGTTGGTGAATTCACTTTTGAGCTGGTCCAGCTCCCTTTGCAGGGATAAGATCTTTTCCCGTTGGCCCTCTTTTTCGGTAAAGAGGAGATAATTGGCCTGNNTCACGGAATACTCCACTAAATTTCGGTTGAGGGGTTTCTTCAGGTAGTCGAAGGCTCCCCCCTTCAAGGCTTCAATGGCATTATCCTCGGTGGAGTAACCGGTTATCACGATGCAGGGAATATCTGGGTCGACCCTTGAAACCCTCTTGATTACTTCGTGGCCATCTATCTCCGGCATTACCAGATCCACGACAATAGCATCAAAGACATGGGTCTGGACCAACTGCAAGGCAGATTTGCCATCGTTGGCAACATGGACTTCAAAATCTTTATTAAGCATCTTGTTCAATATTCGGGTAATGGTTTCCTCGTCATCGATGACTAAGACTTTGCTTTTGGGGTCCATGATTTTCCTCTTTGATTATGATATCCCCTTCTTATACACCATTTTTGAAAAAATTTCAAATGATTCATGTGAGAAATCTGATGAAAGATCCATTCTGCATTGGATTCCATCCCAGCCTTTGAGTATCTCTCTCTCTTCGTCACAGAGGTTCCGCGTAGGATGCAACGAGATGGTAGTGAAAACGTGTGGCCGCATCCACAAGAAACCGAGGCCTTCACGAGCGCGCTCCTGTTTTATGAATGATCTTTTCCAATTCAGCTTTGAATGCCTTAACACTTTCTCTCTTCTTTGACACGAGAAACCCGGAGCTCAATGTCAAGGTATCTTTCCTCCAAATGATCTTCACGATAAGATTCCCCATTGCCCATCTACCCGCATGTTTGGTCCCCAATTGTATCTGAATAATATCACTGAATGGGATATGTATCGGCCTAGATGTGAGATAGCGCAAAAAGTAAAATCCAGTGCCATCAAACCAGTACTTACCATTGCCCCGTGCAAAAAGCTTATCCTTGAGATACCGTTTCCACACCTTTCTCCCAACGATTTCAGTACCGAGATATAAACCGGTATTTTTCCCCCACATAGTCGAATTCCTCAGTGCAAGAATTTATCCCTTGACCATTCTTTCCATCGTTCACCTCTCATTCGTTCCATGGGGCATCGCAATCGCGTCGATTGCTATTTGCAAGCGCTATTTCCAAAGACCCCCTCAGCTTCAATATTTTGTTAGGTAACGCGGAAACGCAATTACTGTGTTAAATGCTCGATCAATATTTTTACCCCGATTCCGATCAAGATCAGGCCACCCAGGATTTCGATCTTCTTTTCGAAAAAGTGTCCAACTCTATTTCCGACAAAAACTCCCAGTAACGTTAGCAGAAATGTTACGGTCCCAATTACTATTGCAGGGACCGCAATGGCGATCTTCAAAAATGAAAGGCTCATTCCAACTGCCAAAGCATCAATACTGGTTGCGATCGATAATATCAGTAAAACAAAAATATTTAACGGGTTTATTTGCCTCTCGATAGAATCCACCTTGCATGATTCGTAGATCATCTTAAAACCAATCCCGTTTAAGAGCCCAAAAGCGATCCAATGGTCAAAACCTGAAATAAATTCCCTTAGGGTAAGCCCTGCTAACCACCCTATGAGCGGCATAAAAGCCTGAAATGATCCAAAACAGGTCGCAATCGTCAGGGCGTTCCTGATTCGGAGGTGTTTAATCGTCACTCCGCTTGCGATAGATACGGCAAAGGCATCCATTGCAAGTCCAA
>JABAOC010006499.1_pt1 | contig 27647 bp, 23 predicted proteins | sample 7062161 | NCBI WGS metagenome assembly JABAOC01 (sample SAMN14538625, study PRJNA623070) | marine sediment metagenome | biome: marine biome [ENVO:00000428]; feature: marine pelagic biome [ENVO:01000023]; material: deep marine sediment [ENVO:00002113] | place: India: Gulf of Khambhat ... | reverse complement strand
CCTGTCGGGATTTATGGTCCCGGTGACACTCGCTTTTTAAAGCTCTTCCGGCCAATCAACAGGGGGTATTTCGTTATGATCGGTTCCGGTGAGGTCCTCTATCATATGACATACATCGATGATTTGGTGGAAGGTATAGTTCTCTGTGGCCGAGAACCCGAGGCACTCGGGAATGTGTTCACAATAGCAGGAGGAGAGTATACGACTATCAAGGAGCTGGTAAATCTTATTGCAGAAGTTTTGGGAAAGCATCGCCCCAGATGGAGAATTCCTTTCTATCCTGTCTATTTTGCTTCCCTGGTGTGTGAGAAAGTGTGTCGTGCGATAAATTTCGAACCCCCGTTATATCCTCGCCGCGTTGAGTTTTTTCATAAGGATAGGGCATTCAGTATAGAGAGAGCCAAGAGAATACTCGGGTATGAGCCGAGCGTGAGCCTCCTGGAAGGTTTAAAGAAAACGGCTTCGTGGTACCGGGAGCAGGGATTGATTTAAATGGGAAAGATCGAGAGAAATCCTACGGCGGCTGCGAGAGAATCATACGATTTGATCATTATTGGAGGGGGAATTTACGGTGCCATGCTTTCTCTGGAGGCCTCGCGAAGAAGGTTGCGCTCCCTTCTTATAGAAAGGGATGATTTTGGTGGGGCCACCAGCTATAATCACCTCCACATTATCCACGGAGGGTTGAGGTATCTTCAAAGTTTTGATTTCTACCGCTTTCATGAATCAGTAGACGAAAGAAAATGGTTTTTGAAAAATTTTCCTTACCTGGTTCATCCTTTGCCATGCTTGATGCCACTGTACGGGAAAGGCTTGCATCGCCCTTCAATACTGCGAATAGCAATGGTTTTTAATGATTTGCTTTCAAGCAACCGAAACCAGGGTATCTCAAGGGGAAAGCAGATTCCAAATGGATCAATAATTAAAGCGGAGGCTGCACGGAGAATATTTCCCGATATAGATATTCAGGGACTGCGGGGGGGGGCCGTATGGTACGATGCCCTGATTCCCGATTCTCAGCGTATCCTCATGGAAATTCTCAGAAAGTCATGCGCTCACGGAACAACCGCAATAAATTATACTGAGGCAACCAAACTGTTAACAACGGATAAAGGAGTTGCCGGTGTAATCGCACTAGATCACGAGACAGGAATATCCTATGAGTTCAAGGGAGAAATCGTTATCAATGCAGCAGGCCCATGGTGTAGAGATCTTTCCGCCTTGTTTGACCGGGATGTTCCGTTCTTGTTTAAACATTCAATTGCGTGGAATATCCTCTTTGAGAGAAAAGCACTCTCTGAGTACGCCCTCGCCATAACTCCCAAAAACCCCGGTGCCCAGACATATTTTCTTATTCCATGGAAAGGGGCTCTTTTGGCGGGGACAGGACATGCACCATATTCGTTTCATGAAAAAAAACCAGTTCCTCCAGAAGAAACCCTTTTAAAGTTTTTGGATGATCTGAACATCGCTATTCCTGGGTTAGATTTGAGTGCAAATGATATCCTTCACATCTATTCGGGGTATCTTCCTGTCAAAGAAGAGGGGGGAACGGCCTTGACGAAAAGGGAAGCAATATACAATCATGGCGTGAATGGCGGGCCAAAAGGATTATACACTGTTTCTGGGATAAAATTTACGACTTCCCGCATCGTGGCAGCAAAAATGCTGAACATGATTTTTCATGATATTGAAGGAGATATGATTTCGGATGATATTTTTTTTCCTAATACAGTCGGTCGGCGAGAAAAAAGTGGATTGTTCGATTTTGAATGGTACCCCAAGACTGATGATTCATCATGGAAAAAAGATATCGCCAGAATTATCGATGAGGAATCAGTAATCCATCTTGATGACTTGATACTTCGCCGCACCAACCTTGGTGATAATCCGGTTAGGGCTATGAAAATAGTCCCCCTAATATGCGATCTTTTTAAATGGGATTCTTCCCGGACGCAAGAGGAAGTTCGCAGGCTTAAAACCCAATATAATCAAAATAAATTTTCATGATTATTTTGCCTGCTGAAGGAGTTAAATATCGGTCAATTGCATAATTCTCACTGGCAAAATAACATCAATACATATCTCCATTTAGAACAAACGATGGAAAAGGCAAATGGAGAACAATAGATCGAAGATAAACGTGTTATTGCTCAATGACCATTTGGGATGGGACGGCAAGGTGATGCATGGAGTGGCAAAACTGTTCTCGCAATGGATTCCTGCATTCAACAGAGATAAATACAACGTTACACTTTGCATCTTGAGGAAAGAAGATCCTTTACATGACCATTTTCAGGCGCGCGGGATTGAGGTTAGGTTTTTGGGGAAGGGAAAATACGATCCTTCAACGCTTCGATCGCTTATCAGGGTTATCCGTGAAGAAAATATCGATTTGATACATGCTCAGCAATACGGATCGATGACATTTGGAAGACTTGCGAAAATAGTAACCGGAATTCCAATTCTCGTACACTATCATGATACGGCCTCTTATTATCCATTTGTTCAGAGATTGTCAGATCTGGTTTTAGCTCGATTTACCGATTCCGCCTTGGCTGTCTCGAATGCAGTAAAAAAATTCCAGATCGAGAACGGGAGGGCACACGGGGTGGATCCCGAGAAGATAACGGTGATGTATAATTGTGTTTCTCTTGATGATTTTAAAAATCCACATCCGGATCAGATCTCCACGTATAAAGAACAAATGGGAATACGCCCAGAATATAGGGTAGTTGGAACGGTAACAAGATTATATGAAGTTAAGGGAAATAAGTATTTTTTAGAGGCTGCAGCTGAAGTCTTAAAAATATTTCCCAAAACGATCTTTCTCATCGTAGGTGACGGTCCACTGCGAAGTGAGCTGGAAAGACTATCGCAAGATTTGAGTATACAGGACAGAGTTATATTTACCGGTTTTTCCGACATCGTGCCAAGATTGATCTCTATCTTTGATGTTAAAGTTTTTTCATCTTGGATGGATGGTGGATCCCCGTTACCGGTAATCGAGGCTATGGCTATGGGAAAGCCAATTATATCGACAAACGTTGTGGAAATAATTCAAGATGGGGTGACGGGGTTGATTGTTCCATCGAAGAATTCAAAAGAGATGGCAAGTGGTATTATCTCACTGCTCAAAAACGGGGAATTGTCCAAACGATTGGGCTGGAATGCGAAAGAGGAAAGCAAGAAGTATGACGTTTATCCATATGTCAGAAAGCTTGAAGAAATTTATGACAGCCTTGTAAACCGGACGGCGGAAAGAAGTTGAAACTGAGTTATCTTTTGATATCTAAGATCAGCGAGATTTAAATTCTGTGGAAGATAGAGGAAAGGAAAAGTTATTTTTCTTATTACGTCTTACTGCCAGTGTAGGAATACTCATATATCTCTTTTTGAAGATTGATCTCGGAAATTTCCCCGGCATCAAGGATTTCAATTTTTTATATATCGCCGGGGCAATCTTATCCATTTTCCTGGACCGGCTTTTAAATGCTTATAGATGGAGTTTATTAATTCGTTCCAAAGGGCTCGGAGTTAATTTTATCGAAGTTGTGAAAATTTATTTTAAGAGCAACTTTTTAGGTCTCATTTTACCTTCCAGCGTCGGGGGTGAGTTTCTCAAAGGATATGGACTTTATCAATCAACTTCTAAAGGTATCGATTCTGTATCCTCTATTATCGTTGAAAGAATTTTAGGGCTCATCGCACTCACATCCATTTGTGGTGGAAGTTACTATCTTTTCCAACTTCGGTTAATGAAGATCAAAGCTGTTATCGTTGTTGGCAATCTATCATTTTTAATTCTTTTGTCTATCATTGCCCTTTTATTTCTTGGCTATTTCCTGTTACCCAACCTTAAAAATACTTCCCTGCGGAACAGAGGGAGAATTTTTTCTTTGATAGTGAAAATATGGATAGCCTTCTACGATTACTGGAACGAAAAAAAGACATTGATTTCTGCATTTTTTCTATCCTTATCGATCCAGGCAATCAGGATTATATTAACGTGGTTAGCAGGATTAAGCGTTGGGATCACTTTAGAATTATCATATTTTGTGCTCTTTGTTCCTTTTATTGCACTGATAAGCATGATTCCCTTTTCGATAGGTGGCCTCGGGATTCAGGAGGGTTCTTTCGTTTACTTTTTCTCACTCACTGGAGTGAGTTCAGCGAAAGTTCTTGGAATGGCTATACTGGTAAGGATTTTAATCATAGCCTCTGTTAGCCCAGGTGGTCTCATATACTTAAAAGAAGGGTTGGGATCTGGTGAACGAAGAAAAAACAGGAAAATTTTTCATGATTCAGCGTGACAAACCTTATTCTATATTTCGCAAATTTCTGAAAGGGTCATAAAATGCCAAAAGAAAAGAGTGTTAACATCTCCATTGTGATTCCGGTATTCAATGAAGCCGATAACATAGGTAGGCTTTGTGAAGAACTATACAGTGTTCTGGAAAAAGAGCCTTCATGGGAGATAATTTTTATCGATGACGGCAGTAGTGATACGAGCTGGAAAGTTATAGAGGGTTTGTCAAGGGAAAAAGGAGGGGTAAAGGGCATTAGACTGTCGAGAAACTTTGGCCATCAATACGCTCTCTATGCTGGGCTGCAGAATTCTAAAGGCAAGGCAGTAATAACTATGGATGCTGATTTACAGCATCCTCCCGATGTTATTCCTAAACTTATCGAAGAATGGAAAAAGGGGAATAAAATAGTTCATACTCTGAGAATAGACCATGAAAACATCTCTCAGTTTAAAAAGGTTGCCTCTTATCTGTTTTACAAAATATTCTCATTTTTGAGCGGAGTGGAAATTTCAGCGGGCATGGCTGATTTTCGGTTGCTCGACAGGGTGGTGGTAGATGAACTTCTCAGGCTCAACGAGAGCGTTATTTTTTTAAGAGGGCTCGTGAATTGGATAGGGTTTCCCAGTTCACGAGTCCAATTTCAATGCCGCAACCGCTTTTCGGGTGATACCAAATATGACTTCTTGAGGATGGTTAAGTTCGCTTGGCGAGGTATTACCTCTTTTTCGATAATACCGCTTCGAATAGGGATTTTAATCGGCATTCTAACAAGTATTTTCGCTTTTTATCAGCTCGCTGAAACCATATATGTCAAGCTTTTTACCGATCATGCTGTGCCTGGCTGGGCCTCAACTGTTGGCGTTATAACGTTGCTGTTCGGCGTATTGTTCATACTCATCGGGTTATTGGGGGAGTACATTGGCTCGATACTGATTCAGGTCAGGGGGAGGCCCCGTTTTGTCGTGAGTGAAATGACCACGTCTGGCCCTTCACCTGGTATCTCGGATTATCGGTTACAAGAAATGGATAATCTCTCTATCGATATATCAGACGATCATAAAAACGGCATTGTAACAAAGGAGAAACTATGAGTCTTTCCATTCAAGAGGTTAATGCAAAAAACCTGGAGGAACACAATCAATATATTCTCTCCAGGCAAGATACAACTTTTGTGGATCGTTGGGAATGGCGCGAAGTGGTGGAAAAAACATATAACCTTCCCCATTATTGGTATATCGCCCGCAATAATGGAAAAATAGATGGATTTCTCGGTCTTACACTTTCAAAACATCCATTATTCGGTAGATATCTCGTTACAGCCCCGTTTGGGAGCCAGGGTGGATTTTACTGGGAGTCTCGAGATGCATTTGAGGGCTTAATCAACCAGGCGAATGAGTTGCAAGACAGCCTGGGTGCTCGATACATTCTCATTCGGCATATGGAAGGGCACACAAAGCCTCCCGCCGGCTGGGTCCAAGATCCTATTTATGCGACATACCATTTGCCTTTGAGTGGAGATTTGGAATCCTACAGGAGGGAAACCCTAAGTTCGAACACACGGAGCAAAATAAATCGATCTCTGAAAAAGGGGTTTGAGATAGCATTTGGTGGCAAAAACCTTTTGAATGAATTCTGGTTTATCATTAACAGGACAATGAGAGAGCTCGGTTCTCCATATCATTCGAGAAAATATCTAGAAAACGTCGTTGAAGCGTTCGGTCAGAGTTCGGAGATCGTTATATTGTACAATAATCGCAGGCCGATCGGCGGTGGGCTCTTCGTTTATCATCTCAATAAGTTGAATATAGTCAATGCTAATTTTCTGACCCAATTCAGGACTGCGTATGCGGGAGAATATTTTTACTGGTCAATTATTTTAGAATCCCACCAACGAGGAATAGCATGCATAGACATGGGACGGAGTTTGGTAAACTCTGGGAACGAGAATGCAAAAATGAAGTGGATTCCATCTCGTTTGCCACTCGCCTATTGGTACCGACTCTTACCGGGAATTGAATTGCCGAGAGTGAATCAGGACAACCCTCGATTCCAAACAGCAATAAAATTGTGGCAGCGCATGCCGCAGTTCTTAAACAATATGGTCGGACCAAAACTCATTTCAGGAATACTATGAGGGATAGAGAAATTAAAAATTATAAGAGAAAGAAGAAAAATATATGGATACTCGGGCTCACTAGTTCGGCTGTTTTTGGGTATCTTGCTTTTGCAAGTTTTGATTGGAATACGTTAAAGCTGACCATTTCATCGGTAGATCCAGTCCCCTTCCTGCTTTCGGGGATATTTATCGGTTTTTCATTTATCCTCCGTGCTTTTCGGTGGAATTTTTTCCTTCCTCAGAACGGGAGTTTTTCATTCCACTCACTTCTTTCGGGTGTTGCTATTGGATATTTTTTCAGCAACATTTTCCCGGTCCGTGTGGGTGATTTCATTAGGCCCGCTTATTTGGCCAAAGCAAACAGGGAACCCTATCAGATATGTCTCTACTCAATAGTTATTGAAAGGGTTTGGGAACTGGTCATTCTTCTTATTATTGCAGTAATCATGCTGAAATTTATCTATAGGGATTATATCGGGATGTTAAATATCAGTTTCCCTGTATTGTTTACATTAATAGTGTTCGGGATATTGTTTTTGATATTCGCGAGGCAGATCCTAAACTTCCTATTTCATGTAACAAAATTTTTTAAAATAAACTTCCTGTCGAATCTTATCAAAGATATTGCCTGTGCTTTTGAGGGCAATTTTAAGCTTAGCCGATTGGCTCTTGCCTTCCTATTGACCGTTATTATTTTTTTTTTAGAAGGGTTGTTCTTTGTTTTTATCCTGGAATCATTAGATCTTCCCATCACCTTTATGGGTAAATTTGCCGTAATGGTGATAACCTCATTAGCCCATCTTTTTCCTTCAGCCCCGGCAGGGATAGGAGTTTTCCACTATTTTTGCCAATCCAGTATCGTTATGTTTGGCGTAAGTGGTGATGTTGCAATATCCGCTGCCATATTAATCCACGCGTACATAGTTGTTTTTGATTTTATATTCGGAATTGCCTGTATAGTATTCGGCCCTTTGAGGATAAGCGATGTTTTAAAGAATGAATCAATTGCAGGTTGAGTGGCATACGGATATTAATTTTTCCTGTTTTAACAAGTGAAATAAACAAACTCTATTATCCAGAATGGAAGGCGATAAAGATAGATGAAAAAATTGATAGTACATGCAGATGATTTCGGCCTTTCTCCTGAAGTCAACGAAGGTATCATTCGGGCGATTTCTGAAGGCATCGTGACTTCGACGTCATTGATGGCGTCGGGGGAAGATTTTTTGGGTGCTGTTGAATTTATACGGATGAATCCACACCTTGATATCGGCGCTCATTTAACTTTGATTGCCGAGAAATCTGTTTTGCCCAGGGAAATTATTCCTTCCCTCGTAAACGAGTCCGGCAGGTTCAGGAGTAGTTCATATCGTTTTCTGACGGATTATCTGAAGAAAAAAATTTCCCTCACCGATGTGAAGAAGGAATTGAGGGCCCAAATAGAGAAGATATTGGATCAAAAGATCGTAATATCCCACATAGACAGCCATCAGCACATCCATGTTCTCCCGAAAATTCTGGAAATTGTCACGGGGTTGGCAGATGAATTTAAGATTAATTACATTCGAAATCCGAGGGAAAAATTTTCTTTTTCGAATATTTTTCAGGGTATGAGACCCAATCGGATGCTAATGCAGATTGGACTCAACCTATTCTGCCTTTACTCAAGGAAAAAGCTAATGCGCTATTCCATTGAAAATTTCTTCGGCTTTTATCATGCCGGTCGATTGTCCAAGAGAAATTTGATGCATATATTGAAAAAACAAACGAATGGTATAAGTGAGTTGATGTGTCATCCTGCCTTACACAGTGATGGAAGTACTCGGGAAAAATATTCCCACTGGAAATACAACTGGGCAGAAGAATTGAGCTGTTTGACAGACGAAGAGATAATAAGCTTTTTAGAGGAAGAAAAAATCGAATTGCTATCTTTTTCGGATTTAAATAAATTTTCCCCCTCCTCAAAAATACCTACAAGAAAATAAAATTTCCGGAGCAATCTTGAAAACAGCCAGATCTGATACATATATCAGGACTGAAAAAGAATCTAAAACCTCCATATCGATTTTATTCTTATTTATTATCCTCATTTATGCGGGGATAAGAATAATTGCCTGGAGCAATAATCATATTTTCCTGGAGGATCATGATAGTGTTGCCTTCTTATGGGATATGAGGGAACTGAGAACGTTCGATTTCAAAGCGATTGTTGATCTGCCAGCTGATGCAAACCCCTTTTACCGTTTTTTTGGGGCCCTATGCTCCCTGCCGGGATGGTCGGTTGAGTTTGGGGCACGCCTGTGTTCTTTCCTGTTCAGCTTACTTCTTTTAGCCTCTATTATTGGAATCGGGAGGCAGGTTTCAAGTTCAACTGGAATCGCTATTGGCCTCCTGATTTTATCTTTCAGTCCCGAATTTATCAGATTATCTTTCAGCATACTTACCGAGCCATCGTTTATCGCAACAGTCTATTTTGGAATCTGGTTGTTTTTAGCCCGCCATAAAAATCTGAGGTTATGGCAAGGATCACTTCTCGGATTGATTTTTGGCCTGGCATTCCTAAACAGACTAGAGGGGATTTTATTCCTAGGAATGATCCCATTATTTCAGCTAATCCACCTTATTTCAAACAAGGAAAGAGATTACACATTTAAGGCTTTTATAGGATGGTGTCTAATTTTTGTCATATCTTTTTCCCTTGTGGCGGCACCGCAGATTTTGCGGGTCAGTCATAAGATGGGGAGATTTTCATTCAACGGAAGAGAGGTCTGGTCTCTTTTGCTCAATCAGCCTGATGGAAGGTCGAAGACGGAAAAAATTTATGGTCTCAACTATAGTAAAGGACAAACGAATCTCGAGTATTTTCAAAGTAACCCGGAGGCGCTGAAGGAGTTGAAGTCTGAAATACCTTTTAAAGAGTATTTATTAAGAATTGGGAGAAACTTTAATCAGCTGTACCGAACACAATCGGGAGTATTGATCGGGCCGCTCGGGTTCATTTTTTTTGCTTTTGGTCTCGCTTGCCTTTATCAAAGGGGATATCGCTACGAGATAATATTGTTACTTACCTTCATTGGTTTCATTCTGGTTCCTCCCCTGATGCATAATGTGGTCATAAGGCATATAGCGATAATAGCACCGTTTATTTTTTTGATTGAAGGGATTGGGATTGTGTATCTTTCGGAGAAATTATTAAAATCAGAACCTGGTTCATCAGCAAAAATAAATGCCATTGCCATTGCATTTCTTGTTATTTTGTTTGGTGCGTCATTTGCCCCCTTCTATAAAGCTATTGCCAAGCCTCTACATATTAAAGATTTTAAGAACTACAAGAACTACTATAAGGTTCTTGAGAGTTACCGCGAGCCGGCAACGATAATCAGGGAGATTTCTGAAAATGAATTGAAGCGGATTCCCAATATAGTAACGCAGAAGATCCATATCGCCTATGTTGCTGAGGGGAGTGTTTTGCCGATGCCTTACACAGATTATGATAGCCTTGTACATTACAGCAGGATAAATAACGCCGATTTTCTGGTAATACTTCACACGTCGATTGAAAAATTTCCTTATAAAAATAATTTTTTAACGAAAAATTCAGCTCCCGATTTTCTTTTACTCTACGAAGGGGTGGATTCTGACGGAAACAAAATGAGTTTATACCGTTTTATTGAAAAGGGATTGAATAACAGCAAGTAGTAGCCGTGATGGATTGCAGTATCTTAAGTCCTCATTTAGATAGCATTTCTAAACTGAGTGGATATCGTAGAAAGCATTTTTTATAATAGCAATAAGAATTAAATGAAAGCGATAATATCGCCATGGATATTTCGATAATTATCCCCATGTATAATGAGGAGGAATGTGTCCGTCCCCTTTACGATTCTATACTTGATGCTATTTCCCCCCTTGGAATTGAATTTGAGATAATAATCGTAGATGATGGCAGCAGCGACGATACCTTTGAGATTGGAAAAACGCTCGCCCGCAACGATAGCAGGCTCAGACTGATAAAGTTCCGGAAAAATTACGGTCAGACAGCCGCAATGTCTGCTGGCATTGACTATGCGAGGGGCAAGGTACTTGTAACGATGGATGGTGATCTTCAGAACGATCCCGAAGACATCCCCAAATTTATAGATAAGATCGAAGAAGGATTTGACATCGTTTGCGGCTGGCGATATATGAGGAGCGACAAATTGATAACCCGGATAATTCCTTCTAAGATCGCGAACTGGATGATCGGTAAAATAACGGGGGTACCAATAAAGGATAACGGGTGCTCCCTGAAGGCATATAGAGCCAAAATAATCAGGCATGTTCCCCTGTATTCTGATATGCACAGATTCATTCCGGCCATGGCCTCACTTGCTGGAACACGGGTGGCGGAATTGACAGTAAAACACCACCCTCGAAAGTTCGGAAAATCAAAATATGGATTATCGAGAGTTTATAAGGTGCTGATAGATCTGTTAGTCATCAAAACGCTCATATCCTTCACTGAAAGGCCGCTCAGGCTTTTTGCTTCAGGTGGCCTCATATCGATGCTGGTGGGTTTTGTAATGCTTATTTCCTCTTTTGCGGGGTTATTTTCTACAAGGGGGGAATTTGGTTTTATGATTGCCTCTGGAGCATTATTGTTTTTTGTGCTTGCATTTTTTCTCGCACTGATCGGCATGTTGTGTGAGCATACATTCAATACGGGAGATTTCAGAGAGTTATCCCATCTTAAGAGGAAGATGCAATAAACCTCTAAAATTAGGACAATAATCATGAATCAGGACAAAAAAGAAGAAGGGTTAATAAACAGGAAAGCTAAACTGTCCGTTATCATCCCTATAACGGAGCGCCATGATAACGTAAAAGAGATTTATTATGACTTCTTGGAAGCACTATCTGACCGTATTGTTAAACCCGAGTTTATCTTTGTGGTCGATGGGAAATTTGAGGAGGCATATCAAGATCTAAAATCCTTGAGGCAATCCGGCAAAGACCTGACTATAATCAGGCATTCAAGATCTTTCGGGGAGTCGACCTCCATTTCCGGGGCATTTAAACACGCAACGGGAGATTTAATTTTGACTCTCCCATCCTATTATCAGGCTGAAGCAGCTGAAGTAATGAAGCTTTTCGAAAGCATTGACGGTTATGATTTGGTAATCGGGCGAAGATGGCCGAGAAACGATTCGCAGTTTAATCAATTTCAGACCAAACTCTTTCATGTGCTTGCTAAATCGATAACGGGTGTAAATATGAATGACATAGGATGTAGCATCAGGCTCATGAAAAGATCGGTGCTGGAGGAAATTGATCTATATGGAGACCTTCACAGGTTTCTGCCGATGTTGGCTGATAAGCAGGGTTTTAAAATCAACGAGGTAGAAATCAGACAGTCCTACAGGGAAAAACGTTTGAGGACCTACCCGTTTGGTGTCTATTTAACGAGACTGATTGACCTTCTTACGGTGTTTTTTCTTGTAAAGTTTACGAAAAAGCCCCTAAGGTTTTTTGGTCTTGCAGGGACCGCAATTCTGTTGCCTGGCTTACTATTGACATTTTATCTGGTGGCCGGGCGAATACTTGGGAAATTCGGCCTTAGCGACAGGCCTCTTTTTCTGCTCGGGATATTGCTTATCGTGTTGGGAATTCAAATATTCGCTATCGGCCTGGTAGGTGAGATTATTACATTCACCCATTCGAAGGAACTGAAGGATTACAGAGTAGAGGAAACTATCAATTGAAGCGGCAAACCATCTTCCTTTCCGTCAATGAATATCAGATGAAGAAATTTATCAGAAATTGATTCCAGGAGTTTTAAGATACCTCATTCCGTCCATTACAATTACTTGAGTCGAAAATTATTATATGGTTTGCTGATTTCCTTTCTTTTAGCTGCCATCTTTTTGCGGGTACATAACCTGGGAAAATTTGGTTTTTGGACCGATGAACTTTTTCATGTCCTTGCAGCGGAGTCTATATTGGAAACGGGTTCTCCTGTTATTCCTTACGGTATGGGGTATCAATCTTATGAAAGGGCATATCCTTTTACAAAGATCGTGGCTTTGTTTTTCACGTGGTTTGGGAAAAGCGAAGCAGTGGCGCGAATTCCATCTGTTCTATTCAACCTTATTTTTATATTTGTCGGCTTCTTTATCATCAAGTACCTCTTTAATGTTCATCTTGCGCTCGTGTACACGTTTGTGATGGTTTTTTCGCCTCTGGAGATATATATCGGGCGTGAGTGCCGAATGTATACTCTCTTTCAACTTCTCTATTTTTCGGGTGCCATGCTATTCCTTATGGGGTTTGAGTATCAGTCGTGTGGATTTCAGAATAGTGGGAGTCGATATTTAACGAAATTTGAGAAGAACCATGACATAAAATTGCCCCTGCTGGTGTGCTCAGCGATTGTTTTCCTGTGCTCACTTCAAATTCACTTCGAAACGTGGGGATTTGGTTTTTCCCTGTTATCCTATTGTATCCTCATGAGCATATATATGCTCGGAGAAAAAGGGTTGCGTGGTGCTGTATTTTCTAAGTATTTTTTTGTATTAACTCTGGGGATTGCAGGTATAGCCGGTATGTATCTCATTGCTCCCGAATCTTTTTTTGCGATGGCAAGAGCGGGAATGGAGGTACCTCAATTTGCTACCGGTCAGCTAAAAAATTATCATGCATATAGATATTTTTTCGTCGAAAGCTATCCTGCTTTCGTTTTCTTGTACCCCTTGAGCATGTTTTTCATGATAAAAAAGTTTGGGAAAAAGGGCCTCTACGTACTCAGCTCATTCCTGCCGCTTATTTTAATGCATTCTTTTGTTTTTGGTCGCAAGGGTGCACGATACATATTTTACATATATCCCTTTTTCGTTTTGGGCTCTGTATACGTAATTGATTATATAACCCAATACGTTGTGACTCTCCTTAAAAAGGAAAAAGATGAAAAATCTCGCCTAAAATTTATTGCACTGTGTTCAGCATTGGTGATTGCGATTAATATATTTACCTATCCATGGATCAAAGAAACTGTTAAATATATCGATAAACCTAAAAACCTGGACTGGAAATCGGTGGCTCATGAATTGAAGAAAATCCCAAAAGATAGCGTTTTAATTTCCACGAGTATGAACGCAATTTTATATTACGGGGATAGAAAACCCGATTACAAGCTCAAGATGGGTAGCGTGAAAGAAAATAGTAATCACTATATTCAAAGTGGAAGCCAACTGGATAGAATTATTGAAGCCCATGAAAAGGTCTATTTTATTTCTGATACAAGGGCTTTTGAAAGTCCTTACGTTGTTGATGAGGACATGCGCATGCTGATACGCAAAAAATTACGCAAACTGAAACACAACGGAGATGGTCGCATACTATTATTTAAAAAAAACGGTTCGATTAGCTAAGGCTGAAAACAGGGTAACTAAAAAAAAATAAAATTAGTAAGTCGCTGAGACAAGAAAATTGTATCTCGTGATTACAATTGACACGGAAGAAGATAATTGGGGTGAATATACTGAGAAGAATCCTACGCTTAAAAACATTGATAAAATACACTATTTGAATGATTTGTTTGAAAAGTATAACATTAAAGCTTCTTATTTAATCACCTATCCTATAGCGGTGGACCAGAAATCTGTTGGTATATTAAAGCCAATAATGGACCAGGGGCAATGTGAAATAGGAACCCATCCACATCCTTGGAATACGCCGCCTTTTGTAGAGGCAAAAAATGAGAGAAACAGCATGTTGTGCAATCTGCCACCCGGTTTGCAGTATAATAAAATTGAATATTTGCATAATGCCATCCGCGATAATTTTGGTATTGAACCTATATCCTTCAGGTCTGGAAGATGGGGCTACAACGAAGATGTTGCAAAGAATATTTTTAAACTCGGTTATAAAGTAGACTCTTCTATTTCCCCTTATACTAACTGGAAAGCAGTTCATGGGCCAGACTTTTCAAAACTTTCTCCTGAACCATATAGATTTTCAGTCCACAATATCTATCGCAAAGCGGCAAATGGCGATCTTTTAGAGATTCCCGCGACAATCGGATACCGTCAGAGAAATTTTAATGTTTGCAATGCTATAAATAGACGACTGCACACCATGTCATTGAATAAATTAAGGATACCAGGATTATTAAAAAAGTTGAACATTATCAATAAAACTTTACTCTCCCCAGAAAGCTCAACTATTGATGATATGATCAAGTTAACCGAGGCGATGATAAAAAATAATTACACATTGATCAACATGTTTTTCCACTCGCCATCTTTAAAGGCAGGGTTAACAAAATTTACTAGAACAAAGAGTGATGAAAATGAAATATTGAATCGAATTGAGGGTTTCTTAATATTTTCAAAAGAAAGAGGATTTAATTCAATAAAACTCTCAGAATATATAGATATATTAGATAAATAAAGCCAACTATTTAACAAATAACTTTATATCTTACGCTTAGAAACATGACCATTCCCTTTATCGGATTGATAACATATCTGCTATTTGTGTATTTTGAGCCAAATGTTTTTTTCCCAATTCTCGCTACTATTAGAGCACCGTTAATCATTATTCTTCTAACCGCTATTATCACCGTTATAAATGGTGGAAGGCCAATTAAGTCCAGACAAACCATTCTTCTAATCTTAATTATCGTTATTGGAGTTGTTTCTGTCTTAACTTCTCCCATTCCCAATTTCACGTTTCCCGGAGATCTTGGAACAACTTATGAAGCCAATTTGAGTGACCTGAAGCATCTTTTTCAATGGGCAGCGATGTTTTTTCTCTTCACAATGATATGCGGGGACAAAAGAAATATTGGTCGATTATATTACATTTTACTTTTATATGCCTCTGTGATAGGGATTGCATCACTCACCGCGGATTGGATTGGAGCAGTTCCTCTAAAAGGGGGGGTTGCAACATTGGATTACGAAAGGCTCACAAATTTTTTTGGGGGGTTTGGAAATACAACAAATGAGTTTGCCGCCTTTATGCTGTTTATGTTTCCACTACCTTTATGTATGATCCAAGATGAAAAGTCCTTTGTTAAAAAAATTATTTTCACCATACTCTCTCTGATATTTGTTGCTTGTGTAATTAAAACACAATCACGAGGGGCGTTTGTCGGATTAGTATTTGTTTTGCTGATAATAATATGGAATTTTAGAAAAAAGATAGGATTATTAATACTTGTTTTCATCATAGTTTTATATGCAGGAATAAACTCGTCGTATGAATACAGGGAGAGGGTTTCATCATTACGGTATGAGGAGGTTAAAGAGGGAAAAACAGGAAGAGGGAGAATTATACAATATAAATATTCAGCAGAATTGATAAAGTCATATCCGTTTACTGGAACAGGTATTGGAACATTTAAATTAGGGAAAATATACCTGCTGGGTCTGAACCCATATACAAACGATGCCAGGCAAGACACGCACAACGCATTTCTCGAGCTAGCCGCAGAAATCGGCTTGCCTGCTTTGATATTATATTTCTTTCTTATCCTATTTTCCCTGAGAGATATCAAATTTGCCGAAAATGTTTTTAAGTCGCGAAAAGATTTTGAAAAATTATCTGGTATGATTAGTGGTATTAAAATTGGTTTTTATGGTTTTTTAATTTCCATTTTATTTCTTTCAGAACAATACAATCTGATTCTTGCACAATGTTTTGCTTTTTCCGTAATTTCTAAAATGATAGCGGAGAGAAGTATCATTACAACAGCAGAATCAACATTGAATTTTAAAGAATAAGATAATTTTAACAATATATCTGGAAATCTTCCTCATAGAGGAAATATTTATACTTTGAAAACATTTATTTCGTTATCGATTATTAGAGCCTTGTTAGAGACATATTAATAAAAGATCGATATCAATATTAAATGGATAATAAGAGAATCAAGTTGATTCATCTTCTTCCGTCTCTCGATGTCGGGGGTAGAGAAAAAATTGTGTTTGAATTGGCGAAAAGGTTGGATAAAAGACAATTTGATATAGTTGTCTGTTGTTTGAGAAATCACGGTAAGCTATATAAATTATTTAAAAATGAGAATATCAAAATAAAATCGTTTGAAAAGGAAAAGGGCGTAGATATGGGTTTACCTTTCAAACTAAGAAAGTATTTCAGGGAGCAGAAAGCGGAGATAATTCACATACATAATCCTGGAGCGTTAATTTATGGTGCAATGGGATCAATTATTGGAGGGAATCCGGTTGTATTAAATACAGAACATGGATTTTCTTATAAAGAGAAGTTATCTGTGAGAATTTTAGATCAATTTTTCAGAAATATAATAGATATGAATATATGTGTGTCCAAAAAATTAAAAAATGAGCTTTCATCACATATATTTTTTAAGCAAAAAATAATTACCATCCACAATGGAGCAGAAGTTCCATCAGGAAAAAGTAATCTTCTATTATCTTTGAAAGAAAAAAGAAAAAATAATGGATTCGGGGATTCAGATATTATTATTGGCAATATTGGTAGATTAAAAGAAGTTAAAAACCATCATTTGTTAATCAAGGCAATGAAAAATGTAATAGATAAAAACCGACTTGTAAAGCTTCTCATTGTTGGAGATGGCCCTTTAAGGGGAGAACTCGAAGAGTTGACTCGGTCGTTAAAAATATCTAAAAATGTTGTTTTTTGGGGAGAGACTGAAAATGTGCATGACCTTTTAGATATTATGGATATTTTTGTGATGTCTTCTGTTAACGAGGGGCTTTCGATAACGATTTTAGAGGCTATGGCGCATGGGAAGCCTGTAATCGCAACGAGTGTTGGTGGAAATCCGGAGATTGTTGTCCATAACGAAACGGGGTTATTGGTTTCACCGTTCAATGTTGCAGAAATTTCAAGAGCGATTAAATTATTGTTGGAAAATCGAAATCGAGCGGAGTTAATGGGCAAAAAGGGTAGGGAAAGAGTTGAAAAATATTTTAATATTGAATCTATGGTAGATAATATAGAGAAAATTTATCTTGCTCTTTATGAGCATAAATTTAAAAATTGATACTATCCAAAAAGCGTTAATCAAATGAAGAGAATTTATGTTTAATCTTTTTTTGGCAAGTAGAGATTGAAATTTTTAGCTCAAAATATTTACTTCACCTTGCCATACTTTTTAAAAAACCTTTCTGTTTCCATTCATGGTCATTACCTGGATTGGCTCAGATACGGTGGGTTATACAGATCTTTATTGGGAAGAATCAAGGAAAGAGAAAAATGGGATCTAGAATCGCTTCTTAAGTACCAGGAAACCTCTTTACTTCAATTATATCGACACGCGATCGAGAATGTTCCATACTATGTTGAACAAGTTAAGCATGGCATCATCCCTTCGGAAGTAAAATCTATTGGTGATCTATCCTATTTGCCCATACTTGAGAAACAAGATTTAATTCAACAATCTGGTGAGCTGGTCGATAGGAACAAGAAAAAATATTTGTTAAAGAAAATCTACACAAGTGGTTCAACTGGAACCCCAGTTAAGATTTATAATTCTCGGAATGATTTTCAGAGAAAATATGCTTATCATCATATGCGTGTAATCCGTTGGGGTGGTGTTGATCTGGGAACTCCATATGCGATGGTAGGGGGGCAATTGATTGTTCCATTCAAAAAAAATAAACCTCCTTTTTGGGTTTGGAATTCCGGTTTGAACCAACTTTATATGTCTTCATACCACCTTTCATCTGATTTTTCAAAATATTATCTCGAAGAATTGAGAAGAAGGAAACTGAATTATATATATGGTTACCCATCTTCGCTGTATTCTCTGGCCTATTTTGCCAGAGAGTTTGAGTATGATGATATAAGATTTAACGTTGCATTTGCTAACGCGGAGCCTCTCCTAATTTACCAGAAGAACCTTATCGAGGAAGTATTCAAGTGCAAAACTCATGAGCATTATGGTAGTTCTGAATTCGTTGCATTGGCATCAGAATGTAGAGAAGGGAATATGCATATCTCTCCAGAAGCAGGTATTATTGAAGTTCTTGGGGAAAACAATAAACCCGTTGATAACGATCAGGTTGGAAAACTTGTGTGCACAGGATTGCTAAATTATTCAATGCCCTTGTTAAGATATAACACGGGTGATGTTGGTTCGATTAGCATAAGGACATGTGATTGTGGATGTGCATTTCCAATACTGGAGAAAGTGGAGGGACGAGAGGATGATTTACTCATAACGAAAGATGGAAGGAGAATTGGCAGACTCGATCCCGTTTTTAAGGGCGATCTTGGAATTAAAGAAGCGCAAATAATTCAGGAGACCATTGAGAGAATAACGGTAAAAGTTGTTCCTTCTAAAAATTACACAAATGAAAGGGGGGGAGAAATTGTCAAAAGGTTAAAGGAAAGGATGGGTGATATAAACGTGGAAATTATTCTTGTTAATAAAATTGAAAGAACCATGAGAGGAAAATTCAAGGCAGTTGTCAATAATATCAAATAACAAGCTCGAGATGTTTTGCAAATATCAAACTGATTAAAGCAAATTTGGTGGAAGATAAGAATGTGATTGATCATATGAAAGTTTTGCATATCATAAGCCATTTAAGGGTAGGGGGGGCTGAAAAAATCGTTATAGCACTCACAAATGAATTAAGAAAAAATGGTCACGATGTAACTTTGTGCTATCGTAAATCAGACTCTCTGGATAAATTATTGAAAGATGTTGATTTATTGGCCCTTCCCGGTGATAGCCTGATTGATGGAAAATATCTCTTCAATTTATACAAATATATTAGGGATAGAAACATAGATATCATTCATTCACACATACCAGGTCGGGAGAGCGTTTTATATGGTTGCATCGTTGCCATAATTACGAGGAGCAAATTTATTCTTACGATCCATGGGAACATATACAGGAAAAGAACAATAAAACTTATTTTATGGAGGATAATTTTCCAATTTGCAGACAGCATTGTTACCGTTTCCGAAATGATAAAGGCTGAATTTTTGAAGAGGACGAATATATCGCCCAAGAAATTGGTTAATATTACGAACGGCATAGATATATCCCATTATGGAGTTAGAATTGATCCTATTGTTAAGCGAAAAGAGTTAAATATTAGCAATGATTTTTTCCTCATAGGAGCCGTAGGGAATATCAAGCATGTAAAAGGATATGATATTTTGCTTAAATCTTTGCACCTGATCAAAGAGATAAAACCCAATGTGAAATTATTGATTGCAGGTGAAGTTAATAAGAAAATAGATATTAAATTCATGTATGAATTAAAAAAACTAATATCAGAATTAAATATAGAAGAAGATGTTGTTTTTCTTGGATCCCGCAAGGACATCAACGAAATTTTATCATTGATAGATGTATTTGTACTTCCTTCAAGAAGTGAAGGAACGTCGATATCTCTTTTGGAAGCAATGGCTTCCGGCAAAGGTATCGTTGCTACTGCCGTTGGCGGTACACCCAATATTATAATTGACAAGGCTAACGGTTTATTAGTTCAGCCTGATGATCCCGAAGCCCTGGCAAATGCTGTTTTGAGTTTATTAAATGATAGCTCACTTGCTTTGAGACTTGGAAATAGAGCTAGGCGGGACGCTGAAACAAAATATAGCTTGCAGATGATGATCGAAAAATATCAAACACTTTACAGGGACATACTCAAACTATAGTAGATCATTTACATGCACAAGTGTAGATTGATATAAAAATGATTTTCCCCAATAACCCGAATTATTAATGGAAACTTGCTACTCGTTCATAAGATAAAATTAAATTTCGGCAAACTTAGTACGTTAAAAAAGTTTTTTAATTAATACGAGAATATGTTTGTCAATGAGCATTCAAGTAAATATTGGTAAAAGAAATAAGATTATATATGTCAGTTTCTTTTCCTTGCTGTATAGATAAAATTTATAGATTTTTTAGGAAGTTCATGGGGTTGTAAGTATTTATTAGAAAATATGTTCAACTACATGGTATTAGCTACAAAAAAACCCACAATTAATGGCTAAATCATTGTGAGAGTTAAAAAGTTAACAATTTCGGCCGTCGGGGATATCTGCCCAGGAGAACACCCGCTTTGTATTGGCTTCGGGATGAAAAGCAAAGTCGAAAAGGAAGGAGAAGAATTCATTTTCAGGAATGTAAAAAAACTATTTGAAAAATCAGATATAGTGCTGGGAAACCTTGAGGGAGTCATTTCCGACTCTGGGTTTAAGGATGGGGATATAAATTCGATGATTTTCCGGGGGACCCCAAATTTCGTTGGTAGTCTAAAATTTGCAGGTTTCAACGTTATGAACATCGCTAACAATCATATATTACAACATGGTGATGAAGCCTTTTATGATTCAATAAAATTATTAAAAACAAACGGTATCGGCATTGTAGGTTTGAAATGCCAAGATAACAGTTTTTTATGCGAACCATTCATTATTGATAAAAATGATATGAAAATCGGATTGCTTGGATATTCTTTTCTCAGAGACCACTACTTTGCAAAGGATGCGCTGTATGCTGTTGCAAATGATGAGGCAATTTTTTATGATATTCGTAAATTAAAAAAAGAAGTTGATTTATTAGTTGTTTCTTGTCACTGGGGTACAGAGCTCATGCGTTATCCATCATCAAAAGAGCGAAGGATAGCGAAGCAGATGGTTGACGAGGGTGTTGATATCATTTTTGGGCATCACCCCCACGTAATCCAACCAATCGAAAAATATAAAAATTCGCTTATTTTTTATAGCCTGGGGAATTTTGCTGTTGATTTTATCTGGTTGCCGTCATACAGGGTTTCGGTTGTAGCCAAGATTATCGTATATGATTCTCTTGAAATTGATTATGAATTAACGTTCATTGAAATTAATAAAGATTATCAACCGAGTTTGATCGACACAGAAGGTTTAGGTTACTTGGACAAAATAGTAAGTTTGCAAAACTCTAAGCTTTGTAATCCTAAATTTAAAGAAGAAGATGGGAAGCTAGATAATTATTATATAAAGGAGGCATTAAAGCTTGAGAGGGAAAATACCAGAGCGAAAATATTATATTTTCTAAAAAATATGCATAGAACAAAACCCATTGTTTTTAAATACATTTTAAATAAACTACTATAAAATCATTAAGAATTATTAATTCATTTTGAAAAGAAAAGTTAATAAAACAAGTGTTTTTCACGTTATTCACTATAAAAATAGTGGAATAATTACTGTTGTATCTTCCCAGGTTTTATTCTCAACGAACGAAAATATTTTTTATAAGGTAATTATCTTTGAAACAGACAATCAATTGGAAGATAAATTAAAATCAAAAGGTATTGAATGCGTTACTCTGGGCTTAAATAGATATAATTATTTAAAAATTTTATTTAAGTATATAAGTATATTAAAGGAGAACAATCCCGAGATAATCCACACGCACTCCTTTTTACCGAGGTTGTTTACTGCTATAGTTAGTAAAATATTTATTTTTAACAGGAAACATATCATTTCAACATTTCACAATGATTATCCATATTTTAGTAGAAGTTCATTAAGAGATAAAATAAAAAGATATCTTGAATGCAAGAGCATTACTGCCACAAAGGCAACTCTATTGTGTTGTTCAAAGCAAATAGAGGAGAGAATTTCCAAAATATATGGATTGAGGGAAAGAGTACATCTGATACATCATGGAATTCCTATGAAACCATTGGATTATATCAACAGGGTGGAAAAAGTAAAAACTCAAAACACAATTACTGCTGTTTCCGTGGGAAGGTTATCAAATCAGAAAAATTACTCGTTTTTACTTAATTGTTGGGCGGAAATTGTTAAAAAAATCCCGAATGTGAAGTTGACTTTGGTTGGTGATGGAGAGGAAAAACAAAAACTTATAAATCTTGCAAACATTTTAGGCATCAGTAAAAATGTAGAGATCACGGGTTGGCAAAAAAATATTTACCCATACCTTGAAAGTGCGAACATCTTTATTTTATCTTCAATCCACGAAGGATTTCCCACTGCAATTCTTGAAGCTGCAAATTGTGGATTGCCGATAATAACCACCGATGTGTCGGGAGTGAGGGAAATAATCGAAAATGAAACAAGTGGACTGATAGTTCCTATAAATAACAGGGAAAAAATGGTTGAAGCGATATTCAAGCTAATAGAGGACGAGTCACTGAGGGAAATACTTGGAAGAAAAGCCCGAGAAATAGTTTGCTCGAAATTTCACGTCGATAATTATTTAGAAAAAATAGAATCTTTGTATGTAAATCTGACAAAACAATAATTCTTATCTTCTTTTACCTTTTGTTTCCAGTTGCAACTTTCTTAAGAAGCAGATAAATTTGTTATTCCTTTGTGTAATAGAAATTAATGGAAATAAAAAATAAAATTAAAATTCTACACGTAAATTACAGCCTCGGTATGGGTGGGGCTGAAAGGGTCATAGTAAATTATGCTAGATTTTTAGATAAGAATAAATTTGATGTAGTTGTATGCGCGCTGACAGAAGGAGGAGAGTATGAAAATGACCTGAATACGTATGGCATTAAATATTATGCGTTAAACAAAAAAAGGGGGTTCGATATAACTGTAATTCCAAAAATATTTCGGATAATCCGTTCAGAAAAAATTGACATTGTTCATTTGCACGATATTTCTTCAAGTTTGTGGGTTACACTACCCGCTATTCTCTCTGGAGTACATAGCATAATCAGGACCGAACATAACGTGAAAAGATTAAATATAAATTTTCTGTCAAACATGAAAAATTATATTAGCTTTTTTATGAGTATATTCCAGAAGAAAATAGTCTGTGTTTCTGAAGAGGTGAGAAAAACACATATAGGAAAGAATGCCTTATTTAACGATAAATACATAACTATACACAACGGAATAAATACAGAACTATTTGATGTTCAGGTAGATAGGGAAAAATATTTAAGAGAGTTTGATATAGAAGAGAAGTCAATAATTGTTTGTAATATAGGCCGTTTTTTCCCCCAGAAAGCTCACGAGATTTTTCTCCAATCCATCCAATATGTACTAGAGAAGAACAATGATGTTGCGGCATTGATTGTTGGTGATGGACCGAGAAGAGAGGAACTTGAAGAACTGGCACGGAAGTTGGAAATATTCGAACGGGTAAATTTTACCGGAAACCGGAGCGATGTTCCACAGATATTAAATCTCATCGACATATTTGCCCTATCGTCTGATTGGGAGGGATTTCCCATGACAATTCTGGAGGCAATGGCATGCGGCAAGCCTGTCGTCGTTACAGATGTAGGGGGAAACAGAGAAGCTATTATCGATGGGGATACGGGATATATTGTGCCGCCGAGGAATCCTCGCGCGATGAGTGAGGCCATCTTAAGTCTGATTAATGATAAGAGGTTGAGGGTAAGTATGGGAGTAAAAGGAAGAAAACTAGTTTTACATAATTTTAATGCTCGTGTCATGGTTCGTAAAACTGAACTGATATACGAAAAATTAATGAATATTAAAACCGAATAACAATCTCTTTTTCTAAATAAGTGGTAATCCCATTTATCACCTTGAGAACCAAATTACTTGAAATAAGTCTATAGATTGGTTTTTGAAGCATACATTGAAGGTTTCTTTGAGTCTATGAATAAAATAGATTTCAAAAACAATCTATATAAATTTTGTAAGTAGTAAGATGAAAATTATTTTTTATATAAGTTTACTTCTAATATTTTATGTGTATTTTGGATACCCGATTCTTCTTGTTATATTTTCTCGATTCAGACCAAAGCCTGTTCATAAAGAATTTTGGGAACCGACGGTTTCAATCATTATCTCTGCCTACAATGAAGAACTGTCTTTGCGTGAGAAGATAGAAAATACCCTTGCCTTGGACTATCCAAAAGAGAAAAAGGAGATTATCATCGCTTCAGATGCATCAACCGATAGGACCGATGATATAGTAAAGTCCTTTCAGTCTGAAGGTGTTGTCCTTATACGAAAAGAACCCAGAAGGGGAAAAACCGCTTCACAAAACAAAGCAGTTAACCATGCCAAGGGAGAGATCATAGTATTCTCTGATGCCACAACCCATTATGCCGGTAATGCTCTCAGGAAAATAGTGGAAAACTTTGCAGACCCCGAGGTTGGATGTGTTGGGGGTCTGCTCGAATATGTAGACACAGAAAATAATATAGTAGGTTCCGGTGGAGGGTTATACTGGAAATACGAAACATGGCTCAAAAAGATGGAATCTGCTACTGGAAGTCTGATTGGTGTAAGCGGTTGTCTGTATGCAGTAAGAAAATCTATCTATCGGCCACTTCCAGAAGACCTTATCAGTGATTTTCTCATTGCCCTTGAAACAGCTCGTATGGGTTATCGGACGGTTTTGGAGCCGGATGCAATTGCAAAGGAGAAGATTGAGGACAGGACGGGATCTGAGTTTCAGATGAGGGTGAGAGTAATAGTGCGCACGTTACGAGCCATATTGAAGTCAACGTGGGCACTCAATATATTTAAAAATACAAGGCTTGCCTGGCAGCTCTGGTCGCATAAGGTATTGCGGTACTCGGTCCCTTATTTTTTGGTCCTTCTCTTATTATCAAGCCTGTTTTTAGGAAGCCCTATTAATTGGATTTTTATTTCATTCCAAATGATATTTTACGGGATGGCAGGGTTTGGCTATTATATTCGAAGAAGAGACGCCGAAAATAGATTTTTGAATATCCCTTTTTATTTCTGTCTGGCTAATTTATCATCTTTTATTGCTTTCCTGAAAATGGTCAAAGGAGAAAAATATGTGGTTTGGGAAACAATAAGGGGCTAAAACTATTGTGAAAGAGAAGTTAAAATGACTAATCTACTCATAACGAAAAATAATTTAAATCAAAAATATACGTTCTATTCAATAGCCAAAAGAATAGGAGGTTGAGGAGGAATGGTGTCTTGCACAGGTGCTTCAGGAGAGGCTTGTAAAGGTCCTATATCAGGGGCTTGGCTAGGGACATTGACTCCTGCAAAGTCAGTGCCCTCAAATCCACTAATGGCTAATCCTGCACCTATAGCAGGGCTCTCTGGTTGTGGCTGAAAGTAGGGAATCGGCAGAGCCCCTGATTCAAACAGTTTTGGGTCAGCACTTTTGTTTTTAGCACCGAGGGTTCTATAGTTATTTAATCCGATTCCATTGCTATCGTCTTCATTATTTTGGCAGTCATAAATATTATAGTCAAAAACATTTCCATATGCGTTACGGTTTCCAAATTTAACGCAATAAGAGTTTTCTTTTTTGTTGATAAAGATGTTGTTGAAGAACTCAGAGTCCTGTATATTTCCCAAACTTACAGTCGAATGTTTTCCGTTTATAAAAACGTTGTTATAAATCATATGTGCTTCACTTCCAGTATAGTTAGCATCATCGAATAACGTTAATGCTTCTTCCCGGTTGGTTCCAATGCCAGCATCGAATATATTATAACGTATTGTATGATGGGCGCTTTCCCGTATATATCCTGTCAGAATTCCATCTTCCGTCGCAACCCCAGGAGGAAATGTGGAGTGGTCGATGGCTGATATGTAGTTTTTTTCAATAATAGAGCTAGAAACACCTGATACTTTTAGAGGGTAGCGTATCCCGTTAGATAGTATGTTTCCTCGAATTGTTAAAGGACCACCTCCTCCTGCCTCAAGGTTTACGTCACTCCACTTTGAAGTTAATTTGCAGTTCTTGATAGTATTGTGATGGCCATATCTAACAAGGATATCTCCCACCGTTTGATCTGATTGGCCGGGGCCCAAGATACCGTAATAGGTAACAGTTGTTGATATGGTAACGTTATTTACTGTTGTGTATTTGCACCCTCTTAAAACTATACCACCGCCTTTTGTATAGTCAGGGTCGAGCGTATTTCCTCCATAACCGTTCCTGATCTCCATGCTATATTTTTCACTGCCGATAACCCACCATTCGACTCTATCTAAATATATTCCTGTACCCTTAAGGTCTGCATCAACTATAACTCCATTTTCAACTGGTTTTAACGTTATTGGGTTACCCTGGGTTCCCAGAATGTCTTTAACGACGATATTCTCTTTGTAGAGTCCGGAATATATATTGATTGTATCTCCGGCGGTGACTACATCAATCGCACTTTGTATAGTTGGATATTTTTTTCCTGTCCCTACTTCTAATATCGATGCGTTACCTTTGCTTAGGAAAGTGAAAATGACAGATATTGATATTAAAACTTTGAACATAACAATTTTTTTGTTCATGTTTTTGATCATTATTCCTCGTCTCGTTTAGTTTGAGTTATCTTTTTGATAATAACACGACTTTGAAAGAATATTCTACTTTAGTTTTGGATAAGTATTTTTTTAATCAATATATTTGCCCAACTCATTTGACAGAGCGCTTTCATTTCCCCAATTATCATAGGATGTCAATGCAAAATACCAGGTTCCAGATGAAAGACTATTAATTGTATATTCAGTGACATTTCCGACGTTAATTGAGTATCTATAATGCCCCGGTGTATTTCCAAAATATATAATGAATCCGGAAGGGGTGTTGGATAGTGTCGCATCGCTGGATAAATAAGGAATGGTCCAGTATAATTTTGCAGCTCCAACATCACTCGGTGATGAAACAGAATCGAAACCCTTCCAGTCGCCTCCGCAACTTGAAAAAAACGAAAAAATGACAAAAAGGAAAATTAGAGCAGCAAAAAATTTCCTAGAAGGTGTTTTCAAAAGGTGGTAGCAGAACATTTAAGCACCAATAATAATTTCATCTCATACATGCATACACCATGCCAGATTTTAAAATCATGTAACATATTGAATTGGATAGAAAAAAAGCTTAATATAGCATAACTATAATTTCAAAATTGTAATTGTTGTGATGATAAATTCAATTTTTGCAAATCAAAATTATTTTCTTTATTTTATAGAATTGACATAGAGGATTGATTAACTTTTAAATTTTAATATTTTCAATTTTAATAATTCTCAAAATAAATAGAGGGTTGTAATGGTAAGTAACAAAAAAAGATGGTTTTAGAAATTTATTCAAAATTTTGTGAGATAATATTTTTGGATGAATAAAAATAACGATTTGTATTTGCTTTCGCTAAAGTGAAACAACCTGATTTTGATAAGAAAAAAGTATTATTGATTGCATATCACTTTCCTCCAAGCTCAGAGGTCGGAGGTATAAGGCCCGCAAAATTTGCAAAGTATTTACCTGAATTTGG
>JABAOC010003593.1_pt1 | contig 27660 bp, 26 predicted proteins | sample 7062161 | NCBI WGS metagenome assembly JABAOC01 (sample SAMN14538625, study PRJNA623070) | marine sediment metagenome | biome: marine biome [ENVO:00000428]; feature: marine pelagic biome [ENVO:01000023]; material: deep marine sediment [ENVO:00002113] | place: India: Gulf of Khambhat ... | reverse complement strand
CCGAGATAGAGAGAATCATTCAAAAAGCGCTTGTCTGCCGTGTGGGTCTCTCTGACGGGGATTCCCCGTATGTGGTTCCCGTGTGTTTCGGATTCAAGGACGATACTCTCTACTTTCATTCGGCACAGGAGGGGAAAAAGATCGAAATACTGAGAAAGAACAATAAGGTCTGCTTTGAGATGGACATCGACACAAAGCTGATAGAAGGAGAAAAAGGATGCGACTGGGGAATCCAGTACACGAGCATCATCGGTTTCGGGAGGGCCTCTTTTATCGAGGATATTGAGGAAAAAAAGAAAGCGCTGCAGGTTCTGCTCGAGCATTATTCGGATAAATCCTACGAATTTCCGGAGCCGTCCTTGGGTCAGGTGGCGGTCATCAAGATCCAGGTCGAGAGCATGACAGGGAAAAAGACGGTTCCAGGGGGTTGAAAAAAAAATCTCGTTTTTGTATCATTGTTGTATCTCAAGTAAGCGAGGGTTAATCATGAAAAAGCACATTTTTATCGTATTGCTCGGTTCTTTTTTACTGGCAAGTTGCAGTATTTACATGCCTTCCCCTACTGAATATCCGCCCCCAGTGGAGGAATATCCTGTGGAGGAAGTGCAGGAACCTACTCCTGGACTGGATGTGTCCTATTTCTATGACTCTCTTTCTCCCTACGGAGTATGGGTCTATCATCCTGTCCACAGGTATGTGTGGGTTCCCGCGAACATGCCGCGCGCCTGGCGCCCGTACACCAGAGGTCGGTGGATTTGGACAGACTATGGCTGGACCTGGAGATCTCGGTGGGCCTGGGGCTGGGCCCCTTTTCATTACGGACGCTGGGGCTGGGAAGGAGATATGGGCTGGTACTGGGTTCCCGGAACCACATGGGGTCCCTGCTGGGTCACCTGGCGTCACAGCGACCTCTACATTGGCTGGGCTCCTCTTCCTCCAGGAGTCCGTTTTGTCCCGGGAGTCGGAATCAGGCATGTGAATGTTTCCATCCCCGCGAGATACTGGATATTTGTGAACGGACCTTATTTCATGAATTCATCTGTATACAGGTACGTGTTTCCGTTTGAGCGGAACTTGACGATTATCAACTACACTGTCCATCAGACGAATATCTATCACCGGAATAACAGAGTCTACAATGAGGGATTCGGACATGGTCGTGCCCAGAAAATCACAAAAAAGACTATCACAAAGATCAAGATCAAAGACTCCCATAAAGCTGATAAAAGAGGGATGGATTCCGAATCTGTCGAAGTGTACAGACCTAAAATTAAGAGGAACGAGCGCGCAAAACCAAAAAAAGCCGTAGAAAAAATAAAGGTCAAAGACGAAATTTCCAAATCCAAGACGACCATCAAAAAAACCTCTAAAGGTGCCGCTGCGGGAAGAGAAGAGTCTATGCAAGAAGTTCACCAACGCGAAACAGAGATGCTGGAACGAAGCCAAAAGAAAGAAATCAATGAACTCGAAAGGAGAAAAGAAGCGCAAAAAAAAGCGGCCAAAACTGAAGCCGAGAAAGCTAAGGTGGAAAGAGAATACCAAGAGAGATCCTCAAAGATAAAGAAGAGTCATGCGAAGGAAAAGACGGAGATAAAGAAGAGACACGAAAAGGAAAAATCAACAAAGAAGAAAACAGGGAAGAAGGAAACAGAGAAGAAGGAATCAAAGAAGAAAACGGTTAAGAAAAAGAAAAAGAAATAGGGCGTTTCAGTCCTGCTGCACTGAATATTTCTCAAGAATATCTTCGGGGATAATTTCGGGTCTTCCTGTTTTTGCGCTTATCAATACATAGACAAGCTCTCCCTCAGTCGTGATCTTTTCCGTCTTTTTTTTCAGGATCTGGAAGCGGACTCTCACGCTTTTCTGCTTGATTTCCTCAATCCAGGTCCTCACAATGATTGTATCCCCGAGGTACAGGGGTTTTTGGAATTCGATGCGAGCGGATTGGGTTGTCCAGGAATAACCCCTCTTGAAAAATTCTTCCATCGGCATTTTGTAGCATCTTCCCATCTGGTCCCACCGTGCGAACAGCACATAATCGAAATAGACGGATTGGTGGACATGCCCGTTGAGATCGACTTCATGCGGCCTGACAGACATCTCGGTATCGAATTTTTTACGCATCCATTCTCCTTTCCTTGAGTATTCTCAGGATGATAAAGATTTGGCCTGTTAAAATGATGACTCCCCCAAGTATTGTCCGCAGAGAAGGGATTTCGTGAAGGAAGAGAAAGGCGAACATAATTCCGTAGACGGGCTCAAGGAAGTGGATGAAGCTGGCAGTCTGGGCGCTTACGCGTTTCATCCCTTTGATGAAGAGAGTATGGGAACCTGCCGTGCAGAACACGCCGAGGATACACAGCAGAAGAATGTTTTTGGCATCCAGAGAGGGGCGCAGCACAAAAAAGAAAGGGAGGAGGAAAAGGGTTGCAAAAAGATCCTGATAAAAGGCGAGGAGCATGCTCGGAAACTGAAGTGTCAGCTTTCTGTTCAGGACGGTGAGCACCGCAAAGGTCAAACTCGCCAGCAGCCCCCAGAGGACACCCACAAAGGTTGAATCGTCGAGTTCGAAACGCGGGATGATCAGGAACACTCCCAAAAGACAGAAGAGCGAAAAAACGATGTTGAGTTTGATGATTCTTTCCTTGAAGAGGAAGGGTTCGAGGAAAGTTGTGAACACCGGATAAGACGAGAAAGACAGAAGGCCGACCGCGACAGTGGACACCTGGATGGATTGGAAGAAGGCCACCCAGTGGACCGAGAGGATAAAGCCGAGGAAGACAAGTGTAGCAGAGTTTTTTCCCGGGGGGATTTTCAGGCTTTGTCTGGAAAGTACCAGGATGAGAGCCAGCGTGATGCTGGCGAAAAACACACGTCCCAGGACGATGATGAGCGGCGAGAGAACGACCCATTTTCCGAACAGTCCGGCTAATCCGAAGAGCAGGACCGCCGTGTGGATCTCCGCAAGACCCTTCTTTGGGGTCAGGCTTTGATAACTTTGATGATTCATCTTCGGCATTTCATCTTCTTCATCGAATTTAATTTGATTTTTCAGCCGCACTTGATGAAATCGTTAACCGAGCTGAATTCTGTTTGATAGTGATGCCACATTTATTCATAGGATTAAACAATCAAAGTTGTCAAAGCCTGACCCCAAAATAATTTTTTGAATTGAAGGGAAATTATGATACTATAACCTTTAAAAAAGGAATTCAATTTCCTGACCTGAATTCAAACACCTATCAAAATGAGCTATCTGATTTATGCCCGAAAGTACAGGCCTCAGACATTCGAGGAGATGATCGGCCAAAAGCCCATCGTTCGAACTCTTCAGAATGCTATCAAAAACAACAGAGTCGCTCAAGCCTATATTTTTTCCGGGATGAGGGGTGTGGGAAAAACAACCGCAGCTCGCATCTTAGCCAAAGCTCTGAACTGTCAGCAAGGACCAACCCCGATCCCATGCAATAAGTGTGAATTCTGTCTGGGGATCAATGAGGACCGCTCTGTGGATGTGCTCGAGATCGATGGAGCCTCCAACAGAGGGATCGATGAGGTGAGGTCTCTCCGGGAAGGAGTCAAGTACAAGCCGATTCACAGCCGCTACAAGGTCATCATCATCGATGAAGTCCACATGCTCACGCGCGAAGCGTTTAATGCCCTGCTGAAGACTCTTGAAGAGCCGCCGCCCCATACCGTTTTCATCTTTGCCACGACTGAATTCCACAAGGTTCCCGCCACAATAGTCTCTCGCTGCCAGCACTTTGAGTTCAAGAAGATCTCCCAGAAAGAGATCATCAAGCACCTGATCGATATCACTCAAAAAGAAAAGATTGAGGTCTCCTCTTATGGCTTGAATCTCATCGCCGAGGCCGCGGACGGCAGCCTGAGAGATGCGCAGAGCCTTCTGGACAAAGCGGTGGCTTTTTCAGGAAATATCATCAGAGACGAAGATCTGAAGGAAGTCCTTGGAACCATAAGCCGGGAAATCCTGTTTTCTTTTTCCAATGCCATTCTCGAGGAAAAACCGGAGGAAATTTTTGCACTCGTGGAAAAAGTGATTGAATACGGTTATGACATCCGGTTCTTCTATAAAGAGCTGATTCAGCATTTCAGAAATCTGCTTCTGGTCAAATCGGTCAAGAGTCCTCAAGACCTGCTGCCCCTCAACGAGGAAGAGATAGAGGATTTGAGAAAAGAGGCGGAAAAAGCGTCTCGGGAGGAATTGCTCCGGCATCTCGTCGTTCTCCAGGGCGGAGAACAGGAATTGAAATTTTCCTCTCATCCGAGAATATACCTGGAGGTTTTCCTGGTTAAGCTGTGTCATTTCAAAAAAATTGCCGACGTGAAGGATATCATCAAGGATTTGGAGGACCTCAAGAAGGGGATAACCACTCCCTCGGCCAAACCTTTCCCCAAAACCGATGTTCGAGAACCGAGCCGGACGCCCCGAAAGGAGAAGTCCAAGCCTCCTGAGCCAGAAATGAAAGAGTCGCTCTCTCCAAAGATAAAGAAGGAGAACGGAAAAAGAGGCAGAGAGATTGACATGGCTATGAAGGATCCTTCTGTGAAATCATTCATGGATACGTTTAAAGCCCGGGTGATATCAGTCAAACCTGTCGAGAGAGCCAAAAAGAAGGAATGAGATACAGTCTTTTGGATTTATAAGGAGATTAAAAAATGAAAGGTGTGGGAAACTTGCAAAAAATGCTCAAAGCCGCCAAAGAGATGCAGGAGAAGCTCCAGAAAGAATTAGTCGAGATGAGAGTGGAGGGATCGAGCGGGGGAGGGATGGTGACCGTGACCATTGACGGTCAGAAGAACCTGATTTCCATTCGTATCGACCCTGAAGTGGTGAACAAAGATGATGTCGACATGCTCCAGGACCTGATAATGGCTGCATTCAATGATGCGGGAACCAAAGTGGACGAAGAGCTTTCCCAGAAGATGGGGAGCCTTGGATTAGGTGGGAAAATACCGGGTCTTTTCTAATGCTTGATCATACACATCCTCTGAATCGTCTCATCGAAGAGCTGAAAAGTATCCCGGGAATCGGAGCCAAAACTGCCCAGAGGATCGCATTCTATCTGACAACTCTTCCCCAGGAGGAAGTGGAGAATCTTGCCGCGGCAATAAAAGAAGCCAAGCAAAACACGTTTTACTGTTCGATATGCAACAGCATGACACACGTCGACCCATGTGAGTACTGCTCTGATAAGGGGAGGAGTGATGAAATTCTGTGTATCGTTGAAGAGCCGTTCAATATTTCTTCTATAGAAAAAACCGGGATTTTCAACGGGAGATATCATGTTCTTTTAGGGGCTCTTTCTCCGTTAAAGGGCGTCGGCCCGGATGAGCTCAAGACAGAAAAACTTGTGAAAAGAATAAAAGAAGGCGGTTTCAAGGAGATAGTGATCGCCACGAACACCACTGTGGAAGGGGAGTCCACCGCCCATTATGTGGCGAGAGTCCTCAAAGATTTCAAGGTGAAAATGACAAGACTCGCTATGGGCCTTCCTGTCGGATCCGATATCGATTATGCGGACCAGGTCACGATCAAGAAGGCGTTAGAGGGAAGGACAGAGATAAAAGAATAGATTTCAGGATTCCAGTCGAATCTTTGAAAAAACCGGGAAGAATGATGAAGACAGAGAAGTGCGAGGTCGAAAAATTAATGTTTGGTTTATCGTTTGAGAATGCAAATTGGGATCATAAGATATCTCTGATTATCGACAGCATGGGGATTCCGGTGGAAGACACGATCTTGAATCAAATGTGAGGAGGCTCTATGAAAGAGACGATTGAAATACGCTGGCACGGCCGAGCAGGCCAGGGAGTTGTTACGGCGGCGGCGACTTTAGCGGACGTACTTTCCTCCGAAAAGGACATACATGTCCAGGCGTTTCCTGAATTCGGAGCAGAAAAAAGAGGCGCGCCGATCCTGGCGTTCAACCGCATCAGCCAGAAGCCTATTCGGACACACAGCCAGGTTTACTATCCGGATATTGTTGTGGTCACAGACCCATCACTTCTCGGTATGGTGGACATCAGCAGCGGGGCCAAAGACGATGCGATTTTTCTGATGAACACGACTTTTGATGTCTCTCTCATCCGGAAGAAACTTTCTCTCGGAAAGAAAAAGATCTATTCATTGGATGCGTACACGATCGCTTCCGATGAGCTGGGCCGGCCCATCCCGAATGTCCCGATGGTCGCAGCCTTGGTGAAGGTCACCGAGATGATGGGGCTTAAGAAGTTCAAAGAAAAAATCAAAGTCTCTCTGAGTAAAAAGCTGCGCCCTGAGGTCGTGGAGATGAACATGCGGACCATTGACAGAGCTGTCAAGGAGGTGGCGGAAGGATGAGTAAAGAAAAATGGAAGGAATTGACCATCGGCACAATCAATCTCGATGCCGGGAATTCAGTGAACAATTTGACAGGTACCTGGAGGTCTGGACAAAAACCTGAGTTTATCGAGGAAAACTGCATCCAGTGCTTGTTCTGCTGGTTGTACTGTCCTCACTTTGCCATTTTGGTCGAAGGGGGAGAGGTGAAGGGGATCAATTATGATTACTGCACAGGATGCGGCATGTGTGCTGTGGAGTGTCCGTCCAAGGAAAAAGCCATTGTCATGGTGAAAGAGGAAGTCCAACTGGCTGAAGGGAGTGAAAAATGAGCACTCTGAAAACGTTAAACGGAAATCAGACGATCGCAGAGGCCGCAAGGCAGATCGACCCGGATGTCATTGCCGCCTATCCCATCACTCCGTCCACGGCGATAGTGGAGACCATCGCGAAATTTCAAGCGGATGGATTGATCACCGGAGAATTTGTGTGTCCGGAGAGCGAACACAGCGCGATGAGCGTGTGTATCGGCGCCGCTTCGGCAGGAGGACGGGTGATGACCGCAACCGCTTCCCAGGGATTGGCTCTGATGTGGGAGATGCTTTACATCGCTGCGGGCCTGAGGCTTCCGATCGTGGCGGGAATCGCCAATCGTTCGCTGAGTGCTCCGATCAACATACACGGCGACCACAGCGATACGATGGGCGCTCGTGATTCGGGATGGATTCAGATTTACTCTGAGAATTGCCAGGAAGCCTATGACAATTTTATCCAGGCCTTCCGTATCGGAGAGCACCTGGATGTCAGGACTCCTGTTCTTGTCGGGCTGGACGGTTTCATCATCAGTCACTCGATGGAAGTCATTCAGGTGGAAGATGACGCCAAAGTCAAGAAATTCGTCGGGGAATACAAGCCGGTCTATCCTCTTCTGGATACCAGCCAGAAGATGACGGTCGGCCCGCTCGATTTCACCGATTATTATTTTGAGCACAAACGAAATCAGATCGAGGGAATCGAAAACGCCCCTTCCGTTATAGAGGCGGTCGGGAAGGAATTCGGGAAGGCGTTTGGCCGCGAATACGGATTTTTCGAAGAATACAGAATGGATGATGCCGAGATGTGTTTAGTAGTGATGAGCTCTGCGGCCGGCACGTGTAAAGATGCCGTAGATGAGCTGAGGTCCGAAGGGACAAAGATCGGGCTGTTGAAGCCGCGGATTTTCCGCCCGTTTCCCCATCAGAAAATGGCCGAGGCTTTGAAGAAAATGAAGGCTGTAGCGGTTCTTGATAGGTCTTCGAGCCCCGGAGCTTTTGGAGCCCCTCTGTTCACCGAGATCCGTTCCGCCCTGTATGATTATGAGGAGCGACCGCAGGTCGTGAATTATGTCTACGGCCTCGGAGGACGGGATATCATGATCGAGCATTTCAAGGATGTGGCCAAAAAGCTGGAAAAGATCGCTGAAACCGGAAAAGTCGAGGAGGCGTTCGGCTACATCAATTTGAGAGAGTAGAGGAAAGGGAGAAGAAAATGGCAAAACTCAAAGATTTAGCCCAGATGGAAGATAGACTGGTCGCAGGCCACGGCATGTGTCTGGGTTGTGGAATTCCTCTCATATTTAAGGTTGTGTTGCGGGCCACAGAGGACCCGCTGATCATTGCCAATGCCACAGGCTGTTTGGAAGTCTGCACGACCATATTTCCCAGAACCTCATGGAATGTTACCTGGGTTCACAGCGCGTTCGAGAATGCCGCGGCGACGATTGCAGGAGTGGAATCCATGTACCAGGCCCTGAGGAAAAAAGGACGGATCCCCAAGGACAAGAAGATCAAATTTATGGGCGTCGGAGGGGACGGCGGCACGTATGATATCGGACTCCAGGCGCTTTCCGGTGCCGTGGAGAGAGGCCATGACATCGTCTATGTCTGCTACGACAATAATGTCTATGCCAACACAGGCGGGCAGAGGTCTTCTGCGACTCCTCTGGGAGCTTCCGCGACGACCTCCCCGGAGGGAACAAAGATTCCGGGTAAGCTCCAGCGCCGGAAGGATCTCACGAGAGTGCTGGTGGCCCACAACATTCCGTATGTGGCCCAAGCTGCTCCGAACAGATGGCAGGACCTGTACAACAAGGCGAAGAAGGCTTTCGAGACCGAAGGCCCCGCGTTCCTGAATATTCTCTGCCTCTGTCCCACAGAATGGAAATATGACGAATCTCAAGGGATTCGGCTGGCACAGACCGCTATCGACACATGTGTCTGGCCTCTGTACGAGGTCGAAAACGGGAAATACAAGATCAATTACAAACCCAGAGAAAAGAAACCGATTTTGGAATGGCTGAAGCCTCAGGGAAGATTTCGACATCTATTCAAGGAAGAGAATGCTCCGATTTTGGAGGAGATCCAGAAGCAGGTCGATGAGGACTGGGAGAATTTGAACACGCTCGCAAGCCTGAGTGCGTAATGAACGGGGGAGATTCGAATGAAAATCACTCAGATTGATGTCCATCAAGTGAGTTATAAACTCCTGGATCCTCAGTATGCCTGGTCCCGTGGCCAGGCAGTGACATCGTTCATAAGCACGATAGTAAAAATCTCCACAGATGAAGGATTGACCGGGTATGCCGAAGTCTGCCCTCTCGGGTCAGCGTATATGGATGCTTACGCGCGCGGGGTCCCGAGCGGGATCGAGGAGATCGGGCCTCTCCTTTTGGGACAGGATCCCTGCCAGCTCAACGGCATCAATCACCTGATGGATTCTGCGCTGACCGGGCACAATTACATCAAATCCCCTCTGGATATCGCCTGCTGGGACATACTCGGCCAGGCTGCGGGAGTTCCTGTGTGCACGCTCTTGGGCGGGCGCACGATGGATGATTTTCTCCTTTACAGAGCCATATCTCAGGGCACTCCCAAGGAGATGGCGGATGACGTGGCCCGTTACAGGGAAGAAGGCTACCGGAGATTCCAGCTCAAAGTCGGCGGCGACCCGGATGATGACATCAAACGCATCAAAGCCGCCCTCAAAGTCATCAAGCCTGGCGATATTCTTGTGGCAGATGCAAACACAGGTTGGCTGGCGCATAAAGCGATCCGTGTGGTCAACGCTCTGGCAGGGGAGGACTATTATGTTGAACAGCCGTGCTCGACTTTGGAAGAATGTTTTGCGGTCCGGGCACATACGCATCAGCCTATGATTCTGGATGAAGTGATCAGAGGTGTCGAATCCCTCTTGGCGGCTCATCATCATCAAGCTATGGACGTTGTCAACCTGAAAATTTCTCGGCTTGGAGGTCTAACCAAAACCAAATTGATGAGAGATATATGTGAATCTCTCGGCATTGCGATGACCATGGAAGACAGCTGGGGCGGGGATGTGACCACTGCAGCCATTGCTCATCTTGTCGGGAGTACACGCCCTGAATTGTATTTCACATCGACCGACTTCAACAGCTACAATGACGTTCATCTGGCTGAGGATGCCCCCCGGAGGAAAAAGGGGAGGTTGGAGGTTCCGATTCAACCGGGTCTCGGGATTCATGTCGAGGAGAAGAAGCTGGGCCGTCCAGTAGTTATCATTAAATAGACGGGGACGTTCACCAAGGTACTGCCTTAGCGCATTCATTCCTCTGCCTCAACAGTATCTCATAAGATAACCTTTTGTGGATGTCCTTTATGGTCTAGAGTGGCACCTTGGGAAACGCCCCCAAATTCTTTTTTTTTAAAAAAAGACTTGCATCGTTTCATGATATGTGATATATCAGATATCAGAAGAGGTGGATAAATTGGCCGAAAAAAGCATACTCAATATTAAATCGTTAAAGGATCAGGTTTATGAATATTTGAGAGACCAGATGCAGAAGGGAAAGATCCGTCCGGGAGAATCCATCAACATGGAGGAAACCAGCAGAAAACTGGGAGTGAGCAAAACACCATTAAGAGATGCACTGCTCCAGCTCGAGATGGAGAGCTTCGTGTCCATCCTTCCGCGCCGCGGTGTGGTCGTGAACCATCTCACGCTCCAGGATATCAGGGAATACTACGCGATCATCGGAGCTCTGGAGAGCACGGCTCTTTTGAGCGCATTTGACAGGCTGAAGAAGGAAGACATCGAGAAATTGCGCGCGCTTAACAACCATATGGAAGACGCCATCAAGAAGGATGATTTCAACCTCTATTACAAGAAAAACCTCCAATTCCATGACACTTTTCTGGGTCTCTGCAAGAACAACAATTTGGTGAGGATCGTGAACAACCTCAAGAAAAGACTCTACGACTTTCCGCGCCAGCAGGGTTTCGTGAAAGCATGGGAGTTGTCCTCCATTAGAGAACACAGAGAACTGGTGAAGCGGATTGCACAGAGACGGCAGAAAGAAGCGGCGAGTTATATCCGAGATGTCCACTGGTCTTTCGAGGTTCAGGAGAGATTCATCAAGGATTACTACGCACACGCTGCAGCTTTATCGAAGAAATAGGCATCGGAGATGAGAAAAGGCACAATTTTTGACGTCAAGCGCTATGCGATCCACGATGGTCCAGGAATCCGGACCACTGTTTTTCTCAAAGGCTGTCCTCTTCAATGTCAGTGGTGCCAGAATCCAGAAGGGATCGAGCCAGGCCCTGAGATCTTCATAAGGCAGAAACGTTGTGCAGAGGATTGCGATGCCTGTGTTTCCGCGTGTCCCCAAGGCGCAATATCTAAAAATGGACATTCGATAGATATCGATAGAGAGAAATGTGATTTCTGCAAAAAATGCGAGGACGCGTGTGTATACGATGCTCTGGAGATTGTCGGACAGGATGTCACGGTCGCACAAGCCATGGAAGAGATCGAGAGAGATCGGGTGTTCTTCGATGAATCAGGGGGTGGGATCACTTTCTCCGGAGGAGAACCGCTGATGCAGCTTGAGTTTTTAGAGATGCTCCTCACTGAAATTAAAAAGAAAAAAATTCATGTCACACTGGATACTTCAGGATATGTATCCTTCCAGGACCTGAAGAAGGTGAGCGGTCAGGTGGATCTGTTTTTGTATGACCTCAAGATCATGCATGACGAAAAGCATAAGAAATACACCGGGGTATCCAACAGGATTATCCTGGAAAACCTGCGGAAGCTCACAGAAATGGGAAAGGCTGTTGCTGTCCGGATTCCGCTGATTTCAGGAATCAATGACGATGATCAGAATATCGAGGCCTTGACGGCGTTTCTTCAAAGTCTGAGAAATATACAACACATCAGCCTCTTGCCCTATCACAGCGGAGGATGCGAAAAATACCGGAATCTCAGAAAACAAGATTCTTTGAGAAAATTCAAGCCCCCCTCAGTCACAAGGATGGATGAGATCGAGAAGATTTTGACCGGATCCGGATTTTCGATCAAAACAGGAGGATGAGCCATGAACCCAAGGATAAATAAATTAAGAGGGCAGAGCCTGAGGGCCAAGCCCCGCATGACTCCGGAGCGAGCCAAACTGGTCACAGATTTTTACATGAGCGCCGGAGTGGAAAAGTTCTCTGTCCCTGTTCAGAGAGCGTTGGCCTTCAAATATATTCTCGAGCACAAATCCGTATGCATCAACCCGGAAGAGCTGATCGTGGGAGAGCGGGGCCCGGCTCCGAAAGCGACACCGACCTATCCTGAGATCACTGCGCACAGCCTCGAGGACCTCAACATCCTGAATACACGAGAGAAAACGTCCTTTTCAGTCGATGAAAAGACGAAGAAACTCTACACAAAAGAGATCATACCTTTCTGGAGGGGGAAGTCGATCAGAGACAGGATCTTCAGAGCGGTTTCTCAAGAATGGAAAGAAGCGTTCGAAGCGGGAGTCTTCACGGAATTCATGGAGCAGAGAGCTCCGGGACACACGGTTCTGGACGATAAGATCTACGCAAAGGGATTCCTGGATTTCAAGCACGACATCGAGACAAGCATCCAGAACCTGGATTTCTTAAAAGACCCGGAGGCGTATAAGAAAAGGGAAGAGCTGAAGGCCATGGCCATCTGTGTGGATGCGTTGATCATGTATGCCGGGCGTCATGCAGAGAAAGCGAAACAGCTGGCGAGGAAGGAAAAGAATCCGAAGCGAAAAAAAGAGCTGGAAAGAATCGCCCGCAACTGTTCCCGCGTGCCGGCTCATGCCCCGAAAGATTTCTGGGAAGCGTTGCAGTATTACTGGTTCGTGCACCTCGGAGTGATCATCGAGCTGAACACCTGGGATTCGTTCAATCCTGGACGCCTGGATCAGCATCTGTATCCTCTTTACAAAAAAGGACTGGAGAAGGGAACACTGAGCAAAGAAAAAGCGAAGGAGCTTTTGCAGGCATTCTGGGTCAAATTCAACAATCAGCCCGCGCCTCCGAAAGTCGGTGTGACCGCTGAAGAGAGCGGCACCTACACGGATTTCGCCCTGATCAACACGGGTGGAGTCAAGCCCGATGGCTCGGATGCGGTGAACGAACTGTCTTTTCTGATTCTCGATGTCATCGAGGAGATGAGAATTCTCCAGCCGAGTTCCATGGTCCAGATCAGTAAAAAAACTCCAGACAGCTTCCTCAAGCGGGCGTTGAAGATTATCAAGACGGGCTTTGGACAGCCATCCGTGTTCAACACAGACGCCATCGTCCAGGAGCTGGTGAGGCAGGGGAAGTCGATCGAAGACGCGCGAAACGGCGGAGCCAGCGGGTGTGTCGAAACAGGCGCGTTTGGAAAAGAGAATTACAACCTGACCGGGTATTTCAACCTCCCCAAAGTCTTTGAGATCACACTGAACAACGGGATCGACCCCCGGACAGGGAAAGAGATCGGGCTGAGGACAGGCGATCCGGTATCGTTCCAGTCGTTCGAGGAACTGTTCGAGGCATTCCAAAAGCAGGTCTGCCATTTTGTGGACATCAAGGTCGAAGGGAGCAACATCATCGAGAGGCTGTATGCCGAATACCTGCCCGCTCCTTTCCTCTCGATTCTCATCGATGATTGCATCGCCACCGGGAAGGACTACCACGATGGCGGGGCCCGGTACAACACGTCTTATATTCAAGGAGTGGGCATGGGGACGATGACCGATGTGCTCGCCTCCGTGAAGTACAATGTCTTTGACCAGAAGCACATCCGCATGAAAAACCTGTTGAAGGCGCTGAAAGACAACTTTAAAGGGAACGAGTCGCTGCGGCAGAGATTCCTGAATAAATCCCCCAAATACGGGAATGATGATGATTGCGCGGATGAGATCACGCGGGCGATATTCGAGATGTATTACGAGACAGTCAGCGGAAGACCGAACACAAAAGGGGGATTCTACCAGATCAATCTTCTGCCCACCACGGTTCATGTCTATTTCGGGAAGGTGGTCGGCGCCACTCCAGACGGAAGAAAGGCCGCTGAGCCTCTATCCGAAGGAATCTCTCCAGTTCAAGGCTCTGACCGGAAAGGGCCCACAGCCGTGATTCAGTCTGCCGCCAAGATAGACCATCTGCGGACAGGAGGAACGCTTCTCAATCAGAAATTCACTCCGCATCTTCTCGCAGACGAAGAGGGAATCGATAAACTCGCCCATCTTATCCGGTCCTATTTCAAGCTGGATGGCCATCATATCCAGCTCAATGTGGTCAGCGCTGAAACTCTTCGCAAAGCTCAGAAGCATCCTGAAAAATACAGAGACCTGGTCATCCGGGTGGCGGGATACAGCGATTACTTCGTGGACATCAGTGTCGACCTGCAGAACGAGATCATCAAGCGGACAGAACACCAATCCTTCTAATCTAATGGGGTCGCGTCTTAACATTTAACATTTCTCAAAGATGTGAAGTCTGAAGGGGCCGCATCTTAACATTTGACTTTACTAAGAAAAGAAGAATGGATATTTTCATTATCTGTGTGTTTCCGTCATATTGGCTATTAAAAAAATTTTCGAGTAATTCTGATATTAATATCAAATGTTAAGACGTGACCCCTTCCTTATTTGTTTTTAACAGTAATGTTAAATGTTAAGACGCGACCCCAATCCTGCTTGATTTATTACCGCAGGACTGGTATATCAATGGTTCTTGGGAAGAAAAATCATAAATGAGGAGTGAGACTATGTTTGATCCTTCCATCTATAAGCAAAGGCGGGACCGTATGAAAGACCAGATCCAATCTGGCTTGATTCTTTTCCTCGGAAATGAGGAATCCCCGATGAATTATCCAGACAATCCTTACCACTTCAGACAGGACAGTTCTTATCTATATTTTTTCGGACTCGATTTTCCGTCCCTTGCCGGTGTTGTCGATATCGACGAAAACCGGGACATCATTTTTGGGAATGACGTGGATATCGAGGATATCATATGGATGGGTCCTCAACCTTCTCTGAAAGAAAGAGCTGAGAAAGTCGGCGTCAAAGAAACATTTCCGCTGGATAAGCTGGAGGAGACGGTCCAAAAGGCCGTCCAGCAGGGCAAGAAGGTTCATTTTCTTCCTCCGTACAGACCCGAGACTGAAATGAAGCTCTGCCGATTACTCGGAATCAGTTCTGGTGAAGGGAATAAGAATGCTTCCGTGGAGCTGATCAAGGCGGTGGTGGACCAGAGGTCAGTCAAGATCAAGGAAGAGGTCGAAGAAATTGAAAAAGCGCATGCGGTGACCTACGAGATGCACACAACGGCCATGAAGATGGCAAAGCCCGGAATTTACGAAAGAGATATCGCGGGCAGGATCGAAGGGATTGCTCTCTCGCTCGGTAGCAGTGTTTCCTTTCCGATCATCCTGACAATCAACGGACAGATCCTGCATAACCATTATCACGGAAACATGCTCGAAGAAGGCCGATTGCTTGTTAACGATTCCGGAGCAGAATCTTTACTTCATTACGCGGCAGATATCACCCGGACAATCCCGGTCAGCGGGGAATTTTCTCAGAAACAGAGAGAAATATACGAGATTGTGCTCAGTTCGCAGGAGGTCGCCATCCAGGCGATTCGACCGGATACAAAAAACAGAGATATTCATCTCAAAACCGCGAAAGTCATTGCTGAAGGACTGAAAGGGCTGAACATAATGAAAGGCGATACGGATGAGGCGGTCCAGGAAGGAGCCCATGCTCTTTTCTTTCCCCACGGACTCGGCCACCAATTGGGATTGGATGTCCATGATATGGAGGACCTGGGAGAAGACTACGTGGGTTACGATGAGAAGACCAAGAGAAGCGATCAATTCGGGATTGCCTATCTGCGGCTGGCCAAGGAACTCCAGCCGGGTTATGTCGTCACAGTGGAACCAGGCGTGTATTTTATCCCTGCCCTGATCGACAAATGGAAAAGGGAGAAGAAATTCACCCCGTTCATCAATTATGATAAGGTCGAGGAATACAGAGATTTCGGGGGTATCCGGATAGAAGACAATGTGCTGGTCACTGAGGATGGGCACAGAGTCATCGGGAAGACAATCCCTAAAACACCGGAGGATATCGAGAAAATCACGGGCATAGAATAATCTGCCCTATTTTTGAGGCCCTACGGTGGCCTCCACGCTTTTTGCAGGGTCAAGGACCTGCTTGATGTAGGCGTTGATCTCTTCAAGGCTTATCGCATCCATTTGTTCAGGGAATCGTTCGAGAAATTCAGAGCCGAGACCCAAAGCCTCGAATGCCGCCAAATTGTGGGCGCGCGTTGTTTTCGTCTCGTTGTTTCGTAAAAATGAAGCCTTGGAAAATGTTTTTGTGACCTCGAGCTCGTCGTCAGTGATTCCATCTTCGTAAAGCGTATTGAGGACCCTTCTGAGAGATTCGAGGGCGGTTTCTTTTTTCTCTTTATCTGTCTCCAGATAAGCTTCCAGTATTCCCGCCTGTTTCATCTGGGTGTATCGTGTGTTGACATTGTAGGCAAGTTTTTCTTTGGACCGGAGAGGCCAGAGCCTGGAGTTGAGTCCCTTTCCGAGCAGATGTTCTGTCAAATATGCAAGGGTGTAATTTTGAGCCGTGACTTCTGGAAGAAGGAATGAGAGCGAGATGAAGTACTGCTGTGTATCTTTGTCCACGAATATTTCTCGCTCTTCCGGTACGGAACCAACAATCAGTTCATCTCCTGCTGCCTCTCCTGAAGGGAGATTAATGAAGTGCTTCTCGATGATCTCAAAGACAATCTCTTCATCCAGGTCCGAGATGGAGGCTACGATCATGTTTCCCGCGTTGAAGCGACTGTTGTAAAAGCCTTTGATGTCCTTCTTTTTTATGGCTTTCAAAGACTCTTTGTTGCCGAGCACAGAGCCTCCGTAACCTCTGGCCGCGAAGAATTTTTCAAAAACGGTGAAGTGTCCGACCAGAATAGCATCATCCTCTTGAGCTTTTTTCCTGTATTCCATCTGTTCTTTGATCAGGTCTATCCTCAATCCTGAAAAAAGAGGATTGAGGATGATGCGAGATATGATATCAAGCGTGTCATCCAGATTCTCAGACAGGCTTGTGATGCTAATGATCGAGTAATCCCCGTAGCATGTCATATAGATTCGTGATGCCTGGCTCATCAGGTTCTGAGCTTTTTTGTCGTCCGGTATCTCCAATGTCAGGCGTGTGGTGAGATAGGCCAGGCCCTTTTTGTCGTCCGGGTCTGCTTGCTGTCCTCCCTGGATAAGGATCTGCACGACCGTGATGGCAGAGGCAGTATCCTTCTGGTGTATCAGAGTGAGATTGTTTTCCAGGATTTTTTTATTTATCAGCGTTTGTTCCTGTGTGTTGTCCTGACCTGAATGGACCGGAAAAAGGATGAAAAGTACGAAACAGGCCGAAGCGAAGATGACAAGTAGAATCTTCTGTGAATTCATGTTAATGGCTCTCATTTATTTTTTCTTTTTCGGCACGATGGTCACGATGACATAGCGCCCTTGGCCCATGTAATCCTGACCCGCTCTCCGCAAATCCGTGGAGCTGAGATGATTGATATAATCGAGATAACGGCCTCGGTCCTGTATTTCATTCAGATGCATGTACCTGGCGAGGGATGTGGCGATCAACAGACCCACTTCCTGGGAACGGTGAAACTCGAACTTTATCTGGTTTCTTGCGCTCTCCAGATAATCCAGGGCAAAGATCTGGGCTTCGCCAAGAAAATCTTCCTTCGAAAAATTAAAACTCCTTATATCTTTGAGGAGATTTTTTATTTCTCTTTGCACGAGGGATATGTTTTTCGCGTCCAAGGTAACAAAGATCAAAATGGCCCCTCCATACTTGAATGCTGTATACCTCATCCAGGTGTTGTGAATGAGGTTTCTTCTTCCTCGCAGGCGAGCGTTGAGTATTGGGCTCACTCCGCCAGCCAGGATTTCGACCAGCACATCAATGTCGTATTGAGAAAGATGATTGAAATCAGGGCCGATCATCCCGATTAACAGGTAGGCCTGGTTGATATCCATCTCCTGATTAACTTCCACAGTTTTATCCAGGGGGAGGACTTTTTCAAAGCTGCGGGCAGTTTCCGTACCTTTTTTTATGTCTCCGAATGTCTCTTTGATTTTGTTTTCCATTTCTTCGATTTGAAAATTACCGACAACGGCCAAAGTGCAGTTCTGAGGAATGAAGAATTTTCGGTAGAATTCTTCCAACTGCTCCGCGGTGGCCGCCTCGATGACCTCCTTTTTCCCGTAAACAGGTTTTTGATAAGGATGATTTTGGAACAGATTCTGGTAGACGAGGGTTGTGGCGCGTTTCACCGGGTCATCCTGAACCTGGCTGATCTCCTCGAGCAGAACCTTTTTCTCATCATCAAGGTCATCCTGGTTGATTTTCAAATTGAACAGTATTTCCTTTTGATTTTTGAGCGCGAAGTCCGCATGCTCAGATGGAAGGGAAATTTCGAACACAGCCAGGTCCATTCCCGTATGGGCGTTGAAATACGCGCCGTGGCGGCGTATGTCCTGGCTGACCTGAGTCCCGCTCCTGAGCGCAGTTCCCCTGAAGAGAATGTAATGCTCGAGGATGTGGACCAATCCACTTGTCTCCTCGGATTCATCTTTAGTCCCCAGGTCCACGGCCACAACACAATTGATTAGAGGAAGAGTGTGCTTCTCTACAAGAAATACCCTGAATCCGTTCTCCAGTTCGAATTGCTTGGTTTGTGCATCTTCTTGAGCGTTAGCGAAAGGGAGAAAAGATAAAAAGAGAAGCAGAGTGAGGGCAGTGATTTTTTTGACAACGCATTCCCTTATAACGAGACCCTCCTGACACTGAAGATATCCTGTCATAGGAGACGGATTCAATGTGTGGACTTTCAAGGTTGAGCTCCTAAAAATGCAGATTCGAACCGGCTGACTTCCTTCTCGTCTCCCAGGACAAGGATAATATCACCTGTTTCCAGTTTGATATCCGGAGAGGGGTTGAACACGATATCTTTACCGGGTTTTTTCACAGCGACCACGATGACGTTTGATGTTTTGCGTATGTCGCATTCCTTGAGAGTGCGGTCGGTCAGGCATGAATCCTTTGTCACCGCAAATTCCTCTATAAACAGAGCAATTTCTTTTCTCCGGATAATCAGGTCCATGAAATCCACCAGTGTGGGGCGGATCAAGCCCTGGGCGATTTTTAATCCGCTCAGTTTGAACGGGCTGACAACTCTGTTGGCTCCGATCTGGAGAAGTTTCCTCTCGGCTTCTTCGTCCAGAGCTTTGGCAAGGAGAAAGATCGAGGGATTGAGGAGTCTGACAGTCAGTATGAGGTAAAGATTATCCGCGTCAGTCGGAAGAAGAGCTGCCAGGCCTTTGGCCTTCTTGATTCCAGCCTCTATAAGGACTTCTTCCTGAGAGGCATCTCCCAGGATGGCAAAACCTTTTTGAGCCGGCGCCATGAGTTTCAGTTTCTCTTCGTTATTGTCGATCACGACATACGGCACGTTCTCATATTCCAGCCGTTCTCTCACTTCTCTTCCCATCCGGCCGTGGCCGCAGATGATATAGTGGTCTTTCAGGTGAGAAAGCTTTTTTTCCATCCTTCTTCTCCGTAAATATTTATAGAATCCCCCTTCGAAGACGATTTCAGCCAGTTTAGTGAAGGCGAACAGGGCGGCGCCCACTCCACCCAATATGATAAAGATGGTGAATATCCGGCCGGCAGGGGAGAGAGCGTAGACTTCTTGGAAACCGACCGTAGTGATCGTGATGACAGTCATGTAGAGGCTGTCAAAGAGGGGCCACCCTTCGATGATGTGAAAACCGATAATTCCCGTCAGGATCACGAGGAGAATCAACAGCAAGGGTCTCCACAGCTTACTCCACATCCTAATTCAATCTTACAATAATGAATCGAGGGAGGCAAGATTGACTGGCAAGCCGTGTCAGGCTTTTAAAAACACAAGATTTTTGGGATAATAAGGAAGCAGTTAGCCCTAAAAGGAACAAAAAGACTGTAGAAGAAGAGTACTCTTGCCCCAAAAAGGAAAGAAAACAATGAAGAATCGCCCCAAGGCCAAAATTTTAGTCGTGGATGATGAGGAAAACATCCGGAAGTCGCTTAAGATGATTCTGGAATACGAGGGCTACGACTTCATCGAAGCTGCAGACGGAGAGGAGGCGCTGGAGGTTCTGGAAGAAACTGTGGGATTGGATCTTGTCCTGCTGGATGTTAAACTCCCCGGAAGGGATGGGCTGGAAGTCCTGGAGGAGTTGAAGAAGAAGCCGTATGCTCCAGAGGTGGTCATGGTATCCGGTCATGGGACGATCAAGACGGCGGTGGATGCGACAAAGCTGGGCGCTTTTGATTTTCTGGAAAAGCCTCTTCAAAGAGAACGCGTGCTGCTGTGTATCCGGAATGCGTTGAACCAGAACAAACTCCTGCGCGAGTGCCAGGACTTGAGGACTAAAGCGGAGAAAAGGTACGAGCTTGTGGGAAATCATCCTTCGATGAAAGAACTGTGGAAGGAGATCCAAAAGACGGCTCCCACTAACGCCACAGTCCTGATTTACGGAGAGAGCGGGACAGGAAAGGAGCTCATCGCCCGGGCGATCCACAAACACAGCCTGAGAGCGAAAGAGCGGTTTATCCAGGTGAACTGCGCGGCGATCCCGGAGGAGCTCATCGAGAGTGAGCTTTTCGGCCATGAGAAAGGCGCGTTCACAGGAGCCACGGAAAAAAAATCGGGCAAGTTTGAACAAGCGGATGGAGGGACGATCTTCCTCGATGAGATCGCAGATATGAGCTTGAAAACTCAGTCCAAGGTTCTCCGTGTTCTTGAAGAAGGAGAAGTCCAGAAAGTCGGCTCGAGTAAGATCAACAAGGTGGATGTCCGGGTTATTGCAGCGACAAACAAAGATTTGAAACAGGAAAAAAAGGAGGGGCGTTTCCGGGAAGACCTTTTTTTCCGGCTGAATGTCATTCCATTATATTCGCCTCCTTTGAGGGAAAAAAAGCAGGATATTCCGGTCCTGATGGAATACTTCAGCCAAATATACGCGGAGGAAAACAATTTCAAATCGAAAAAATTCTCGAAGAATGCAGTGAAAGCGATGGCGCAATATCCATGGAAAGGGAACGTCCGGGAGTTGAGGAATGTGGTCGAGAGATTGATTATCATGACAGAAGCGGATACAATTGAAAAAAAGGATCTGCCTGAACAGATAAGAGGCGAGGTTCCCCTACACCTTCCTGAAGCTACAGGAGCTAAGACGTTGAAAGAGTTCAGGGAGCAAGCGGAAAAAGATTTTATCCTGGCCAAGCTGAAGGAGAATGACTGGAATATCTCCCAGACGGCCAGAGAGATCGATACTCCGCGGAGTAATTTGTACAAGAAGTTAGAGCATTACGGCATAAAAATAGAGGCTGGAGTAGGCGAGGCGGTTGCTCCTTCTTCTCCAAAGAAGTAAGGGGAGGAAAGTCCGAACTCCACAGGGCAGGATGGTCGTTAACCGCGACTCCGAGCGATCGGAGGAAAGTGCCACAGAAAACATACCGCCTCAGAAGAGGAGTGTTTCACTTTTCTTGTGAGGTAAGGGTGAAAAGGTGAGGTAAGAGCTCACCGTCCTGATGGTGACATCAGGAGCTTGGCAAACCCCATCCGGAGAAAGACCAAATTGGCCCATTCAGAGGCGGCCCGTCTCATGGGGCGGGTAGGTCGCTCATCCCCTTGAGCAATCAAGAGGTTAGATAAATAACCGCCCCCGCCGGAACTCCGGTGGGAACAGAATTCGGCTTACGCCCTGCTCCAGCCTTTTCTATATGGGGTCGCGTCTTAACATTTAACATTTGTCAATATCAATAGAACCAAAGGGGTCAGATCTTAACATTCAATTTCCATATTCCCTGATTTAACTTTACTAGACAGCATTTCTATTTTTATAAATCATAGATTGAAAAATTATTGAAGAAATGGAAAATGTCAAATGTTAAGATGCGGCACTTAATATTCGGCACTTGGCGAGGAATGTTAAATGTTAAGACGCGACCCCTAGAGGAGGTTGACGGCCTGGTTGATCAGAGCGAGGATGTTCCGCGGATACAATCCCAGCTGGAGCACTCCGTAGAGGCAGAGGAACAACACGAGAAACAGAGCCGGATTTTCTACGACGATATCGACTTCACGTGTGGGCTCACGCATGTACATGTGAACGATGATTCTCAAATAGTAAAAAACCGATATGAGGCTGGCCAGGACTCCGATGATCACCAGCGGGACCAACCCCTGCCTGACAGCGGAAGCGAAAACGTAAAACTTCGCCAAAAAGCCCCCGGTGGGAGGGAAACCAGCAAGCGAGAGGAGAAAAACGGATAAAGTGACTCCAATCCACGGGTACTTGAACCCGATGCCTGAGTAATCCTCGAGCTCGAGGTATTCCTTATCTTTTTTGCTCAGGGCGATGACAGCGGCAAAAGCACCCATATTCATGAAGAGGTAGACCGTCAAGTAAAAGACCAGACTCGAGCTGTCCTGGGCCAGAATCGCCACGAGCAGGTATCCCGCATGGGCGATGCTGGAGTAAGCCAGGATTCTCTTCACATTCGTCTGGCGCAGGGCTATGAGGTTTCCGACGACCATGGTCAAAACGCTTATTCCCCACAGAAGCCAGAAGATGGCCTGAGAGTCGAAGGCAGTCTTCCAGAAGGGATAGAATATGCGGAGAAATATGGCAAAGCACGCGGCTTTGGGCACTACAGAAAAGAAGGCTGTGATCGGAGTCGGCGCGCCCTGATAGACATCCGGTGTCCACATGTGGAAAGGCACCAGCGCGATCTTGAACCCGAATCCGATGACGATCAGGCCCAAACCGATAAGAGCCATCAAACTCAGGTCCGCTTCCGCGTTGAAGAACCGGATGATCGTGGGAATGCCTGTGGAACGAGACGCCCCGTAGACGAGCGCCAGTCCGAAAAGCAGAAAAGCAGTGGCAAAACTTCCCAACAGGAAATACTTTATGGCGGCTTCCGAGGACAGCTTATCCCTTCTCTTCAACCCGGCCAAAGCATAACTCGAGATGGACAGCACTTCCAATCCCAAAATAATGACCAGCATATCTTGAGATGAGACCATGATGATCGCACCCGAGACGGCCAGCAGAAGAAGAGCATAGAACTCGCCGCAATTCACATCTTGAAGGGAGATGTATTTCATCGCGAGAAGGATGACAAATCCAGCAGAGATCAGGAGCAGGAACGTGAAAAAGAGGGCCAACTGATCCAGCTGGAGAGTCCCGTTGAAGTAATAATAGGCTTTGTTCCAGAACCGGATGCACACGAACGCGCAGATCACGAGGAAGCCGAGAGAGATGTAGGCCAAATAGTCTCTATTCTCTCTCTTCAGGAAGACTTCAAGGATCAAGACCGCAAGGGCGACGAACACGATGATCAAAAGAGGAAGCAGGGCAAAAAAGCTGTTCATCGGGTTTGTTCTTCCTTATCCTTATTTTGTTCTTCCGGAGTCTGATCGTCGATTTTGACCAGCACATCCGGATTTTTGAGCGTTTGAGAGACAGTGGCTTTTTTTGTGTTGACCATTGTGAGAAGATGCGACACTGAGCTGTCCATTTTCCTCAAAAACATATTCGGGAAGATTCCCATCCAGAACATCATGATGACAATCGGCACAAGATAAGCAATCTCTCTTTTATTGAGATCTTTAAAAGTCTCGACTTTCTCATTGGTGATCGGTCCGTGCATCACTCTCTGGAACATCCAGAAGAGGTAGCCCGCAGCCAGTATGACTGTGGTCACACCCAGGATCGCGAAGATCTTGTTAGCCTTGAAGATTCCGAAAATACACAGGACCTCTCCTATAAAACCGTTGAGTCCGGGCAGCCCCACAGACGAAAGCATGCAGATGAGGAAAAAGGCGGCAAAGACAGGCATTTTCTTGCTGACACCCCCGTAGTCTCGGATCAGTCGGGTGTGCGACCTCTCATACAGAATGCCCACAGCCAAAAACAGGGCCCCCGTGCTCAATCCATGGTTGAGCATCTGGTAAATCGCTCCTTCCATCGCTTCGGTATTCAGAGAAAATACAGCGAGCATGATCAATCCCATATGGCTGACGCTCGAGTAGGCGACAAGGGATTTCACGTCCTTTTGGATCAGGGCCATCAGGCCTCCGTAGATGATCCCTATCAGGCTGAGCACGGCGAGTAAGGGAAGAAATTTGATCACCGCGCTCGGAAAGAGAGGCAGGGCAAAACGGAGGAAACCGTAAGTCCCCATCTTCAACAGAACGGCGGCCAGGATGACAGACCCAGCTGTCGGGGCCTCCACGTGAGCATCCGGAAGCCACGTGTGGAAGGGGAACATCGGCACTTTTATGGCAAAAGCCAGCGCAAAGGCGAGAAAGAGCCAGATTTGAATGCCTGGATTCAGCGACAGGTCGTAAAAATCGAAAAGGTTGAGAGAATACATGCCGGTCGCCTTGTAATAGGCCGAGTAGAGGTAAAAGATGGCCACCAGCATCAACAGGCTGCCCACCATGGTGAACAGGACAAATTTGATCGTGGCATAGATCTTGCGGTGTCCTCCCCAGACACCGATCAGGAAGTACATCGGGATCAGCATGGCTTCCCAGAACACGTAAAAGAGGAACAGGTTGAGCGCAACAAACACGCCGATGATCCCTGTCTCGAGCATCAGCATGAAGATCAGGTATTCCTTGGTTCTCTTTTTGATGTATGTCCAGGAGGAAAGGATGGTGATCGGCATCAGGAAAGTGGTCAACAGCACGAGGAATAGGCTTATCCCGTCGATCCCAACATGATATTTGATTCCATATCCGAGCCAGACACTTTTCTCCACAAATTGAGGATCCGCAGTCGAGGAGCTGAAGTTGAAGTACAGGAAGAGGGAAATGATAAATGTCAGAAGGGTCACACCCAGCGTGATATACCGGAGAAGGTTTTCCTTTTTCTTGTTGAGGAAGATGAGCAGAGTGGCTCCGGCCAGTGGGAGAAACGTGACGACACTCAGTATTGGAAAGTTCATTTTAAAAAATTATCAAAAAGCCGATGAATATAATGACTCCTAAAAGAAAGATCAAGGCGTAGTCTTTGATCAAACCGCTCTGGAAATAGCTCAGGATTTTTCCAGTGAGACCGGTGACTGACGCCGATCCGTTGACCGCGCCGTCGATGACTTTCAGGTCAAAATGGTCGTATATTTTTTCCGAGCCTCTGACAGTCGGATTCACAAAGGCCGCATTATAGATCTCGTCCATATAGTATTTGTTATACAGAAGTTTATAGACACGCGGGAACCGCTCTCTGATTCTCCCCGGGATTCTCGGGGCTTTGATGTAGAAGAACCAGGCGATGATGATTCCCAGGACTGCCACTCCGACCGAAATGCCGATCAGGATCCATTCCAGCTCGTGGCTGATGTGCGCTTCATGACCACCTCTCAATACAGGCTCCAGGAAATGCCCAAAAAAGTTGAGGTTTTTTCCCACAACAACAGGCAGCCCCACATAGCCCGCGATGATCGAAAAGAAAGCGAGGATGATCAGAGGAATGGTCATAACGGGGGGAGATTCATGAATGTGTTCCTTGACTTCAGGCTCGAGCCGCTCTTTCCCGTGAAAAGTCAGGAAGATAAGACGGAACATGTAGAAGGCCGTCAATACGGCACCCAGGATTCCTAAACCCCAGGCAAGATAATGCCCGTTCGCGTAGGCGGCTGTGAGTATCGCATCCTTTGAAAAAAAGCCCGAGAGAAAAGGGATTCCGGCGATGGCGATCGCGCCGATCAGGAAAGTGGGGTAGGTGAAGGGGAGGTATTTCCGCAGCCCTCCCATCTTTTTCATGTTCAGTTCACCGGAAAGGGCGTGCATCACACTCCCGGCAGCCAAAAACAGGAGGCTCTTGAAGAAGGCATGCGTGTACAGGTGGAACATTCCGGCCGCATAGGCTCCGACACCGCATCCGATAAACATGTATCCGATCTGAGAGATTGTCGAGTAGGCCAGAACCCTCTTGATGTCGTTCTGCGTGAGGGCCATGGTGGCGGCATAGACAGCCGTGACAGCACCAACGACGGCGACAATCTGGGCAGCGGTCCCGGAAAGCGCGTACAGGAGGTTCATCCGGGCGACCATATAGACTCCGGCCGTGACCATTGTCGCGGCGTGGATCAGAGCGCTGACAGGGGTCGGACCCTCCATCGCGTCGGGAAGCCAGATATACAGAGGAATCTGGGCGGATTTTCCCGTCGCCCCCACAAACAGAAGGATGGCGATCAAAGTGGCTAATCCTTGAGTGATAGCTCCTCCTCCGATCGCCGCATTGATCGCTGTGAATTCACCGCTTCCGATGTGGATAAAAATAAACATGATACCGAGCAGAAATCCGGCGTCGCCGATCCGGTTGACGATAAAGGCCTTTTTTCCCGCGCTGGCAGCAGAATGTTTTTCAAACCAGAAGCCGATCAACAAGTAAGAGCACAGGCCCACGCCTTCCCAGCCCACAAACATCAGGACAATATTGGAGGCCATGACGAGTATCAGCATGGCAAACGTGAAGAGATTAAGGTAAGTGAAATAGCGAGTGTAGCCCTCATCCTCGGCCATGTATCCGACTGAATAAACGTGAATGATGAATCCGACTCCGCTCACGACCATGGCCATGACTGCGGAGAGCGGGTCGAGCTGGAGGGAAAGGTTGACGTTGAAGCTTCCCGAGCTGATCCAGGAAAAGAGGTTTTTCACCAGAGGATAGCTTTCATGCGAGACCTGGAGAAGACCCAGGAAGGATATGACCGAGATGACAAAGGAGCCAAAAACGGCCAAACACGCCTGGAACGAGACGTATTTTTTAGGAAGCTTCGTTCCGAACAGAGCCAGGATAAGGGTGCTCAAGGCGGGCACGAACGGAATGAGCCAGAAAATCTCAGTCATTTTATCCTTTCATCAGTTTGATGTCTTCAGTTTTGATGGTTTTCTTTTGCCTGAAAATAAGCAGAATGATCGCCAGCCCGACAGCCGCCTCAGCGGCCGCCACGGTGATGATGAAAAAGACGATCACCTGTCCGTCTATGGAATTGGCTGATCTGGCTAGAGAAAGAAAAGCCAGGTTCGCGGCGTTGAGCATGACCTCGACAGCCATGAACATCGTGATCAGGTCCTTTTTGATAAAAAAGGCGAGGATACCCAAGGCGAAAAGGATGATGCTCAGGATCAGAAAATAATTTGGAGGAATCATTCGTTTTCTTTCTTTTTCACCAACACAATCGCTCCCACAAGAGCAGCGATGATCAGGATGGAAGTAATCTCAAACGGATATAAGTATTTCGTAAAAAGCAGTCTTCCCAGGTCGACGGGGCCTGCTTTCAATGTCTCAGTGGAAACCGGGAGAGCGAATGCCGCTTTGAGGGCCACGGCAAGCTCAATGACGAGAACTACACCGAGCCCGAATGAGAGATACAGGGTCCACTTCTTTTTTTCAGGGGGAATACCTTTTTGGACGTTGATCATCATGATGACGAAGATAAAGAGCACCATGATCGCACCGGCATAGATAATGATCTGGACCACGGCCATGAAAGGCGCCTCAAGGAGTCCGAAGAGACCGCCCAAAGAGGCGAAAGCCAGGATCAAAAAAAGAGCATTGTAGGCCTGATTTTTAGAAATAATCATCCCCAGGACTGAACCGACACACAGTGCCGCCAGCAGGTAAAAAAGAAAATAGCCCATTTTTTAAGTTTCTCATTATATTTTTTGCAGAGAGCGAATGTCAAGGAAATTTTGGGTTTATACAGCTTTTGTGTGTTTTTGGGATTATTTTGACAAAGGTGTGAATTTTGTTATAATAAATCCGTAGCGCGGGGTAGAGCAGTCTGGTAGCTCGTCGGGCTCATAACCCGGAGGTCGCAGGTTCGAATCCTGCCCCCGCTACCA